>Ga0209124_10001060_pt1 | contig 11726 bp, 11 predicted proteins | sample BarGraIncu01122A_FD_184502 | JGI IMG/M metagenome (GOLD analysis project Ga0209124, IMG submission 184502) | Arctic peat soil microbial communities from Barrow, Alaska - Barrow Graham LP Incubations 011-22A (SPAdes) (version 2) | ecosystem: Environmental > Terrestrial > Soil > Wetlands > Peat...
AAGAAGCCTTATTTATTTGATGCAAATTCTGAATTTAATTTATATAAAGTTTTACTTGAATTATTTGGTGATAAATATTATATATTTCCACAAATTAACTATAGTCATTTAATTCAACCTAAAAAAAGTGATTGGAAAGAGGAAAGACGTAATCGCAGCAGGATTGATAAAAAATCCGCGGATTTTGTAATGTGTGATAAAGAAAGAATAGTTGTGAAACTTGTAATTGAATTAGATGGAAGTGTTCATAATACTAAAACTAAACAAGCTAGAGATAATTTTATTGATGAACTTACTAATATTGTAGATTTACCAATACTCCACATAAAAACAAATAATATAGATAGGGAATTCATTAGACTTGAAATTAATAAAAAGTTAGGTTTGTAAATATACGCGTGACCCTACGGCTAGTTTATTGGAACTCACTTATAGATAATATAAGGGGATTTAGTGTTTTTAAAGATTGAAAATGTTGAATTAAAGTATTACAATAAATAGATTACATGGAAAATTTAACTTTGTTAGTAGGGATTTAGTAAATAATTATTAACTAATAAATAATATTATGATTGCAACACAAGCAAAATTTTTAGAATTTTTGGATAAAGCAAAGCATTTTGTAATTCCGATTTACCAGCGTTCATATAGCTGGAACGAGAAGCAATGCAGTCAGTTATTTGATGATATCTTACGTTCAGGCCTGAATGATAAAGTAAATGCATACTTTGTTGGTTCTATCGTTTATGTTGAGAAAGGACTTTACGCCGTGACTGGTAAGTCACCATTGCTTGTTATAGATGGGCAACAAAGACTTACAACTGTAATGTTACTTATAGAAGCTCTCTCAAGACAACTTGGAACAGAAGAACTTTTAGATGGATTTTCTGCTAAAAAACTTAGAAACTATTACTTAATAAACTCGCTAGAAGAGGGAGAAGACAAATATAAACTAATCCTTTCTCAAACAGATAAAACATCACTCATTGCAATATTAGACAACTATGACATGCCTAAGGATTATTCAATAAGAATAAAAGAAAATTTTGATTTCTTTATGAATAGATTAGTTGAGACAAAGGATCTTACTGCCGTTTGCAAGGGTTTAGCAAAGCTTGTCATTGTTGATATATCTCTAGATAGAGATCAAGATAACCCTCAACTTATATTTGAAAGTCTAAACTCAATGGGACTTGAGTTAAATCAAGCAGACCTAATTAGAAACTTTGTATTAATGAGATTAGAGCCTGAGCTTCAAACAAAATTATATTCTCAATATTGGAGACCTATGGAAATTGCTTTTGGGCAAGAAGCTTATTCTGAATACTTCGACGGATTTATGCGTCATTACCTAACTTTAAAAACTGGGAATATTCCTAAGGAAAGAGAAGTATATGAAGCCTTCAAAGACTATGCTATTTCAACTGGCGCTGCTACTGAGGAGCTAGTGGCTGATATTAAAAAGTTTGCCGAGTTCTATTGTATTATGGCACTAGGAGCTGAAGTTGATGAAGACATAAAGATAGCATTTCAAGACATAAGAGAACTTAAAGTTGATGTTGCCTTCCCATTTCTATTAGAGATATATAAAGATTATAGCAACGGATTGTTGTCCAAACAGGATCTATTAAAAACCTTGAGACTTACTGAGAGTTATGTTTTTAGAAGAGCAGTATGTGGAATTCCAACTAACTCAATGAACAAAACATTCGCAGGTTTTATAAAAAACATTGATAAAGAGAATTATCTAGAAAATATTCAAGCATACTTCAAAGTACTTCCTTCTTATAGAAGATTCCCAGATGATGCAGAATTTAAGAGAGAGTTTGAAATTAAAGATTTATATAACTTTAGAAGTAAAAGTTATTGGCTACGTAGATTAGAAAACTATGATAGAAAAGAAAGAGTTCCAGTTAATGAATATACAATAGAACATATAATGCCTCAGAATGAGAATCTTTCATCTGAATGGAGAGAAGCTCTTGGTCCTGAATGGGAAAGAATACAAAAGACATATCTACACACATTAGGAAACCTAACTTTGACAGGTTATAACTCAGAATACAGTGATAGGACATTTATAGATAAAAGAGATAGAAAAGGAGGATTTAAAGAAAGTCCTATAAGACTAAATAAAGAGATTGCTGAAATGGATAAATGGAATGAAGATTCTATTAAAAGAAGAGCTGAAATTTTATCTGCTCAGGCTGTAAATGTTTGGTTAGTGGCAGAAGCAAAAGAAGAGACTTTAGAAAAATTTAAACCAAAAAGAGAAAGTGAGGAAGAATATACAATAGACAATCATCCTTATTTATCGAAAGGAAGTGAGATGTATGGTGAAGGAGTCAGAAATCTTTTTGAAGCTTTACGTAAAGAAATACTTGCACTTGATCCATGCGTAACAGAAACATTTTTAAAATTATATGTTGCATATAAAGCAGAGACAAATTTTGTTGATGTTGTTCCTCAGGCTAAAAAATTAAGATTAACCTTAAATATACCATTCGCTGAAATAATTGATCCTAAGGGGTTATGCAGAGATATATCAAATCTTGGACGTTGGGGTAATGGAGATGTTGAAGTTGGGATATCTAATATTGATGAAATTCCATATACCATAGGATTGATTCGTCAGTCCCTTGAACGACAAATGGGTGCTACTGAGGAATAAATAATTTATGAAAATTGATATAAAAAACCAAAAAGAAGCTGAAGATATTATACTAGCTCTAAATAGTGGAAAGTATTTTTGTGAATGTCCATGTGGTTGTGGGGATGACATTAATTTAAAAAATGCAAATTTATTTTATGATACAAATTTTACGCCTGAAGGACTTAGTGCCAAGGATTTAGCGAATAAAATAATAAAAATTGAACAAAATAAATTGAAAAGTAAAAGAACATACAGGGCTGGAAATACTAAATCAGTAAATGCAGGTTTTCTTTTAGAAAAAATGATAACAAAGATGGATGATTTTATAAACTTAGGATATAAACATGAAGATTGTCGTTCTTTATTTAATCCAATTGATTTTATGATATTTAAAGGATTAAGTAAGGAGGGAAAGGTAAATGAAATAATATTTACTGAAGTAAAATCAGGAACAGCACGTTTAAATGAGCATCAGAAACAAATTAAAGATGTTATAGACAGGAACCGTGTTTTATTTGATACGTATAAATAAATTATGAAAACCACAGAACTATTAAATTACTATAAAATTCAACACAAGATCTTTGGAATTTGTCCTAATACGAAGAGGATATTTCGTTTAAGTGAATGTCATATATATACATCAAAAAAGATAGAACATGATTGGTTGCAAAAAATAAATGATAAACAAGAAAAATTAAGACGTTTAATTAAAAAATTTCATGAAAAGGAAGGGTTAGAACTTAACATTGCTGGTAAAAAACAAGCTCATAAAATAATTAAAAAAATTGATAAAATATTTACACCAAATAAATATGATATAAGAGATTCTTTTGGAATATTTGATCCAATTGATTTTATAATTTTTAATGGAATGGAAAAAGGTAAGGTAAAAAGTGTTGTTTTATTTGATCGTTATAAAAAGGAAGCGGAAAGAGAAATACAAGATAGTATTAAAGAAGTTGTTGAGAAAAGAAGGTATAAATTTCAAACATTAAGAATTAATGACAATGGTAAAATAACTGAAGAATAAATGAATATACAATTATTTAAATCAGACTATATGCTTTTTTTAAAACATCCAGCATGGTTGTGGTTAAAGAAGTATGATAAGTCAAAATTGCCTTTAGTTGATGCTGAAACCCAAACTAGGTTTAAACTCGCAAGGACCGTCCTTGCGAGATAATGATTTCATGATAACCGTCCTTGTTAGATAAACAATAAAATGCGTATCATCCGAAGGATGATACGCATTTTGTAATGTAATTTCGTTAAGTAAGATTTCCGGGTTTTTTTACTTCCCAGGGTTTTCTTATTTTACGCGCGGGGGTAGGAACCTTTCCCTCCTTTTTGTTTTTGTCATGATACCTTTGAGTATACTCTCTTCTAATTTTTACAAACTTTGAAGCATTAAAGGGGAGTCCAAAATCCCATGGTGAGAAAACTGGTTTGTTTTCATCATGACGTACATTGTTGTGGCAACTCCAGTAGTATCCCCGAGGTTCAACTTTTTTTACAATGTGCATAAAGTCTTGGCATTGCGGGCAGAGGGGACGATGGTCCACTTTCCATTTGGTAACCCAAGCGTATCTCAAGAACTTGAATATGAATCCTTTTGTTCTTGAAAATGGCTTTGCAAAATATTTTGCCTGGTCACCTTCGGCAATCAAGCACCATGCTGCATCGGTACTCGTATCTCTCCATTTTTTCGATGCCTTCAAATAAGTGGTGTGGATAATGACCGTGTAGTTATTGCCAACTTCTCGACTTTTATAAATATAAGTCGCTTCTCTACCTGTGATGGCTCTGGGAGGGATAAGATTGAGACGTTCAAAAAGTCTTTTTGAATACGTCGTCGTTTCTTCACGGTACCCCATATTGAGTAACATTCTTTCGAGAAACAAGAAATCGTCCTGTGTAAGTACAAATTTCTCTTCTTCTGGCTGTGCAATTTTAGGTTTGTTCACCTAGTTCTCCTTTCTTTTTAAATTTCTATTTTTCCTGATTATTCATTAATATTGTATTTTTGTCAACGCTGTATTACAGATAGCGGCAAGGCCGCTATCTGTAATGTTAGCCGTTATAAATAAATATTGGTGTATAATATCCCTATGCATTATAAATTCTTTGCGAATTCGCAGAAATCTTGGCAGGCGATGTATGATGTGATGCTGTCAGCTAAGAAATCAATATACTTGGAAATGTATATTTTTCAGGATGACATGGTAGATTTTAATTTTCTATCTTTACTTAAAGAAAAAGCTAAAAGTGGAGTACGAGTTAGAGTTATACTCGACTCTTTTGGAAGTAATAATTTGAGTAAAAATACAATTCTTGAGATAAGAGATGCTGGAGTAGAACTTATTTTCTTGAGTTATTTCTTTCATCATACACATAGAAAAATACTTATAGTTGATGAAAAGATTGCATTTATTGGAGGAGTGAATTTTCATCAAAGTGCATTACTTTGGAATGATTTGATGGTCCAGGTAAAAGGACCGTTAGTCTTTTTTATCGTTAAATCTTTTGCAAAAGTTTATGGTGAATGCGGAGGTAAGGATTCATTGATATTAATTCAAAACAAAAATAAAATCTTTATAGACACAGTGCATGACTGGCTAGTAGAACATAATCCAGTAAAAAATAGATACAATCTAAAAAAAATTTACAGAAAACATTTGTCTCATGCTAAAACAAATATTGTCCTTGTGACTCCATATTTTCAGCCAAAACGTTGGCTGATAGCTGAACTGCACCAAGCTCATATGAGAGGAGTAAATGTTGAGATTCTGGTACCAAGGAATACAGATAGTTATTTTATTGATAGAGTGAATTATTTTTTTATAAACAGATTATCAAAACTCGGTATTAATTTTTATATTGAGCCTCAAATGAATCATGCAAAGATAATGATTATAGATGGGGTTGAAGCTATAGTTGGCTCGAATAATCTAGATTATTTATCATTTGAATTAAACTCAGAAGTTGGAATATTTTTTAATCAACCGATAGCCTTACATAAAATATTAGATATTATTAAATCATGGAAAAAAGACACAACTCTTTTTGATACAAAAACTTACAAGATGAGATGGTATGATTATATTTTATATTTAATAATTAAAGTTTTTTATAAAATTTTATAAATTTATTAGTTTAGTATTTTATGATATATTATATATATGAAAAAAATAATTAAAAGAGACATAGAAAAAGTTTATCCAAAGAAAGAATATATTGCTAAATTACGTCGATTTGCAGATGCACTTGAATCAGGCAAAAGTTTTTCCATTCAGGTTGCTGGTAGTAGAATAACTATTCCTAAAGATGCGGTGATAAATATTGAGCATGAAAAGGAAAAAGGAGAGGAAGAACTTGAATTTCAAGTAAAGTGGAAGAATATATAATATTAAAGTAGGAATTAAAATACAGCACCGTGAGGCGAAGCCTCACGGTGCTGTATTTTAATTAATTATGCTATAATACATCTACAACTTAATAGTTAGTTATCAAGAGTATGGCGAGAGCAACTGGCTCAATGACCCATCAGCAACCCGCGAAAGCAAGGTGCTAAATCCAGCCATAGTGGCAACACTAATGGAAAGATAAGACTAGTCATCTATATCTTTCCTCATTATGAGGAATTTTTTAATTTATAAATCAAGTATGTCAAAAAAAACAGCAGAGTTTGTGAGTCCAATGCACCCAGATAAAATATGTGATTTTATCGCAGACAGTATTTTAGATGCATATATGGAGGGTGATAAAAATAGTCGTTGTGCGATAGAAGTAATGGGAGGGCATAATTTAGTAACTATAAATGGAGAAGTCACTTCAAAAGCCAACCCAGACATAGAAGCAATTGTAAAAAATATTGTTGGTAAAGATTTTAAAATTATTTCCAATATTGTTTTACAGAGTCCACAAATAGCTCAAGGAGTAGATACGGGAGGAGCTGGAGATCAGGGAATTATGAAAGGTTATGCTACAAGTGAGACAGAAGAATATCTTCCACTTGAATATAGTCTGGCTCGTAATTTATGTCAGAAAATATTTGAAGTCTATCCTTATGATGGAAAGACTCAAGTGACAGTAGATAATGGAAAAATTACTACAGTTGTGGCAAGTTTTCAAAATACCAAAAATGCGGAACTTTTAGAACTTGTAAAAAATATTATTGAGTCAGAAGAATATCTTATTAATCCGGCAGGTGAATGGGACCAGGGTGGATTTGATGCTGACACGGGGCTATCAGGAAGGAAACTCATAGTAGATAATTATGGGCCAGAGATAACAATTGGGGGCGGTTCATTTTCTGGAAAAGATTCTACCAAAGTAGATAGGTCTGGTGCCTATATGGCTCGCAAAGTGGCTGTGGATTTGCTTAAGAAGCATAATGCTAAAGAAGTATATACAAAACTTGCTTATGCAATAGGAAAGAGTGAACCAGTAATGGCAGTAGCTGTAATAGATGGAAAGGAAATAGAAATTGAGGATTATGATTTAACTCCCAGAGGAATACATAAGTATCTAAAATTAGACGAAGTTAAATTTAAAGATACCTGTACTTGGGGACATTTTGGAAGAGGATTTGAATGGGAGTAAAATTTAAAACAAATTAAAATTCTTGCTACAATTTCTGCACCTGCAGAAATTGTAGCAAGAATTAAAAAATAGCACTCCGACCTAGGTTGGAGTGCTATTTTTTAATTTGTTGCTTGAGGAGTAGCTACAGGAATTGGTGGTAATACTGGAGGTACTTTTTTTCCTAAAATTTCTATAATTGTTTTTTTAATAACACTAAATTCAGATGATTTATGAAGGTAAGCATCAACCCCTATATCTTTCATTAATTTTTGAGCTTCTATAGATAAGTCTTCATTTGTGAAAAGAATTATTGGGATATTTTTTGTTAGATCTTCTGACTTCATTCTTGTCGCTGCTTCTATTCCATCCATAACGGGCATTCGCTCATCCATAAGTATCAAATCAGGCTGGAGACGACGAGCTGTTTCTCTACCTTCATTTCCATCAGAAGCATAAAGAATTTCATATCCGAGAATTGTTAACCATCCACCAAAAAGGCGTCTCATAACAGGATCGTCATCAATCATTAGAATATGGATTTTTTTTGAAACAGACTCAACTTCACTTGGTTGTGGATTAGACATACGATTGTATTTTATCATTTTTAGTAAATATTATCAAAAAATAATATTTTCGTTGACTTAGAATTTAAAATAATGATATTATATATAGTATAAGTTTATATTTGTTTTAAAGCTTTTAGTATTATTAATAATTTCAGCATTGTTTAATTTGATAAACTCTGCTTATAAATAAAATGAAAAATAAGATAATTATCGTGGTTGCTGTTGTTTTAGTTATTATTTTGGCTTTGATTGTTATTAAAAATAAAAAACCTGCAGTTATAGCACCTGTTATAGATAATACTGTACAAAACACAGGAGGCGTTAATGTAAATCAAGGTGGTCCTGGGTCCCCAGAAAATGTGGCTAAAAATGGTATGATGCCGCCTACTGGTGCTGATATTCCAATAGCTCACTAAAATATAAATTAGAAATAAAAAACTCTTCAAACATTTGTCTGAAGAGTTTTTTGATTGATTGTGTGGATTAATTTAGTGGTATACTTGGTAAAAAGAGGTGAACTACTTCGCTGTTAATTACAGCATCGATTTCGTTGTCTTCCACATAGACGATTGGTTTAATGAACATAGGACAAAATTTATTGATGAATTCTTAAATACATTAACATATCAAATATATTGAGTCAATAAATATTAAATAACGGCAAATTGACATAGATATCTTAAAATGTAATTATATAAATATGTTAGATATTAGTAAAAATCAAAATTTAAATAAAAGCTTCTGGGGAAGTTTCTATTTCTACACTTTCAATTTGAAGGTTGATTTTTGTTAATAATATTCTCCAAACTAAATTTATTATTAAAAACCAGCTTTCAAAAGAAAGCTGGTTTTTAAATTTATATTTGTTCTTTTTAAAATATAATAATAATTTTTTAATTTAAATTTAAACTAATAGGAGGTAAAATTATGAATTATTTTGGAGATTGCATGGAGAATTTGGTTTCAATAGAAATAATTGAAGATTCAAATCGTCCTTTGTTTCGAGATTTTAATTCTCAAAAAAGGGAAAATCCAAAATGTTCCGCAAATAAAATTTGCTGGAATAATGAAAATGAAGTTATGGCAATTAAATGTAATTGCAACAAAAAAACTTACCATCCTATTTTTGATGGGAAAGTTGATTGGAATTATATAATTTCTGCTAATAATATTTCTGGTTTAAAGAAACTTTCAATTGAAAAATTACGCTGGATTATAGAAGATTAATATTTTATAATCTTAATTAATTAAAACAGCCGTCTTTTATAAGATGGCTATTTTTTGCATCTATTTGGAATAATGTTATTTTTTTTATAATTATAAGGTCTTGCAAAAAATATAAAATACGGTAAGATAGGAGTATTCTAATTATTCATTAGTAATTGTTAATTAGTAATTATCTACGGGCCTTTAGCTCATCTGGTAGAGCGCCTCATTTGCAATGAGGAGGTAAGCGGTCCGAGTCCGCTAAGGTCCACAAGCGTTAAGAAAATCTCCCCTGCGGGAGATTTTTAGTTTGTGGAAAGCGCAGGCTTAATTTTTCAGTAGAAAAATTGCCGAGCTGGGGTCGCGAGTACTTACGTCCACGCAGGATGTACTCATCCGAGTAGACTTAGTAACTCGTGATACACAATAATTATGTATGCGTAGCATTCCACATAAGCTTCGAGAAACGTACTAGTGGTCCGCAAAGTTTTAGTCGCGGGCGAGAAATGTACTAATAATCCGCTAATATCCCCAATTTAAAAAAGCCCCACATTTGGAGCTTTTTAAATAAAAATAATTATATTAGAAGAGGGAATATATTGCGGCAACTGCTGTAATACCCATAAGAACAGATACTAACCATCCTACTGTATTAGTAAATTTTGAATTTTTGAAATGCCCCATAATTTTATGATCTGAACTTATGTGAACTATACACACAATAATAACAGGAGCTACTATGCCATTTGCAATAGCTGAATATATAAGAGCTTTGATTGGGTTGATTCCTAAGAAGTTTATAATTATACCAATAACAATAGATACAATAATAACTCCGTAAAAAGCACGAGCTTCTTTTAATTTACGATATAAACCTTCTTTCCATCCTAGACTTTCAGATATTGCATAAGAAGTAGAACCAGCTAAAACTGGGATAGCTAGTAATCCAGTTCCTATTATTCCAATAGTGAAGAGTAGTGATGCAAATGGTCCTGCAAATGGTTTCAGAGCCGCCGCAGCATCACTAGCAGTAGCTATATCCGTAATTCCATTTACAAAGAGAGTGTTGGCACACACAGCAATAATGAAAAACATTACTAAATTTGAAAGAAACATTCCAGACCATACATCTATTCGCATTGATTTTATTTCAGATGCATTTGTTCCTCTGCGTGAGTGAGCTGTTGTTTTACCTTCAGATATTTGTTCCTCAACTTCTTGAGATGTTTGCCAAAAGAAAAGATATGGAGATATTGTAGTCCCTAGTATACCGGTAATGAGTAAAATTTGTGCTTTAGAAAATGTCATATGAGGAAAAATTCCATCCCTAAACAATGTTGACCAATTCATGTGAATTATTAATCCAGTAATTACATATGAAAATAGTGTTATAACTAACCATTTTAAATATTTAGCATATTTTTTGTATGGAATATATATTTCCATAAGTAAACCAGCAATACCAATAAATATTACTAAAAATGCAAAAGGAATAGCAGGAGATATAAGTTGAACGGCTTTTGCCATAGCTCCCAAATCCGCACCTATATTTAAAGTATTAGCTATAAAAAGCAATCCAGTACATAATAAAAGAACTTTTTTGGAATAGGCATGTTTAATATTGGCGGCAAGTCCACGTCCAGTAACTAGAGATATACGAGCACACATTTCTTGAATCATTGCCATAAGAGGGAATGTCCATGCAGCAAGCCAAAGAAGCCCTGTGCCGTATTGAGCACCTGTTTGCGAATAAGTAGCAATTCCGGATGGATCATCATCGGCAGCTCCTGTTATTATTCCAGGGCCAAGTTTTTTAAGATATTCTTCACCTTCTTGTAATAGTGATTCTGTTTTTTCTATTAAAATTTCTTCCTTTTTTATAGGTGATTCTGTTTCATTCATAATAGATATATTATACTATTTTATTTTAATTTGATACAATTTACGTACAATGTCTTTAAATAAACCAAATAAAATTCAAATAGTTAAATATTCTCCTCCACCTCCAGACCTACCAACTCTAGGAAAATCAGACCCGAGTGAAGTGGTATTTATTGGACGTACTAATTATGTGGCGGCTCTAGAAGAGAAAAAATTTGTTTTTGGAATAAAGCGCGTTGATCGTAGACGACACATGTATATTATTGGAAAGTCTGGTGTTGGTAAATCAAAACTTCAAGAATTGATGATTCGCCAAGATATTGCGTATGGTCAAGGCATTTGTATTATTGATCCACATGGTGAACTTATAAATGACATTTTAAATTTTATCCCGAAAGAGAGAATAGAAGATGTTTGCATTATTGACCCTAGCGATATAGATTTTCCACCATCTTTTAATCCATTAGCAAAGATTGACCCAACTTTTAAACATCAACTTACACAAGGGTTTATTGAAATTTTGCGAAAACAGTTTGGAACAAATTGGACTCCGCGTCTCGAGCATATTTTTCGATTTACAGTGCTCGCTCTTCTTGACTATCCGGAAGCAACAATGAGAGGTATGATTTTGATGCTCACTGACAAAAATTACCGTCAGAAAGTTACTGAATATATTGAAGATGATATGGTAAAAAGATTTTGGGCTATAGAGTTTGTAGATTGGTCAGAAAAATTTGATACTGATACTATTATTCCATTAGTAAACAAGTTAGGTCAATTTCTTTCTGACCCAATGATTCGTAATATATTTGGACAGAAAGAAAATAAGATTG
>Ga0209124_10001062_pt1 | contig 11716 bp, 6 predicted proteins | sample BarGraIncu01122A_FD_184502 | JGI IMG/M metagenome (GOLD analysis project Ga0209124, IMG submission 184502) | Arctic peat soil microbial communities from Barrow, Alaska - Barrow Graham LP Incubations 011-22A (SPAdes) (version 2) | ecosystem: Environmental > Terrestrial > Soil > Wetlands > Peat...
TGTTTTTATACCCATATCAGTTTTCTGATAGGATTGCGACCAGCTATTAGAAAAATTAATAGCAAGTAATGCCATAAACAAATAAATATTCTTCATAATTGTTCCTTTAAAAAAGCAACTCTGAGACTGATACATAATATTGCTAAACGTGAATTAAGACCACTTCCGCAATGAATGATAAATAACCTAAAAAAGAATCCCAACAATTATATTGCAAGGATTCTTTATGACAAAAATAATATTACTATTTAAATAATCTTGGAGCAAATTCATTGAGAGCTCTGCGCCAGGTCAGCCACTCGTGAGCAGTACCCTGCGATTCGTGGAAAACAATATGCTTGATGCCATGAGCCTTGAGGGATTCAACCTGTTCTTTAGGACTTCGTTCTTCAGTCCCGGTGCTGATGAACAACAGGTTAATCTGTTTGTCGAATGCAGCAGCATCTTTGAAGACACCGTTGAAAGCGGTTTCAATCATATTGGCTGTGCTCTGTGCATTTGGTGATACAGCTGGTGCACCTGGTGCCGGACCTCTCCCCATGTTGCCCATGAAGAATCCGCTGAATGTACCCATCCATGCAAATTTATCCATGTTGGCAAAAACGGTCTGGGTCGTCTGCATACCACCTCTGGAAAGCCCGGCCATGGCGCGGTTTTGCCTGTCGGCCCTAGTGCGAAAGGTCTTGTCTATAAATGGTATAAGATCTTTAGCGTATATCTGGGTTACATCGTTCGTCGATGCCATGCGGACATCTGAGGTGGTTTTGATATCGCCGCAATCCATAACAATGATCATTGGCACGGCTTTACCAGATGCAATCAATCCATCCATAATATTACATATATGACCCTGGTTTGACCAACCGTTCTCATCCTCACCCCAACCATGAAGCAGGTACAGGACGGGATATTTCTTTTTGCGATTCTGCCCGTATTCAGCAGGAATATAAACATTACAATGACGTTCCATACCATTAATTTCAGACCAATACTGGATGGAATGAATTTGTCCATGTGAGATGTTTTTATTGAACCTGTAATAATCACCTTCTGACCCTTCGGGAATTTCAATTCCTGATGATTCCCAGTTGCTTCCGAAAAAGGACTGGGTATTCCGGTCCATAACAGCAACGCTGTCGATCCAGATTGAAAAGTAATGAAAACCTACAACCTGAGGGTCGGATGTGCATGTCCAGACTCCTTTTTCATCTTTCGTCATATCGTATCTCTTGTTAGCCAGATCGACCTGAACCATCTTAGCGGTGGGTGCTACCACCCGGAACATGGCCTGGTGAGTCATAGCGTTTACAGCCGGGTATTGCGCTAAAAATGTATTGGTCGATGCAGGTTTGAAACCTTCGGGAGGTGGTTCAATTTGTTGTCCGCGCTGTAAGCCGGCGAATTGTGCCGATATGATACCACAAATCAGAAATGCAACTAAAACGGAAATAACTTTTTTCATAATTAAAAATTTATGTAAACCATTATTTTAAGTAACCATTTATAAATTAAGGAATAAATACTTTCCCAAGCACCAGTTTATCTCCTGTATCATCAATTTCATAGAAACGGGGTTTCCGGGGGCCGTCACCATCGGCATGGTGAATAACGAGCAGTCGTTTACCTTCAAAAGTGGTAAACAACATTCCATGTCCGGAATTGTCCCCGACAAATGGTTTTTCTTCCTGGATCCATGGACCGTCGATGGTTCCTGATTCTGAATAGCATACACCCTGGTTATAGCGGCCGACTCCCCAGCTTGACCACAACATGCCCAACTTGCCTGTTTTGGTTCTGAAAAGTTCAGGTCCGTCGGTTACCCAACCATTAAGTTTCAAGCCAAATGTCATTTCATTGTTTCCAACCATTTCGAGGGCCCAGGGAGCTTCACTGGCATGGAAAAGCAATGTAGGTTCAGTAATAGTTTTGCTCAAATCCGGTGAAAGTTTCACATATTCCATGGTGCCATCAATTGTTTGCATCCATTCATTCACAAAAACAAAATACGGAGTACCGTTCTCATACCAGATTGACCCGTCGATAATGTCCCAGCTATGAGGAAGATAGTCGTAATTAGGATCAGGATTAGCGAGTTTAAAGGGACCTTCAGCTTTATCGGATGTTAAAATCATAGTTTGATGACGGTAAACATTGTATCTACGGGGAATAACGTCAACAAGTTCTTTTCTGTCACCAAAACTAGCTGCATAATAGTACTTATTATGAACATGGTGAATTTCTGCAGCAGCAACAAAATTAATTCCTTCCATCCAGGTTCCGGTAACATCATAGGCTCCGTAAGGTCCAGTCCATATCTTCAGATCTTTACTCTTGTAAATTCCACCACCGCTACCTGTCAGGTAATAAGTTTTAGTAGCATCGTCAGCCAGGATGTATGGATCACTCATGTTCATCGAATCAATGGGCATAGTTTTGATTTCACGGGGTGCAGTCACACTGGCGCTCCATCCTCGTCTTATAGGAGTAAAAGAGGTTTGGGTTGCTCCGGGTTTAGGTATTTGAGGCATACCAAAACCTTTGGATCCGGGAGGAGCAGGAATAGTTACTGTGGGAACAAGCTGCTTTTTTACTTCAGTTTGCGCAGTAGCGGTTTGCAGTGAATTTAAAGCCGCCTGAGTCGCAATAAAAATGAGAACTGACAAAACATTAAACCTTGTTTTCATAATTCATCATATTCTTGCTTATATTAATTTCTCCTTTCTTTGGAATTCGGCCATACTAGAATATTGCCTTCTCACTGTGTAAAAATAAAGCACTTTTAACAGACTGATTTAACGTTAAAATGTCAAAAACTTTAAATTTTCGTTCAAATTCATAATGACCTAATGATAAATTCGGTAATAGCTCATTTATCAGAACTTTTTGCCCTGGATATTTTGGGTAATCCTGCGCATCAGGATGACCGGCTACTCCCATCTATTTCGCCCATCCCTCTCCTTCCGGTGTCCGCCGCCAGGCGAAATAGGCATCCAGACTCTTGAGTGATCTGGCGCTAGGCACTGGTCCTGTGTGCGTTGTCTGGCTGAAGTACATCACCGAAGGATGGGCATCGCTGAAGGCAGGCCATACAGGGACTCCTTCCCCGTTAGGATCGCCGTGTTTGGCGAAGTTCGTCCAATAGGTAGCCATAGCTTCCGAGATCTCCAGGTCTGTTTTTGTTGTCTGGGGATTAGAGGCATCAAGATGCTTGAAAACATAAGCCACATCCTGCCCGTGCGGTGAACCATATCCGGCGCGGGGTGAACCTTCCGGATTGTCAGGGTGCTGATCGAAATAGTAATAGAATACTTTTGATTTTTCCATCTTTGACTGAAGCCTGGCCCATATCCACGTATGCCAGCCAAATGCAGCATCACGGGCCAGATCACGGGCAGTTTTCGGAATTGTGCCCGAACCAACAGGATAGGCTTTGATAAGATCATCGGCAAACTTGCCATAACGTGTCTTAACTGCTGCAATATAATCTTCAGGAGTTTTGGGTGGGGAAAAGCTCGCACCTTCGTCAGAGTTGTAGCCCACCAGAATAGGTGTGTCATTGAAACGGCCAGCTTCGTAGAGCTTATACTGATCGTCGGGAATCACCCATCCATCAATTATAGGCCAGGCCATCCCAAGCCCACGTCCTGCCGGGAGTTTGTCTGCGTCGATCTTCCGGAGTTCCGCTATTGACGAAACACCAGCCTTTTCTACGTAAGATTGCCCTGCACGCTCTGCATCTGAAAGACGTTTTAAATTCTCACCCGGAAAGGTGGTAAGCCGTGGAGGTCCAAATGAGCCGCCACTTTGAGAGATGGCTCCATGAAACAGTCCTTTGGCAAGCGGCGACGCACACAACATACTTACAGCGATTCCCCCGGCTGATTCGCCGAAGATTGTAACTTTACCCGGATCTCCACCGAATGCAGCGATATTCTTCTGTACCCATTGGAGACCCGCAATCATATCCAGTAGGCCATAATTGCCCGAAACGTGATTTGAGTTCTCTTTGCTTAACTCAGGGTGTGCCAAAAATCCGAGTTGACCAACACGATAGGCAATGCTGACCAGCACCACACCCTTCATGGCCAGTTTCTCTCCGCTGTAGTTCTTTTCTGATGTGGCTCCAGCACCGAATCCACCACCGTAGATCCAGACAAGCACCGGGATTCTGTCGGATGAGGATTTCGCCGGTGTCCATATGTTCAGGTATAGGCAGTCCTCGCTTTTTCCCGAAGGCGGATTTCCGCCCTGTATTGGAGCGGGGGCAAATTTTATTGTTTGTTTTACTCCTTCCCATTTCGGTGGTGGCTGAGGGGCACGCCACCGAAGGTCATCAACAGGCGGTGCAGCGAATGGGATACCTCTATAAACCGTCAGTCCTTCTTCAAATGTTCCTTCTAATAATCCGTCATCAATTTTGACCGGCGAAGGTAGCTGGGCGATGCATGATCCGATTGAAATCATTAAAAACATCGCAAGTAAAACAGTTTTCTTTTTCATAATAGTGGCTTAAATTATATAACAAGAACTAATCACACGCTCAATCTCTGACTCGCTTACTGGACGAGTATTGCATCAACAGCTACTGGTCCGTGTCCCCTGTTAACAATCTCAATGACATGTTTGCCAGGAGTCAGATCTGTCACCTTCCATACCACTTGTTGAGGCTGGCGTGTATACATAGTAGAAAGATCTGCTTTTGCACGGGTTTCACCGTCAATCTGAACTTCTATTATTCCTGCTCCAGCCTCTTTAGGGGCAATCACTGAAACATTGTTACCGGTGAACGAACAACTCCAGATATCGCCAGGTGTTTCGCTGGTTGTGAGATCGTTGTTGAAGTCTCCTGTTCCCAGATTGCAGCGGCGAAGCCATCCAGGTGCCTTAGTACCCGGGTCATCGTCATTAATCCAGCCCTTGTCGTGGGTGACGCGTAGAACACGGTACCTTGCCCTCAGCTGCTGATCAGAGATCCCCAGCATCGGCTTCACCGAATCACCGGGCGTTATTGTCAGTCCCTGATCGCTCTGAATAAAAGTCAATGGTATATCAGAACCGAGCAATTCGACTTTGGATACATTACCCAGAGTTGCACCATCAGTGTGCAGAGCCTTGAGTGTGATCGGGCCGCCTTGCCAATCTAGAAGTGTGGCATAAACATTGCCGTTGTTGCGTGTATAGCAAACTGCATTCTCACCATAGACTTCAAAAGGACGGGAACCATAAACAGCTTCACCGTTGACTTTGAGCCACGCACCAATGTCTTTGCAAAGCTGTGTTACCTCCGGATCAAGATCTCCGCGACCATGCTGGGTGATGCTGAGCAACATAGCGCCGTTGCGCGAAACATTCTTCATCAGAAGCTCCACAACTTTTTTTGCGTCCATATATTTCTGCCCGGTTTGGTAGTGCCAGTCGGCAACAGTCGTTTCCGTCTGAAATGGATAAGCCATGATTTCAGATTCAATGTCACCTTCAGAGCTCTTGACCAGGGCGCGTTCAACGATTGGAATCAGTTCTGGGGTCTTTTTGAAGCTGTTGTAACGCCCCCCAACGCACTTTATGTTAATTACCACATCCATCTTATCAAGGTTCCACTTCAGGGACTTGTTGTAGAAATTCGCGACTAACGGTGGAGCGAGAAAACCCAGACCCATTTTCACGCCCAAATCCAACAAGGTATCGCCTGCAGCCTCATCGAAGTAAATCACATCGGGGTGATATTTGGTGATGGCGTCATCCACCCGCCACATGAACTGGTTGGCAAAGGGCGAATTCAGCGGATCCTTTATGTCGTGAGCTGGTCCGTAAAGATCCACCGGGTCCAATCCTTCCCACCATTTTCCTTTTCCGTCCCAAATAGTTTGTAGTGCATCATAAGGCACACCCTTCATGGGACCGGTCTTGTCACTCGTGTAACGTACGGTCATGAACTGACCCCAGGTTCGGGGTGGAGAATTGTGAAAACCAATGCCAAAACGTAATCCGTGCTTCCGTGCTTCTTTTTCCCAGGTGCCGACGATGTCTACCTTAGGTCCAACATTAATAGAATTCCAGGGCTGGTAAGCAGAATTCCAGCAATCGAAGTTATCATGGTGAACACCCATAGCTATAAAGTAACGGGCACCCATTTCGACATACAGATCCATTAACTCCGCAGGATTCCATCGATCAATTACCCAATTATGACAGATATCCTTATAGCCATATTCAGATGGATGACCAAAGTTCTTTAGGTGGTATTCATATTGTCTATTGCCCTGAATATACATGCCGCGAGCATACCAATCGCCTTGCTCGGGCATTGATTGAGGATCCCAATGCGCCCATGCTCCAAACTTGGCTTCGCGCCACCACTCCGGCACGGTGTAAAGACGGCTTAATCCCCTCCAATCAGCAGGATACTGTCCACTGGCCACAGGTAACGCTGGAAGGTTCCAGATATCCGGAGGCAATCCCAGGTCACCGTCGCCGACAATTATCTGATCAATATTCACAGTGATATCATTGGAAACCAGACTAATGGTTACCATGGCATTAGCCGTAACAGCCACTTCACTTATAACGTAAAGGAAGGAACCGGTGAGATTTCCGGATGAATGAACATTCAATTTTTTTACAGGTTGATTATTTACAGTAACACTGATCAAACCCACTCCCAATGATGAATAGCGAATCGCCAGTTTACCTGAAACCGGAAGACCGGAGAATCTGATCCCATCACCTTGTTTGATCAAACTGACTAAAAAACCTCCTGATGCCTCACTATCAGCCACTTTTGAAGCTCCTCCGATGAGTTTGCCGGATTCAGCCTCGAATGTGTGTTTTTTTGCAGCAATGGCAGAAGTAAAAGTGCTAAACAATAAAAATGAAAACACCAGGAAAATCCGGATATTGCAAATGAATTTGAAGAGCCGGAATTTATGGTGCCTGTCTTTGAGTTGTTTGTCCATAATTATTTAGTTAAATGGTTCGAATTCAATGCTATCAAGATTACTTTTTAAACATCCACCAGTCGAAGTTGAACAAATCTTTTTCTCCTTTAAAAACGAAAAACAAATCATGAACGCCTTTAATACTATTCACAGGCGCACTGATCGTTTTCCAGATGTCACCTTCACCGGAGGCATTTATATTAATTGTCACCAATATTGGTCCATCAATTTTCTCGGTATGAATTTCAATCTTTCCTCCATACAAAGATGCCACACTAACATCGACCGATGTTGTTCCTTTTGAAAAATCAACCCCTTGTACTTTAATGTAATCCCCGTTGTGAATAGAGGTAACAAATAACCTGTCAGCAATTTTTTTCCCTTTGTCCCATTCTACGTTCCGCTCCCATTCAGTTGCAAATTCAGTCTTAAGCCCTTCGCTAAACGCCATTGTTTCGGCTTCGTTTTTCAGGTATGGGTTTAAAGTGCCAATTTGGGGAGTCCCTGTAGTGGACCACCAGGGAACTTTCTTTATTGAGCCATTCTCATTATAAGTCATTTTTTCAACACATATCGAACGTCTTTCATACTTTTTTGACATTGTTTGTTTCAGAATGGCATAATTAAATCCGAACACGTAAGAGTTCCCTTTGTAGTCAATAATTCCCGGATGGTTTCCCGAGGACCTCTCATCTGGGTCCATTATGGTACCCTTACACTTCCACGGGCCTATCGGACTATCGCTCATGGCGTAACCAATGCCTTCGGGGCAACAGCGCGATGCCCAGGCCAGGTAGTAATGGTTATTCTTTTTCCATAACCAGGGACCTTCCGTATAAGATGCCTCGGGTGGAGTTCCTGTAAAGTCGATGGATGCGACCTGGATGTCGCCCGAAACAGAAATCATGTCTTCGTTCAACTTTGAATAATAACAGGGTCCATTTCCTCCCCAATACATATAAGCTTGTCCGTCATCATCAATAAATACAGTCGGATCGTAATCGCCCGGATTTGAACGAAAGATTAAAGGTTTGCCCAAAGCATCTGTAAAAGGTCCATACGGTCGTGTCGATACGGCTACCCCGATTGCCATCTTCCCCTGGTAGATTGTAGGACAATATAAATAAAATTTTCCTTTTCTGGAAACACATTGCGGGGCCCAGGCACTATGGCCATCGGCCCATTTGAATGTCCTGTAAGGATCCTGAACACCTGCAACTATTCCACGATCTGTCCAATTAACCATATCGGTCGACGTGAATAGCATCCAGTTCAGCATTTTAAAACCAAAGGCATTATCCTCGTCATGGCTGGTATAAAGAAATACTGTGTCGTTATACACCATCGGCGCAGGATCGGCGGTATATTTTGTTTGAATTATTGGGTTTTGAGCATAACACAGCGACCCAAAGACTGTTGCGATAAAAAGTGTATTAATTGTAACGAATAACAGAATTCGGTATTTTTTGATCGAATTATTCTTTGCTAAAATTTTCATAATTTTTCCAGTTTATCCATTACCAGGCAATTGCATGTACTTTTATCATTTCATTTTATTTTACGGGCACAGAAATAGCGCGTGTATTGTATCCTTCGAGTCTGACCCATCGGGCTTCAGCTCCATTCCTGATGATTCCTTGAATCTCAACAGTTTCTCCAGGGAAAACAGTAACATAATTGTCGCTATATTCAATTGGAAGAATTTCATTTCCTTCTTTGGTAGTAGAAATAGTTGCCCTTTCAAAAAATGCTATGTGCGTTGATGGGTTGTGCAAACGAATTGCAACATGGCTTTGCTCTCCAACCTTTTTTTGCTGCGATTCAATTTCTACTTTCACAGCAGGCATGGTATTTAACGCAGTCATATCAGCCCATTTCTCCTGCTTCAGGGTCATGTATATATCATTTGCTCTCTCCCCCAGGTCGTCATCTTTTTGCGATTTCCAATACGTGTTGTCAACCACCTGTTTCCCTGATTCATCAAATAACTGACATCGGACAAAAAATACTGGTGAACTTCCAGGATACCTAGGTAATAACATTACCTGGTTTGTACCATTATAAGAAACCGATATTTTGTTTACAGAACGGTCGTCGCGTACCTTGCCACCAAGATCATAAACACGTATTCGAACATGCAATCCATGAACATCACCTGGAGTCTGGTTGAAAACGATAATCCTGGCCTGACTGTTATCACCGGTTGCATAAGAATCGAAAACTACTGAAAGCGGACGTAAACCTTTCTTAGCCCCGAAATATACACCGCCCGGGCTCAGGTAATAATCAATGAGGTTGCCATAAAACGAAGGCCAGTGGCTGTTCAACATCCAGTATGCCGTCATTTTGTGAGTTGCCCAGCCACAAGCAGCAAAACTCTCGAACTGCGCACGGGCGTTCTCGTAATGGGCAAGTTGGGCTTTTCGCACAAAGTCCTCTATACCGGTTGAAGCTCCGTATCTTTTTTCCAATGCCAGTTGAATATTGCCAAGTGTGGAATTAAAAGCCCAGGCCCCTGCATGCATAAACCAGGTGTCGTTGATTGGCCAAAGCTTGTCCTCCGGGATGAATTTCCTGAGGCTCTCCAAAGTAGGAATTTGTTCGTTGTCGCCCTGCTCAACGGTAGAGCCGCAGGTAGCGGGGTATTTTCCACTGAACCAGTAACTGGGAGGTCGCCAGCAATATGGGCCTTCCATGCGAATGCCATCCCATACACGGTTTCCGTTAGCATCTTTGGCAAAAGCTGAAACGGTATTCACCACGGCGTTTTGCCAGTGTAATTCAGTTAGTATTTTGTTGTAATCCTGGCAAATTGGCTCAGGAGGTAGTCCATCACTTGCATTTGACCAGACAAATACAGACGCATGGGGTCGGAGCATCAGGATTTGTGAGCGAAGACTTTGTGAAGCCACACTGTGGTCTTCTTCATTCCATTGTTCCCATTTCTCCCATTGGTTACAGCACATCCAACCGAACATGATTGGAATGCCTTGCTCATCGGCGAGTTCGATAATGTGTTCGCTGGATATTTTCGATTCCCAACGGAGAAAGTTGATACCAAGGTCTTTTACATAGTGAAGTATATCCGCTTCGCGTTCCGGATCATAGCGATAAAGAAGGTCAGGGGTATAGTCACCACCACGGACAAGAAAATCACGTCCGTTCACCTCCAGATAAAAGTTGCCGCCCTTGCCCATTTCGGGAAAATGCTCATCATTATCGCGATGTTGCGTAATGCTTCTGATTCCGAATCGAATATGAGTATTGTCGGAAATAATGTCATTCACCTCAAACTCCAACTGAAAGTTGTATAGGGCGGGCTTCCCCATGGTATAAGGCCACCAGAGGTCCGGATGAGACACAATCAGGTCAGGATATAATTCAGGCGTAAACTCAACTTCACGATTCTCTCCAGGGGACAGAGTTAAAAATTGCTCTACATGAATCGAAGGCTTTCCTTCACGGGAAATTGTTCCTTTCAACATCCCGTTCACCGGCTGTGCTGACAAATTACGCAAATTAGCGAAAACTGTAAGCCTGGCTATAGAATCGGTGAGAGAAAGTTTTGAATTTACAAGTGCATTGTTGACCGAAATGCTGCCCGTAGCACATAAATACACAGGTTTCCAGATACCGGCATTGCGATCGGGAACGAATGAAACACCCTGCCAAGGGTTTTTCTCCTTTGGGCCCTTGTATCCGACATATTTCCAGTTGAGCCAGTCGAACCAACTATCGGCCAGTTCTACACCGGTAACATCCTGGATTAGTTGCTCCGGAGTAACCTTTATGGCGATCACATTCTTCGAGCCCGGCTTAATCCAACGGGTGACATTGAGATCGTGAGCGGCATACATGCCTGCTACCTGTTTGTTGTCGGCAATTTTTTCGCCGTTAAGCCAGATTTCGGCCCTGTAGTTGATTCCCTGAAACCCGAGAGTGTAGAAGTCGTCTACCGGCGCATCGAAAGTTGTTCGGTACCACCAGTCTTGATTATATAAATCCTGTGGTACTTTTTCCAATAAATTCTTACCAACATACAGGTCGGGATAGACGCCATCTTCCTGAAGTATTTCAAGAACTGTGGCCGGCATCCGGCGAATCGGGTACCATTTGTCATCATTGAAGGTGGCAACAGATATTGCAGAGCCCCCAGTCTGCACATCCTTCGAAGACATAAGCTTCCAATTTTCTGCAAGTTCGACCCGGCCTGGTTTTGAAGCATCTGCAAACAGAGTACCTGTTTCAAAACAGAAGAAAACCAACATTATCCTCAATACTATAAGATTAACACCTTTCATAGTTTCTATTTTCAGTGATGGATTAACCTTCGTATTCATTCACGTTTCCAACCAGAGTCTGTACATTGATGGGGATTTTTCCGATAGCCTTGATTATCATGTCACCTGGTTGAAGTTCACCTGTCAGGTTTTTCACTATGTTTCCATATTTTCCAAGAGTGTCTTCAACAACCCAGTAGTCAAAGCCAGGAATAATACTTTCGAATTCCTCCCCAAGCCATTTACTGCTGCGACCCCTTAAAGCAACATCCAGCATCGTTACTACCTGATGTTCCAAAGGTTCTTCAGATTCCAGGGTGATTGCTCCAAAAAATTCCTGACATTCAGTATAACCTGAATTATGGGTCCCTGTGTAGGGTTTCATCCTCGAGAGACCTTTAGTGATACCGGGAATTTCACTGAACAATTTTTCCTTCAGGAGAAATGCTGAAGACTTCCCATATATGGACTGAACCATATTAAGCAATTCGTCAGTTTTTG
>Ga0209124_10001063_pt1 | contig 11714 bp, 6 predicted proteins | sample BarGraIncu01122A_FD_184502 | JGI IMG/M metagenome (GOLD analysis project Ga0209124, IMG submission 184502) | Arctic peat soil microbial communities from Barrow, Alaska - Barrow Graham LP Incubations 011-22A (SPAdes) (version 2) | ecosystem: Environmental > Terrestrial > Soil > Wetlands > Peat...
TGATGTACCTATCCCTGCTGCCACAATGAAATTATGGACTGAGGGTCCATATCTTATTAAACGACATGGAAAATATTATCTGACCTATTGCGGAAATCATTTTAGAAGTCCCGGATACAGAATTTCAGTAGCAGTCAGCAATAAAAGCCCGATTGATGGGTATGTAGCTTATGATGAAAATCCTTTACTCGTTAATACCGAAGATGACAATGTGGCTTTGGGGCACAGCATGAACATCAAAGGGCCCGATCTGGATGCCGACTACATTATTTATCATTCCTATAATAAAACATTGACCGGCGATAGAAGATTACTCATCGACAGGATAGCGTGGAACGGCGATAAATTTATTATATACGGACCCACATCTTCACCACAGGTGGTACCTTCGATGCCCGATTTTTACGATTACTTTGAAAATAGCGATATCGGCAACAACTGGCTGAAAATAAATGATGGAGCATGGAGTATTTCCGGTCAAATGTTGCATCAGACCAAAACAGGGAACAATAAACCTATACGGCTGGTTTCTGCCGTCACTGCGGGTCAAAGCTACACGGCTGAATTTAATATGAAGGAAACCGTCCCGACTGATGCCCCTGACACAAGACTTGGATTTGTTTTTTCCTATACGGATGAAAATAATTTTGGGGTTGCCATGCTTAATCCTAAAACAAAAAAATTAGAAACACAGATAACAATAAACGGTAAAGGGAGCGGTTTGCAATCAGCCAATATGCCTGTTGACTACGACTGTACCAAATGGCATTGCGCCAGAATTGAAAAATCGGGGCCAACTGTAAAAATCTTCCTCGACAAATTGCTGATACAAACAATAAATACTAACGGATTGGCAGGAGGTAAAATTGGATATGCAACTGAAAACGCGATCGCCGATTTTTCGTTTATCGCTTTCACAAACCAGGTTGATGGCAGCAGCGCTTATGATGCATTTAAACCTGTGCCGGGTATATTGCAGGCGGTCCATTTTAATTCCGGAGGTGAAGGGAAAGGATATCATAATCCGGGTAAAAAAGAAAGCGCAAACACCTTCCGCAGCGAAAATGTAAGCATGCGACCTTATACCGAGGATAGTTATGCTATACGATCAAAGCTGAAAGGAGAATGGTATAAATATAACGTCATCGTTGATTCTGCATGTGTTTATAACGTTGATCTTTTATATACTGCTGCCCAACCGGCTAAGATCAGAATATGGGTAGATTCAGAAAATGTGTCGGGCGATTTTACATTACCGGGCACAAAAAGCTTCGATAAATGGCAAACTGCAAGTATTAAGGGATTGAAGTTACCTAAAGGCAAACATACCCTGAGGTTGGAAACTCTTATAGGTGGTTTTGACTTATCCACTCTTACCTTATATCATGCAGAAAATGTGGCTGCAAATATTTCGGATAACTTTCAGACCTCTTTTTCAGGGCAATGGAATTACTCGGATGGAGACTGGAAAGCTGAAAACGGGCTGGCAAAAATAGATACCGTTGGAAAAAGGACTCTTGGCAATACCGGTTGGTCCGATTATACGGTTGAATCCGATGTCCAGGTAAATAAAGGCAAAGATGCCGGAATCATGTTCCGGGCAGTAAATCCTGCAAACGGCGACGCGAACAATAATCCAGGATGGGGTGTAGATTTCTTTCAGGGTTATTATGCCGGTATATCCGATAATGAAATCATATTGCTGAAAATCAATTATAACCGCGAACAACTTAAAACGGTGAAATCTGCTAATGTTTTCGGTACATGGCATCATTTGAAAGTTGTTGTTAAAGGCAATAATATTAAGCTATATGTTGACAACATGAATATACCTGCTATTGATGTCACAGACGATATTCGTCCTTTTACCCACGGCAAGGTAGGCCTGAGAGCGGATTATGCCACGGCTTCATTTAAGAATTTTAAAGTGTATTAATAAAGTGGAAATTATTGATAATTTAAATAAAGTACTATAAAGATGAAATATTTCACTCTGAAAAAATCGTTGGTCTTTTTTGTGATTTTATCGGCCATGCAATGCCTGTCTGTTGACACAAGTACACAAACAGTCTTTTCAAATAAAAAAGGCATAGCCGCTTATAACTTTACTTCTGAACAGACAATTTCAAAACTTAAAGATTTGAATGTCGGATGGATTTACGACTGGGGTGTTGCCCTGTCTATAACCGGTAAAGCAGGCTATTATGCCGGGCCTGAAGAGTTTGTTCCGATGATATGGGGCAAAAAAGATACAACCAATGCTAATTTCTATTATTTAAAGCAGGGCAAAGCAGAAGGTAAATTATCACATTTACTGGCATTCAATGAGCCGGATAGGAAAGACCAGGCAAATATGAGTGTCGAAGAGTGCCTCAGGTTATGGCCAAAGCTCATGGAGACAGGTCTGCGTCTTGGAAGTCCTGCCCCTGCCGAAGCTAAATGGCTGGTTGACTTTATGGATGGTGCTATGAAACGGGGATACAGGGTTGATTTTATTGCGGTACATACCTACCAAGACTTCACTGACCCCAAAGCCCCAGACGATTTGAAAGTATGGCTGACAGATATTTATAACAAATATAAGCGTCCTGTATGGCTGACGGAATTTGGTGCAGCAGACCGAGCTGCCTGGAAGATGACCAAAATTGGGACACCTACAGCTGAACAAGCAGGGGTTTACATGAAAAAGGCCCTCGATGTGCTGAACAGCCTTCCTTTTGTGGAACGCTACGCATGGTTTGCTGACAGATGCGAAGGCGAGTATATCTACGGGACCATTTATGACAGGTCAGGTAATATTACTGATTTTGGAACGCTGTATAAGAATTATTACCCTGCTCTGCCGCGGAAATGAAACCAAAGCAACAGATAAAATAAACTATTTGATCCTAAATAAATAAAGTATTACGAATGAAAAAATCGATTTTAACATTTGCTATAGCATTAGCAATCTTTACAGCCTCTTTCGGCCAGGTAACCATTCCTCGTCCCGAGTACCCGAGGCCACAGTTCGAACGTTCGGAATGGTTAAACCTTAACGGCCAATGGTCTTACATCTTTGATTTTGGAAAATCAGGAAAGGAGAGGGGTTTTCAAAAATCAATAGGTTTTAATGACAAAATAACTGTCCCATTTTGCCCCGAAAGCAAATTATCGGGAGTTGAGCATAAGGACTTTATTAATGCAATGTGGTATCAACGTTCCATTGTTATACCTGAAAACTGGACCGGTAAAAACATCATCCTGCATTTTGGGGCGGTTGATTTCCAAACAGAAGTGTTTATTGATGGCCAATCCCTTGGCTTGCATTGGGGAGGAATGTCCTCTTTCGATTTTGACATTACGCAGTATGTAATCCCCGGAAAAACCCACAACCTGGTAGTTTACGTCGAGGACGATATACGATCGGGCATTCAGCCGGCAGGGAAACAAAGCGAGGGCTACTACTCCGAGGATGTTAAATATACAAGGGTTACAGGTATCTGGCAAACCGTTTGGTTAGAAGCCGCTTCTGGTTTTGGCATCAAAACCTGTCAGATTGTGCCCGACTTCGATGGTGAAAGGTTTCTTGTAACCCCTGCTTTTTATAATGTTGCAATCGGCAACACCTTCCGTGTTACGGTAAAAGACAACAACCAGAATGTGGCCTCATCTGTTATTTCAGTGGCAAACGGAATTCCTTGCAGTGTCCCGGTTAAAAAGCCCAAAACATGGTCACCTGAGTCACCCTTTTTGTACGATTTGCTTTTTGAAGTGTTGGATGCAAAAGGCAAAGTACTCGATCAGGTAAGAAGTTATGCAGGGATGCGCAAAATCCATTGGGAAGGAAACAAGCTGTTTCTAAATAACAAGCAGTTGTATCTCAGGTTTGTTCTTGATCAGGGTTTTTACCCCGATGGAGTATGGACAGCGCCAACTGACGCAGCCCTGAAAAACGACATACAGCTTTCGCTGAACGCTGGATTTAATGGCGCCCGCCTGCACCAAAAGGTTTTTGAAGAACGTTTCCATTACTGGGCCGACAAAATGGGCTATCTTACATGGGGTGAATCGTCGAATTGGGGCGCAAGTATTAATAAATCCGAGACCTATCGCAACTTTGTCAGCGAATGGGAAGCAATTATTGTGCGCGACCGCAATCACCCATCCATAATTGCATGGACGCCAACCAACGAAACATGGGAACGCGATGGGGCAACTGACAATGGCATGCAGCATAACCGGTTTTTAATTGATATTTATAACCTTACCCACAACCTCGATTTAACCAGGCCTGTAAACGATGCCAGCGGAAATTATCACCAGAAAACCGACCTGTTTACAGTACATACCTATGAACAAAACCCCGATAGCCTCAAAAAACTATTAACCATCCGAAAAAATGGCTCATTATACCAGGCACGCGATTGGCATAAAGACTTTGAAGTAAAATATAGCGGACAGCCATACATAGTTGATGAATATGGAGGTATTGGTTTGGACCTGGGCGGCAAAAAAACTGATGGCTGGGGCTATGGTCATAGCCCCACAACATTCGAGGAATTTTACACTAGACTCGAAAAATTAACTGATATTATTCTTTCATTAGACCATATCAGCGGCTATTGTTATACCCAGCTTACAAATGTGGAACAGGAACAAAACGGTATTTATAACTACGACCGTACGGAAAAGTTCGATATGAAAAGGATACATGCCATTTTCAGTAAATATAATAATAACAGCAGTTTTTTAAGTAAATAGTCCTTAGGTTTTTAGAAGCGGTAAAGATAATTTTGAAGCACTTAGTGAATAAAATTTTTAACAATTAAAATCAAAATGAAATTACTTTTTTTGCCTTTTCACTTTTTAAGCCTTTCAATTTGTCTTAATAAAAGGAGTAAGCATTTAAATTAAATTCTAACAATTTAGGAGAAATACCATGAAAACACAAAACTTAGTTAAAAGCACAGCTTTTGCAATAATTCTTTTTTTGACGATTCTGCTGCTTTGCAACTCAAACTCTGTCGTTGCACAGACCGGTGGAAAACAAGCCGTTTCGACGCTTTTTGTTTCTCCCGGTGGGAAAGATACGAATCCCGGCACTAAAGAGCAGCCTCTTGCTACTCTGGTTGGCGCTCGCGACAGGATACGCGCCATGCGCGGCAACTTCGGAGACATCACTGTTTATTTTCGTGGCGGGAAATACCCGTTTGCAGAGACGGTGGTCTTTGGAATGAATGATTCCGGCGCTGAGAATCAGGTCATCACCTACCGTAACTACCCGGGTGAAACACCTGTTTTCACTTCGGGTTTACACATCACCGGATGGCGTAAACTACAGCCGGGCGATCCCGGGTACAAAGAGATTCCTGCAAATGCAAGGGATGGTGTGTATATTACAGATGTTTCGGAAGTGCTCAGGAAGACGGGGCTATTCCATTTTCTCCTGGATGAAAATTCCGATTGGCTTCACCGTGCCATGACCGACGGATTTTCTTCACCTAGGAAAAACCCAAAGGATGCCAGTAACAGTATGGCCGGGAAATGGAAAGACTCTCCTGAGCAAAAAATGGACCTCATCTACGACCAGACCAGCCCGATCAGAAACTGGGATAACATCGGGGATGTAGAAATCCGTATCATCACAGGCGTATGGTCGGTGAACTTGTTGCCGGTATCCATTGTAGATACCAAAAAGAAAGTGCTTTATACAAAGGTGCCAGGGCTTTATCATCTTTGGGGATTCACCGATATACGACCTTTTCAGGATGCAAGGGGCCATCCTACATGGACAAGACCGGAAAAGACCATTTGGGTAGAGAATACACTTGACGGAATCCGGGAAAAAGGGAACTGGGCTGTCAACACCAAAACAAAGGAACTCTACTTATGGCCTGCTAGCGACACTAATAATATTTATGCACCTTCCTTGAAGGAGTTCATACGTATCGAAGGCAATATCGATTACTGGGGACCAAAAGACGTCCCGGTCCGTTACATCCGGTTCAAAGGAATCACGTTCACATGTGGAGAGCGCGATGTCCTTCTGCCGGAAGATTCGGGTATTCAGCACGATTGGGAGATGGAGGACAAAAATTCAGCAATGCTACGGTTCCGTGGCAGCGAACAGTGCGTAGTGGATAGCTGCAAATTCATCAAATCCGGAGGAACTGGCGTTCGCTTCGATCTCTACAGTCAGTACAACACAGTGCAGAATTGTTCTCTGGATCTTCTGGGCATGGCCGGTATCTTCTTCTGTGGTTACGGACCAGGAACCAAGGATGTTAATCACCACAACCTTATCCTGAAAAACGAAATTTCACGGGTGGGCCAAACGAGATGGGATTCGCACGGGATTATCCTCTACCAAAGCGGTTACAACCGGGTCGCTCAGAACTACATTCATAATGTTCCCCGGAAAGCTATATGTATGGCTGGTCCACGTTCTATCGCTGATCCAAAGTACCCAACACGGGAATTTTCAGGCAAAACCGCGCGATATAAAGAAATGCCCGATTTGATTAAAAGCGATGGAACCATGAACAGGGAGGTTTTTGGGAAGTACCGGTACCTGAATGGCAATGTAGTTGAGTACAACACCATTCATGATGCGATGTTGAAGCTCGACGACGGCGCTGCAATCAATAGCACTGGTGGAGGCGATTTGGGCGGTATTGTCAGGTATAATTACATATATAACATAAATGGAGGCGATGCGATGATGCGAATGGACGGAAGCGCGCCCTGGACAGTTTTCAAGGACAATTTTCTCTCGCAATCAAGACTTCCATTCGCGATACTATCTTCCGGCTGGGGTCTTTTCACAGCAGGCAACGTGTTTTTTGATGTCCATCCAACCAACACCAGATATTATGTCACTTCCTGGAACCTGCCCCATCCTTTTAGCGGCGATCTGGTTTTTGATGAAGACTTCTCGAAAGAACCGCCATTTGATTATGGCAGCACTTACTACTGGAATATGGCTATTCAAACAATTACGAAGGAACCACAGCCGATCGATTGGAGTAAATACATATACTGGTTGGATGACTTCTACGAGATGTATCGGGTGTTGGATGGCAATTTACTTCCAGGCAAACTCTCAGGAGCCGAAGAAATCAAAAAGAATTTGCTTAATGCCATTGAACAGATCAGGCCTTATTATAAGCAGTATGACGATGTAAAAAAATAACAATAATCAACGATTATGAAAAGCAAGTCTTTAATTGTAGTCTTATTGTTTCTTTCATTTTTAAACTTACCAGCTCAAAACACGGATAAAAAAAATGAGAAACTGAATACTGTTTTTGAGCCTTCATGGGAATCGCTTAAACAATATGATTGTCCCGAATGGTTCCGTGATGCCAAGTTTGGGATATGGGCACACTGGGGCCCGCAAAGTGTTGCGGAATATGGCGACTGGTTTGCCCGTAGTATGTATATTCAGGGAAACACAACCTGGTATGAAGGCAAGGAACCGACCTACACTTATCATCTGAAAAAATATGGGCATCCTTCAGAATTTGGATACAAGGATTTAATCCCTTTGTTCACGGCCGAAAAATGGGACCCTGAAGCATTGATGGAACTTTACTACAAGGCAGGTGCCAGATATTTTATGTCCATGGGCCAGCACCACGATAATTTTGATATGTGGAACTCAAAGTTCCAGCCATGGAATGCAGTGAATATGGGCCCGAAAAAGGATATAGTTAAAGACTGGCAAAAGGCTGCAAAGAATAATAATATGAGATTTGGCGTGTCGATGCACGGTGAGTTTGCATGGCAATTTTTTGAGGTTACCCGAATGTCAGATACTACAGGTACTAAAAAGGGGATACCATACGATGGAGTACTTACAAAAGCTGATGGAACAGGCAAATGGTGGGAAGGCTATGATCCACAGGATCTGTATTGTCGTCCGCACAAGCCAAGTAAGCCGTTTTATGAGTTATGTTGTCCAGATAATTCCGGTGATCCTCCCGATTCGGCATTTTTAACCAAATTTTATAACCGTATAACAGACCTGGTTGACAACTATCATCCTGATCTGATATATTTCGATGGCGACCTCCCGCAAGGGGATTATGGACTAAGGTTTGCTTCCCATTTTTATAATGAAAACCAGAAGTGGAACAACGGGAAAAATGAAGCAGTCATTAACACCAAGCGCCAACCAGCAGATCGGCAGAAAGCAGTTGTCCTGGATATTGAAAACGGTCAAAGCGATTTCCTGAAAAAATATCCATGGCAAACCGATGCTTCATTAGACGGATGGTTTTATATGAAGGGCGGATGGCATGCTTCCACAAAAGATATAATCGAGAAGTTAATTGACATTGTAAGCAAAAATGGTAACCTGATGCTCAATATTACCCAGAAATCTGATGGTACAATCCAGGAATATGCCGTACAATTCCTAAAAGAAATGGGTCAATGGATGGATATCAACGGCGAAGCCATTCATGGCACCCGTCCATGGGAAGTTTTTGGCGAAGGCCCGCACAATACCGAAAATGGCGAACAGAATAAAAGTGTAAACATCCCTTTCACAAGCGAGGATATTCGTTTTACAACCAAAGGTAACAAGCTTTATGCTTTTATAATGGCATGGCCTGGAAAAAACATTACCATAAAATCGCTGCCAACAGGCAAAAAACTTTGGTATGGCGAAATAAAAGAAATAAAAATGCTTGGCTATGATGCCCCATTAAAATGGTCACAGGACGCGAACGGCCTTACGGTACAATTGCCCGATAAGCCGCCTTGTAATTATGCATTTGTAATAAAAATTACGGGGAAATGAAATTGCTAATTCCAAAATCTTCAAATCTTATGAAACCGTTTACAAAACTATTATTAAGCGCAACTGCCAAATCAATAATAGTTGTTTTGTGTTGCAAAATAAGCATTGCCCAGCAATTTGTTGTTTATAATTCATCATGGCAATCGTTGGCTAATCACCACTTGAGCATTAAACTCATATAACCCGTAATTCCTTGGAAATACATTTAAAAGCATTAAAATGAAATACCTAACATTATTATCAGTTTTTATTCTCGTCACTATATCAAATTCCCTATTATTAGGGCAATCCCTTCAGAAGGAAACCGACGGGATAGTTTACAACAGCCAGACGGCATCAAACGGTATAAAAAAAATTAAACTAAAGGTTTGGAGCGATAATATTATTGAAGTCGTTGCAACACCATCAGACCAATTTTCAAACCGTAAAAGCCTTATAATAACCGAAAATCCATTTACAACACCTACCTGGAAGGTTGAAGAAAACGATAAAAATATTCTTCTTTCAACAATATCGGTTACTGTAAGAATAAATAAACTTACGTCGAAACTTGAGTTTGTTAATAAAGATGGGCAATTGATAATGTCTGAAAACGAAAGAGAAGCAGAAAAGGCAAAAGTTGTTGGAGAAGATTGTTACCATATTAAACAATCGTTTCAATATACACCCGGCGAAACATTTTATGGTTTGGGGAGTTTTCAGGACGCTGATGTTGCCCTGAATGGTAAAAAAATAGCATTGTTGCAAAAAAACCGCGACGATGTGGTACCAGTTATCATTTCAACCAATCACTATGGCTTAATTTGGGACAACTATTCCTTTAGCGAATTTAACGACACACATGGCGGGTATTATTTGTGGTCGGAAGTAGCCGACGATATCAATTATTACTTTATTTACGGTGAAAATACCGACAAAATAGTATCGGCATACCGACAACTAACAGGCGTGGCACCTATGTTCCCAAAATGGGTGTTTGGTTACATGCAGTCTAAACAAAAATACAATACCCAGGATGAAATTGTTTCAATAGTAAAAGGGTTTCGCGACAGAAAATTCCCGCTCGATTTAATTGTTCAGGACTGGCAATACTGGCCCGATAATCAATGGGGGCAAAAATCGTTTAACCCAAAGAATTATCCCGACCCAACCAAAATGGTAAACGATATTCACAACATGAATGCAAAAGTGATAATATCTATATGGCCAAATATGTCGAAGGGAACTCCTAACCAAATTGAACTTTCTAAAATTAATGGTTTATTTAAAAATAACGAACACCTGAATATACTTATGCCCGAAGCCCGCCAAATGTATTGGAAACAAGTTAACGACGGTCTGTTTTCAACCGGTATTGATGGCTGGTGGGCCGATTGCTCTGAAGGTTATGATTCGGATTGGACGTCGCCCTACATCAAATTATCCAATTTAAAATCGAGTAAATTAAATACAGATGTTTTAAAAGATCTTATGAGAAGTGGCCGCTATATTAACATTTACGCGTTAATGCATACCAAAGGTTTGTATGAAGGCCAACGGTCAACCCCATCGCAGAAAAGGGTATATATTCTTACCCGATCGTCGTTTGCCGGAATGCAAAAATACGGCGCGAGCTATTGGACGGGCGATGTGTCGGCCAATTGGGACGAATACCGTATGCAAATCCCTGCCGGCCTTAATTTCTGTATAACCGGAGTACCCTATTGGACAACCGACATAGCCGGATATTTTATTAAACACGAACCGGGTTGGTGGTTTGCTAATGGTGTGTTTGAAAAAGGCCAGAACGATGAAGGCTTTAAAGAACTTTATACACGTTGGTTTCAGTTTGGCTCAATGTGTCCGTTATTCCGCGCACACGGAGCCGATTTTCCTCGCGAACCATGGGCGTTTGGCACTCCCGAATCGAGAACTTACAAAACTTTACTCAAATTTACCAATTTACGTTACCGCCTAATGCCTTACATTTATTCGTTGGCATGGAAAGTAACAAATGAAAATTATACCATCATGCGTGCTTTGCCTTTCGACTTTATGAACGATTCGGCCACTTTCAATATCAACAATCAGTACATGTTTGGCCCTTCAATTATGGTAAACCCTGTTGTTGAGCCTTTATATTATCATGCAAACAATGTAAAAATTGATTCTTCGGATTATAAACGCGAGGTGTATTTACCAAAAGCTACCCGATGGTTCAATTTCTGGACAGGTAAACAATATGAAGGCGGTACAAACATTAAAGCCGACGCTTCGTACGAAACTATGCCTTTGTTTGTACGTGCCGGATCAATAATACCTATGGGTCCGTTTCTCCAATACACCACCGAAAAACCAGCCGACACAATTGAGTTGCGCGTGTACTCCGGCACCAATGGTAGTTTTACTCTTTACGAAGACGAAAACGACAATTACAACTACGAAAAAGGTAAATATGCCACCATTGATTTTACATGGATCGATGCCTCAAAAACCCTTACTATTGCCGACCGTAAAGGCGATTTCGCCGGAATTTTGAAGAAAAGGGTATTCAATATAGTACTGGTAGGTGAAAACCATGGCACAGGGGTGGAAATATGCAAGATACCTGATAAAACTGTAAAGTATAGGGGATTGAAGATGGAGGTAAAATTTTAAATTATTGTTAAAGGTATTGAAGAACACCCGGTCGCCGCTATGCGGATCTGGCAGGTTTTGGAATATCATCCTCTAAAACTATGCCACCTAGCTGTGACTTGCCCAAAAGCGTAATACCATGATAATCAATAGCTATATCGAAAAGTCAGAAATGTGGTTTATTAGGAGGTCAGAATGTTTAAATTTTTCATTATGTTGGTATTGTCCCTATAAAACAATGACTAAGCATTTTGATTATGGCAGCACTTATTACTGGAATATGGCAATAAAAATAATTACAAAGGAAACA
>Ga0209124_10001069_pt1 | contig 11679 bp, 10 predicted proteins | sample BarGraIncu01122A_FD_184502 | JGI IMG/M metagenome (GOLD analysis project Ga0209124, IMG submission 184502) | Arctic peat soil microbial communities from Barrow, Alaska - Barrow Graham LP Incubations 011-22A (SPAdes) (version 2) | ecosystem: Environmental > Terrestrial > Soil > Wetlands > Peat...
TATAAAATGAAGATTTTGAGCCGGTTTCTTAACGGAAATTTTGAGTTGCTTGAGCCGTATGAGGGGAAACTCTCAAGTACGGTTCTTAGAGGGGGAAGCGGCAGCAATGCCGCCGACCTACTCGACAATTTGAGTTAACAGTATTTTTCAGAAAATGTAATGAGGATAAAAAGAAAACCTGCCTAAAACAGTGGAATTCTGTAAAATAAATTTTCCCAATCGTCATACTTGAATTGGACTATTCAATTCTTCGTCAGTATGTAAAGAATAAAAATGATAATAGAGTTCAACACATTGTCTGTAATAAAGTTTTAGGTAATTCTTCGTCATTATTAAGGCACAAAGAATATAACAAACCAATATTGATAATGTAAACGAATCAATATTGCTGGATAAAAAGATCCAAACTAATATTCTTAAAAAAACGTAAATAATTAGAGATGCCGCAATATTCCTGCTAAACCCATAAAGATTGACAAAGTGAGTTACTCTGTTGAAACCCATTGGTGAACGATTACTAATATCAGCATAACACAACCAAAAAACATTCTTGTTTGTTGGCTCAGAACCAAACCGTAATTCAAATATTTTCTTAAACTTTATTGCAAACTCAGGATCAAAGGCACGAGTATAATTCTTGAATATTTTCTGAAACCAATTTCGTTTGGTATTATCCAATAGATTTTCAGAAGGGAATTTTAACAATTTATTATTGAACAAGCTTTCAATAAAATAACTGGATATAGCTGCTATTATATGACCAAATACATAGCATAAGATCAACATAACTAAAACAGTTGTGAACTTGAAATCACTATCTGTATTCCATGTTAAAAAATTAAAGAAATACTTCATTTTGAAATGTATATTTTCAAGTCTTAGAGATACAAGACCGTCTTCATGCGTAGCATTATAACGCATCAATGTGCTGAGATCGTAATCAATAATGACTAAACAGACAAAAAAGAAACCAGGCAATAGGTATCCAATTATATCATAAAACCAAAAAGATGAGCGAAAGTCTCTTAATCTCTCCATTTTTTTATAGCATTGTTTTTGATAATCGTTTTAACATATTGCAACTTTCTTTAAAGTTGATGAAGTTCTTCCAAATTCTATTTTTTCAAAATCACGACTAACTTTTTCTTGTATATTAACATCCTTTGTATTAATGATATTTGACATATATCTGAGTTTTCTTTTAACATTTTCGATAAGATCAGACCACTTTATTACCCATACTTCTATATTGCCTTGTTCATTTTTAAAATAGAAATATGGATTATCTTGTCCTTTTTGCCTTCCAACAATATCAAATTTAGCATCAGAATTTATATCTGAACTTACTAATAATATTTTAAAATTTATCCTCTCAGAGTAAGCTCCAAACCTTTCAATTTCTCTGGCATATTTCATTACTTGTCCAAGTTCTTTTGGACTTAATTTAACCTTAGGTGCCTTAAGTTCAACGACTAAAACTTCACGACTTTTATAATCTATAATCTTTTCACTGTACATAAATAAATCGGTAATTGACTTAATGCTTCTCTCTTTTATTTCCGAAGTATTATCATCTGATTTTGAGGGTTTATACAACAATGTATCCACCCTCAATTTATTCAAATTATTCTCTAAACCTTTATCCGAAAGAAGTTTTGTGGAATCAATATATTCTTCTCCAAATACCCAAAGCATTTTTTCCAGGATTTTGTGTAGTTCTTTTCTTTCTTTAACATTTTTGGATATTTCCGAATATACTAGTTTTTCAAGAAACTCGATGTCTTCTATTTTTGAAGCAACTTTATCTGAAAATTCAATAATATTTTCAAGATCTGTTTTCTCCAATAAATCAGAAAACTTTGTCATCATTTTACTGTTAAGTTTCAGAACACTTCGCAATATTCTATCAAGTTCTCCATTTGATATAGTTCTGTCTATTAATGGATAAACAATCTCTCTCAGTCGATTTTTCTCGTTTAATATGTTATATTTATCTTCAACAATAAACGCGAGTTTATCAAACAAAATTACCTTCGATTGCGAACTTGATTTCTCTTTATACGGATAAAACTCATCTTTTTTTAGTCTTTCCGTAAAATTGTCAAACTCCTTGTTTCTTTCTTTAAAAAATTCATTAAGCTGATTTTTCACAAAATCCTTATAGTGTCTAACATCCTCATCTAAACCGTCTAAATCAACATTCCGGTACATATCTGAAGATAATGTATCGGAGCCTATGTAGATAAACCAGCCACCTACTTTGGGGCTTAACCAACTTGCATCAAACTCAAATCCATTTGCAATAGTCTGGATGCCAGCATTTTTAATTGTAAGAAAAACCTTAATCTTCTCCATTTTTTTGATTTGCATAAAATCGAATAAGATTTTGTGCTCAATTCCCTTCTTATCAGTGAACGGTATATTTTTTTTCAAAGGTTGTCCTATAACGAAGTCCTTAGGATTTATCAACTTATTATTAATGTAGAATCCAACTTCTTTATTGAATATTTTTAGAGGATAACGCTCAAAAATGGAATCCTGAATTCTATCCTTTAAAAATTTATCAATAATTTTTTTCTTGGGTTCGTTATCTGTAACTGTGGAATTATATAGATCGGAAATTGAAACTTGATAATATGTCTGGTTTTCCCCTTTTAAAATTTCTTCTGTTGTATCCAGATTAATTTCAGATACATTTATGTTATTACCAAAATTTTCAAAAACTAAAGGGATCTTAACTCTTGAAAAAGTTTTGTCCTTCTCGTCATAACCAATACTTTCTATTTCAATGCTTTTCCCAATCTGAAAAGCGGCAAACCTTCCAATACCCTTACCTCCTTCTTTGTTTGCAGTACCAATATCCAGAATTTTTGCTTCAATTTCATTCACATGAACGCCAAAGCCATCATCCTTTATTTTTATTCCTTTAATAATTAATGGATGTAACTCACATTCATCAGTGTAGTCAATTTCAATTCGAATGTTTTTAGATTTTGCCTGAATCGAATTGTTAATCAGTTCGCAGAAAGCAGTAAACGTACTAATGTAATTAGCAAATAGCTCGTTTACTAAACGAGAATTGGTGGTAAACTTCCTTTTCATAGTATCAATTTTGTCATTGATTATTCATTTTTTTCATTTTACTCAAACCTCACCTCCGGTAATCCCTTCACAATCTGTACCGTTTGAACACTCATGTTGATAATACTTAGCAGCAAATCGAGGATATACCTTGGATTGCCCACTTCGGTAGCCCAGTCGTTGGGATCGTTGCGGATGCCGCTCTCTTTGTGCGTGGTGATTTGGTACCGTTCCATAATCCATTCGATGGCGCTTTTGCCGTTGACGATGTATTCGTAGGCTTCGGTAGGTATAATGCTGATGGTGATGTTGCTGTTGTAAAAGATCGTATCCTTTTGATCTTTCTTTGGGAAACGAATCTTTTCAACTTTAAAGTTGCCACTTTCGATACCTGAAACAATAACATCCTTGTATGCCGGAACGCTTTCGTAATTGATATGCAGCTCCGCCAGTTTACGACCGGCTTTGCTGAATGACCAGAAATCTTTGGCATCATCGACCAACGGGATGCGTGGCAGCATCTTTTTTAGGTCGTTCGCAAATCGCAACCGGTATTCGGGACAGTGCAGAAAACCATACACATAATAGAAAATGTCCTCTTTGCCGACCATATTCCCGTAAGCTTTGCGGGCCTGGGTAAATATAAAATCGGAAACGCCATCTCTTCTTATATATTCACTTTCAATTGCTTCATCAAATAAAGTTGGACTTGATTTCTGACGTTCTTCGTAATAGTATAGTGGGAAACATTGGCTTTTGCCAATTAGTTCGAAATCAGGCAATATATCCGTTATTATTGTTGAAAAATCCTTTGTGACACCAATTCCTGAAACACAAATCGAAATGTTATTAAGACCTTGTATTGGAAAATGTTTGTACTGCTGGTAAATACAGTTATTCATTTTCCTATTAAAATACAGATGCTGTTTGTAATAAGGTCTATAAAGACCAATTCTTAAACTCTTTTCGTCAAAATTATACCTAAAGTTCTTTTCAACATCTGCCCTATTTTCTCTATCCCAAGAAATTTTAGTGGAATCAAAAATTATAAAATCTTCAACTTTAAGTACTGAATTAGATTCTTTAGATTTTTGAAATTTCTCTGTCTGTTCGTTGTAAAAAGATATGGTTTTTTTAATGTTTAGTATTACATTATTAGATAGTGAGTTATAGCACCAAGCATCCCGATTTGTTTTCACCCCATTTGAATAAAATGGAACAAAAAAGGTTGATTGGCTTTTACCATCTTTATCCCCCATTGGAATAAACGTCCCGAACACATCGTTCCGTTTGTTAATTCAATCACCATGTTCATTGGGAGTTAGTGTTTCCCATGGTATGTTATCGACCGAGCCGTATTTTTTTAAAGTAGCCAGTTTTTCTTCGCGTGAAAGATAATCGCCAATATCGTGGTAATATATTTTTGCTTTGTTCATAAATTAACTCTTTAATCCGGTTTTTCGATTTTTTATCTGTTTTTCCAGTTCGTCCAAATCCTGTTGGTCGGCTTCACTGGCTTCAAAAGTTTTTCTTCTTGCGTCAAAATCATCATAGACTTTTCCAACCGTTTTTTCCATTTGGAGCTTGCTCACCGATCCGGCACTAGCCAGAATCTTACGGTCACTAAAGTTTAAGATTCGGTCTACGTTTTCTTTCCAAAAACTGATCGCAATATTGAGGCGGTCCTTGGCACGCAATTCTGCCGTTTCGAGGAAGATAACGACCAAACGGTTCAGCGTATCAATTTCATCGGCAGTCAGATAGTTTTTAGCGGTATAAATATCCTGCTTCCTGACAATGCCTCCCTTCCAAGAAGTGAGCGACATATTGGGCTGCTGTGCATTGGCCCGGTTGACAATAATTTCGGCAGCGGTATGTCCGGTTACCGCGTACAGCAATTTATTTTGCGTTTCGGCAAAAAACATCTGGGTCGCTTTATCGTTGGGGTCGTAATCGCTGCTTAGGGCAAACAGGTCGCGCACTTTTTGGTAAAACCGTTTTTCGGAAGCGCGGATATCGCGGATGCGTTCCAGCAACTCGTCAAAGTAGTCGGGACGGCCATCGGGGTTTTTCAGGCGTTGGTCGTCCATCGCAAAACCTTTTACCATGTATTCTTTCAGCGTAGTATTGGCCCAAATCCTGAACTGTGTACCCCGCTTGCTGCGTACCCTGAAACCAATGGCAAGGATCATTTCCAACGAATAAAAAGTAACACGGTAATCTTTGCCATCTGCGGCAGTTGTAAAGTAATCCTTTACAACTGAATTTTCATTCAACTCATTGTCTTTAAGTATACTTGCAATGTGTTGGCCAATATTTTGCTTCGAGGTGTCAAAAAGTTCTGCCAGTTGGTTCTGGTTCATCCATACCGATCCGTCTTTAGCATATAACGACACATTGGCTTTGCCATCGGTGGTACTATAAATGATGATATTTTTATTCTCGTCGGCCATTGTTATTTTCCTTTCTTTACTAAGATGGTTATGGCAATTGGGGTTCGGGAACCACCTCCGAATACATTTCCGGCTTCTTTCCTGCGAAGTTCTCCCTGCGTTCTTGCATTTCCTTTTAAATTGAAAACATAAATAGAAGAAAACTCATTTTCGAGGCATTTACGAAATCCATCTGCACTATTCCCATCTAACCATGCACCATTGGAAACAAAGGCAATGATTCCACCATGTTCTTTATCCAAACGATCGGATGACCACCGAAAAGCTTTGATGTAAGAATCGTACAATGAGTTTTTATTCGTGGCATCCGTTCCGGCAGCATAGGTTTTGGAGATACGTTCATCCAAATGTGCATAGCTCTGATTTTGGGAATTATCGTTGGCCGATTTCTGCCCAACTGAATACGGCGGATTTCCAAAGATAACACGCAACGGAGCTTTCTTTTGGGCTTCAACACGTTCGGAGTTTCGCGGAAACATCTCCGAAAACAGTTTATCGTTGCCGTTGGTTTCACCTAATTGAAACGTGTCAGTCAAACAAATACCATCAAATGGCTGGTAGCTATGAGGCGCAATTCCGTCGTTATTTTGAGACGGACGGCCGTCCGTCTCTACGCCATCGCCATGTGTATGTACGTGGCTGTGTGTCTGCACCAAATCGTGATAGGCATTTTCTATATTAATAGCAGCAATATAATAGGCCAACAATACAATTTCGTTGGCATGTATTTCGTTTTTGTATTTGCGCTCCAAATCTTCGGGCTTGATCAGGCCGCTTTGCAGTAAGCGCGTAATGAAAGTTCCCGTTCCCGTAAATGGATCGAGCACATGAATGTTTTCGTCGGAGATAGTTCTGCCAAATTCTTTTTGCAACACGTGGTCTACGGAATGAATAATGAAATCGACCACTTCGACAGGTGTATATACGATCCCCAGTTTTTCAACCATTTTCGGGAATGCGGTTTTAAAGAATTTGTCGTATAACTCAATAATAATCCGTTGCTTGCCTTCAGCGTTATCAATACCTGCAGCCCGCATTTTTACCGATTCGTAGAACTTTTGCAAAGTTTCGGTGTCTTTTTCGATCGATTCGGCTTCGAGAAGGTTGAGCATCGTTTGCATCGACACCGAAATGGGATTGTTTTTCACAAACGAATATCCTTCGAACAATGCCTCAAAAACCGGTTTGGTGATGATGTGCTGCGAAAGCATTTCAACTGCTTCCTGTTCGGAAATGCTCGGATTGATATTTTTACGTAAACCGCCCAGGAAATTGGCAAATTCTTTTTGATGGGTGACATCCTCTTTAATTAGCCTGTTAATACGTTCGCCCTGCCGTTCGGCAATATCGGCCACACTCTTTGCCCATTGTTCCCAATAATTACGCGTGCCCACCTTTTGAACCATCCGCGCAAAAACGATGTTCTGCAATTGCTCGAATTGCAATGCCATTTGCTGATTGATCGTCTGATTCGTATATCCCGGTTTCGGTTCCGCAGCGACGGCCAATCCATCGTCTTCGAAGGTATATTCCGGTCGTCCGACCAATATTTGCTTTGGCCGGCTTTTATTGAGTTCAATTTTATTTACCGTAGCATTAAAACGGTCATCGTGTGCACGAAGCGCATTTAATACGGTCCAAACCACTTTGTATCGTTCGTTATCATTTAATGCTTTGTCTGCTTCGATATCCGAAGGAACAACCACCGGAATAATGATATAACCATATTTCTTGCCCGGAGATTTTCGCATCACACGGCCAACAGATTGTACAACATCCACCTGCGAGTTACGTGCAGAAAGAAATAGAACAGCGTCGAGTGTCGGAACATCAACCCCTTCGCTCAAACACCGCACATTGGTCAGAATACGGCATTCGTTGGGTGTGTCGCCTCCCTCTTTGAGCCATCCCAGCAGTTCGTCACGTTTGGGTGCTGACATCGTGCCATCGATGTGCTCCGAAGCGACCGATACCATCTGCTCTTTTTTGGCTTCAGGCAACGAATTGATATAGACAGAGGTGGTTGTATTAAATGTGTTTGTTATCTTTTTTGAGATCGCAATATTCTGGCAGAAAGCAACTGCCCGGCGCATGGGTTCAGGATCGGTTGCTTTGAGAATTCCCTCATCTCCCAATATTTGTTTCGACAACGCATTGATGCAACCAATCAGTTTGGAGGCATCGTCGCTGTTGATTTCGTTTTCGTCGTTGGCAATCATCTTTTGTACAGCCGGTGGCACATCCTGATCGCTCAATGTCAGAATCAGCACTTTATAATCGGTGAGTAAATCGCGTTCGACAGCTTCGCCGAAACCAATCCGGTACATTTCTTCGCCATAAAGCGAAACATCATCCATCGAACAAAGAATCGCTTCTGCCTGGGCCGCTTTTCCTTTCGCATCATCGCTGAAAAGACGCGGAGTGGCGGTCATATACAACCGTTTTCGTGCCTTCAGAAAATCGTTGTCATGAACTTTTACAAAGGCCGATTCATCATCGTTGTCGAGTGTCACTCCCGTGGTGCGATGTGCTTCGTCGCAGATAATCAAATCAAAAACGCCATATCCGTCCGCTTTTTTGATTAGTTCCTTCTGTGTACGCGCAATGACTTCAATTGATTGATAGGTCGAAAAAACAACCGTCATTCCGGCACTTTCAATTTTACGCAACTGATTAAACTGATGCACAATGTTTTTTACATCTGTCGAAGCCGGAAGCGCAAGATCAATAATGCTGAAACTGTCGGAGTCATCATTTTTGGATTTCTTACTTGATACTTTAGGATCCGAACAAATACAAATGGCATTAATCGGTTCCCGAGCATCGGCTGTCCACTCCCGTAAGGTCTGACCCAAAAGTGAAAGTGATGGAACGAGGAACAATATCAGGCCGGAACCATTGGTTTCATGTTCGGCAATACGCAGCGATGCAAAAGTTTTGCCAGTTCCGCAAGCCATGATCAATTTACCACGGTCTGAGGTTTTGAAATGTTCGTGCGTATTATCAAGTGCCGTTTTCTGGTGTGGCCGAATCTCTTTCTTCGGGGTTCGTGAATGTTCACCCGTGATCCCCAATTGTAATTTTCCCCAATCGACAGGGGCTTCCTGCAAATCGGTAAGATTTAATCGCGTTACTGGTGGATTTTGATTACGGATGGCTTCCGTGGCATTTGCACCCCATTTATTGGTTGTTGAAATCCAAAGCCGGTGCGAGAAGCTGACCGTTTGAAAGTTTTCATTTTTAAATTCCCTGCTCGAAGTCGAAAGGAAAGAATCAACAGCAGGCTTGTCAATATAGGTACCTTCCTGAAAACATTTACATTGAATGGCCCAATAATCACCTTCAATAGTAAGAGCCACTAAATCAATGCCACTATCCTGACCTCCCAAATCCTTCTTTCCATGAAATTCACTCCAAAGCCAAACCTTCTTAAACAAGTAAGCGTATTTGGGATCAGTTTGCAAATATGCCTGCATCAATCGTTCAAATTTATCGCCTTTATCGCGTTCGGAGTAAGCTAGTTTTCTGAAGGAGGTTAATATGGTTTGGAATGTCGTTTTGATCATGCCTGGTTTTATCGGAATTTTGGTTTAAAGTAGGCTGATAAATAATGCCTTGTAAGTATAAATATACAATATCATCAAAATCAGCGTTAGTAATATAAGATTTCAAATTTATCAATAATAATGCTTATTCCTTGTAAGAATGTGATATTATTTTCTGAAGAAAAATGGAAAATGTAATAGGGTGATGCAGATTCCATCAAAAAAGCCTCTTCCGAGGCTTTTTTGACTAGCAAATTGTGAAATCCTGCTTATCAAGTATCAGGTTCCAGGAGGTATATTCATTGTTTTCTTCCTCCCAGGCTTTCAATGAAGCTTCCTGATTCGAAGCAATTTTAAATTTGAAACTGTACTGATTTTCGATCATTTTTGAGGTACTTTCTTCAGCTGTTTTCATAACACAAAATTTAAGGTTAAAAATTTTATGCAAGTGAACAGTGGAGCGCGGAGGGGCTGTCAAGGAGGAACTGGAATACCGGACTGAACAGCGTGAGGGAGGATATGCCGGGAAAATCCTTGACTGAGCGAAGCGGTACCCAAAGTGAAACACTAGCTTAGCATCAAATTTTAGCTTAAATTTTCATGAGAATAGCGGGAAGTTCCGATTCAAAAATGGGAATCAGGACTTCTTATTATTGTGAGAAGCAGGATAAAGCGGGTGGAAGAAAACGGAACAGGTATTAAATGGTGGTGTCGTCAGTCATGCAGCCGGAAGCGGAAGAAGCTGCGCCCGCCGTGGAGCGAAGCGGAACGTGCAAGCGGCGGATGATCGCTGAAGGCGAAATGACCTGATGACTCCACCGAAGAGAAACTACTAACAGGGAACAACCAATTTACTGCAAAGTGCCGTACTGAAAGGAGGCTCTTTGCGACCGGATTCAATATACTAAATGAAAAGCCAAATATCCCAATAAGCTTAACATTGTAAGGATAGACATACCGGCAAGAATTTCGTACCAGGTAAAAACTACATGGCTTCCCGGTTCAAACAGGTAAAGCAAATTGGAAAAAGCAAGGCGCGTATCACGAATACTCCGGTGAAATTGCGTATGTCGCTTATGATTTGCCATAATACAAAAGTTTAATTACACTATAAATTAATCAGTTGGTTTTAGCCAGAAGGATAATTGAGATCATCCGTGGCTTTCACAAAGGTTCAATAAATTTGGATTAAATCAAAAAACAATCAGAAAGGATGAGAACTAAAGATATGAACAAAAGTTATCAACAAAAAGATATCAACAAAAAAAGAGACCCCGAAGGGCCTCTCCAACTATTCGGATATACCCGTTTGTAAAGGTTCAGATTTCTGATTCAGGATGTAATTGACCGCATTTTGTGCCTGGGCAGCAGCCAGAACAAGTACCTTTGGATCGTCGTTGAAAGTTCTGATCCAGCTTTTAATATAAGCAGCATTATTTTCGATGGTCTGCTGTTCAATACCGGTAATCCCGCACAGGTAGGCTGCTCCCATCTCGGCCACGATCTCTTCTTGGCTATAATCCTGATTACCAAACTGATGATCTTTTATTTTCTCGTGCCGACCCAACCTGGAGCGGTGACCTGTGCTATGGACTGCTTCGTGGTAAAGCGTTGAATAACAGTACTCATCGCGAAAGAATGATCGTTGATTGGGCATGCAGATCGTATCTGTTGACGGAGAATAGTAGGCATGCGTATCATCCCATCTGATCTTAGGGCAGTCTTTCCATTCATAGAAAATCCGGTCAGCGGCAGCGATAGAATTAAAATCGTGGTCAAAAGCCTCCGTAACCGGAATCTTCTTTTCATCAATACCTTCGGTCTGTGTCAGGTTGAAAACATTGTAGTAACGAAGGAAGGGTGTCTTTTTAAGCTCGCCGTTTTTATCTTCCGACTCGAGGATCTTCCAGAAGACCACCATTGTTGCTTTCTCCCCTTTGCGGATATTACCGCCCAGCGATCTAGCCTGGTCAAAAGTAAGGTAAAACGGAGATGTGTAAGGCATGCAAAGGAGCATCCAGAAGTTGATTCCGGTATAAGGCCGGTTGGTGGTCATGTTACGCGGCATCCCATTCTTTGTTCGCCAGGGTATCTGCCACGGAACCACCCCTGCTTCCAGACGATCAATAATCTTTTGGGTAACCACTTCATAAAGATCCAGTTTATTCATCTTTTCTGCCGCTTGCCTTGCGGACTTATTTGGGCATCAGGCGCGCCGTTAATTATTTTCGGGCACACCTCATTGAGCCGGGCGGATTCTTGTCAATGGGCGAATGTCAGTTTCAACAGGAAGGGAAGATCATATCAGCAGGGATCATCAACTGTATGCTGTTTCGCATACAGTTGACTTGCAATTGAGACACAGTGAAAGTGACCAAGCACGAAGTGCCGGGAGGTGATAACCTAAGAAATCTGCCATTGCATCACCGGACGGCCCTTGACTTTTCCGTCCGGCGATCAATACCTTTGACCCAGTGCGACACGTCGTTGCACAAGTAATTGTCTAATAATGATTAGACCTATTGTTCCGTCAATAGTAGCCTATGGACACGTGCATCAGGAGCAATCTTTTTGTGCGAAGCTGTCCTGACAAAGTGACC
>Ga0209124_10001070_pt1 | contig 11678 bp, 9 predicted proteins | sample BarGraIncu01122A_FD_184502 | JGI IMG/M metagenome (GOLD analysis project Ga0209124, IMG submission 184502) | Arctic peat soil microbial communities from Barrow, Alaska - Barrow Graham LP Incubations 011-22A (SPAdes) (version 2) | ecosystem: Environmental > Terrestrial > Soil > Wetlands > Peat...
TCGCATATGAAGACAGCATTTTTTTCAGGGCTTCGGTTGCCTTGCTTGCACGGAATTCCTGCCAGAAACTGAAGACACCGTTAATAACATTTACAAGCCAGATTGCAATGCCCAATTCAGGCATACCGGCAAAAAAAGCGACAATGCCGCCTACCCAAAGAAGAATTGCCATCAGGCTGATAAAATTACCGAGAAAAACTAAAAATACTGATTTCCCCTTTATCCCGCTGATAACATTCTTCCCGTATTTTTCCTGAATATCCCTGGCTTCAGAAGATGTCAGGCCTCCCAATCTGGAGTTCATTGCTTTGCAGGCATCTTCCATAGGAAGCTTATAAATTTTTTCTATATCAGTCTTGCTAACAGTTGTTTCATTAATTTCCATATTATTAACTCCGTTACCACTTGCGTTCCTTAAATAGGTTATTCTATACCCATTGCAAAAGATGTTCAAGGTTCGCACTGATAAAATAATTTATTAAGCAACGAGCAATTCTTGAATTATCTCTATGTGGATATAAAAACTGTTTCATCAACGTGGTGTTCCTTCGGAGATCCTATTCCCCGGACCATTTTCAGTCTCACAATCAAATCATGTGATAAATAATATCGGCAATGGCACTCTCGTCATTACTAACAGTTATCATATCCGCGATATCCTTAATGCACTGGAGTGCGTTTCGCGTCGCTATGCCGATATCGGCAGCCAGCAGCATTTCCCTGTCATTGTTATAATCTCCCACGGCGTAAATCTTATACCCTGCCCCCATGTATTCCCGAAGTTCAGTGACCATACTTCCTTTTGATACCAGAGGGGGCAGAAACTCCAGATATATTTCAGAAGAAAATACACGGCTTATTTTCTCTTCGATTTCGAAGTCCATTATTTTGTTTTCCAGCGCCTTCAAGTCTTCCGGTTTCCCACTGAATAATATCTTAATCCACGGTTCTTCTATAATATCTTCTATCCGGCAAAAAACACACGGCTGGTGATCGGACACGATCCTGGGATCTGCTGATTTTTCGGGAGTAATAATATAATTCATATCCGGGCAATATGCCTGTATCACCACATTTTCAAAATTTTTCAGGCAGTATCTCAAGTACTTTTCCAGCTCTTTGTTAGGCAGCTTGTACAGTGCCAGGAATTTCTTTGCCGCAAAATCATAGAGTGCACATCCGTTATACAAAATACTTGGTGTATTTATCTCTACATTCTCCAAAAACGCCACAGCGTTCAGCTGGCTTCTTCCTGTTGCAATGCCAAAGTGTCCTCCCTGCGCAATGAACTCACTAATTGCCTGTTTATTTTCTATGGATACTTTGCTGTTTGAATCGAGCAGCGTACCATCCATATCACTTAGCAGGATAATATTTTCGTATTTCGTCATCAGTTGCCTTCCCCCTATTTAATCCAATTTATATCTTTTTGTTTGCAAATGCTGTGGGCGACATCATGGTATATCGCTTAAAGACCGCGCAAAAGTGTTTATAGTCAGTGAACCCGGTAATTTCTGATATTTCATATACTCTATATTTCCCGGTTTTTAATAATTTGACAGCCTGTTGAACTCGATACCAATTAAGCAGATCCAAAAACGAGTGGTTTGTTACTTCCTTAAACTTGCGGCTCAAATACCGGGCACTAACGCCGAACTCCTCAGAAATTTGTTCAACACTAATCCTGTCAGCATAGTTTGCCTGTATTTTGTGAATGGCTCTGGTCACACATTCACAATCTGTACTGGCATATTGTATAAAACTATTCAGATCAATTTTATTCGATAGATTCCGGGAGTTTTCGAGCATATATTCTATTTGTTTCTTATGTCCCAATTCATTTTGAAGGACTGCCATGGTCTTTTTGATTTTGTCTTCATCTACCGGTTTTACCAGATATTCAAACACCTTCAATTGTATGGCCTTTTTAGCATATTCGAATTCCGCATAACTCGTTAGAATAATGCAGACAAAATCAGCATGCTCCGAAGCCTGACGAATCATCTCTATTCCATCCATTCCGGGCATTCTGATATCCGTTATAACAACATCCGGTTGAAATGAAATTATTTTTTCCAGACCGTCCTGTCCGTCTCCCGCATCAGCAACGACAACACAACCCATACTCAGCCAGTCAATGGTATATACAAGCCCTTTGCGAATGAATTCTTCATCTTCCACAATGATGATTTTCAGCATCAGCACCCACCCATGCTTTCCACGTATTTTGCAGGCAGTACAACTTTAATAGATGTCCCATGACCCTGCACGCTATCTATATGAATACCATATTCCCCGCCATATCTAAGCTGAACTCTTCTATGGATATTATATAATCCAGAATGACTGCTCATATTAGTATTCTGCATCATAATTTGTCTTATTTCCGTCAAATCTTCGGCCTTTATTCCTGCCCCGTCATCAGTACAGATAAGCACCAGTTTGCCGTCTTCTATATACCCGCTGATTCTAATCGACAAATTTTCTTTCCCGACAAACCCGTATTTTATCGAGTTCTCAATCATAGGCTGAACAATAAGTTTGGGAATAATGCACTTTTGCAATTCCTCCGGCAAATCAATCTTATAATGAAAGTGATCGTTGAAGCGGTACTTAAGTATACTCATATAATTTTTTGTGTAAAAAATATCGTCCTTAACGGAGACTTCCTCCTGTGTATTGCTAATACTGTATCGAAGCAGTGTTGCCAGGTTGAATATCATTTTGCTGGCAGACTGCGGGTCCAACTTACACATAAACCGGATGTTTTCCAGCGTGTTGAACAGAAAATGAGGATCAAACTGCGATTCCAGCTGTTTGGTCTGGGAATCAGTAACCAATAGGCCCATTTCCTTATTCCTGTCTTTTTGTTCGTTCAAACTGCTGATCATTACATTGTAGGATTCACCGATGACCGCCAATTCATCGTTACTGGAAATATCTACATATGTATCCAAATTGCCTTTTTTTACTTTTTCAAAAGCTTCTATAATCGTATAGAGATCCCTGGTCTTTTTTGCAGCCATTTTTTTGGTACTGATAAACACTGCCAAAATCATCATAAAAAAAACGAAAAACAAAATAAGGAATATGGACAGAAAAACCGTCGTCTGACTGCTTAGCGGTGAAAGTGAATAGATATAGATGCGATTATTGAATAGGGAGGTTGAGGTTACATAGTATTTACCGTAATCATTTTCAATATTTCCGGTTGTTGTTTGACCGCTTAATACAAACCGGTTCAGATTATTCAGAAAACTGTAGTTATTATTCAGGAAGACTCCACCGTTTTCATCTGTTATGACCGTCTGGGATTCCTGATCCGCAATCTGTTTCTGATACTGTCTGCTATCCAGAGCAAATATGACATAGCCCTCTATTTCGCCCCCGTTCACGATCGCTTTGCCAATAACGAGTTCTTCGGAATCCGTGGTATCATCCGCAACGAGCTTCAAAGCAGCGTCCTGCGGAGCCTGATTCATGATCCTGAAAATCCCCCAATTGGCATAATAGTTCCCGTCGAGATACTCCGGAACCGTTTTGGTGCTGGAGATCACCGGCAAAAAGTTCCGGTCAAATACATATAAATAGGCTTTCCTGTCCAACTCATTTGAGATTTTATAAATCTTTTCAAATATTTCGACTCGCTTACCGACATCAAGATCGCTTGACAGAATGTTGCTCTGTTGTGCAAATTCTTCTGCCAGCTTGATATAAGCGGCAACGGTTGTTTCCACATCAGCGGCAATGCGTGTATTATCATTCCTGTTGTTTTTTTCCAGTGAATATCGCCAGGTTCCCCAGAAAAGAAACAGGCAGACCAGGGTCAATAGCGCAACAGGAACAATTGCATAAAGCAAAAGTATCCGGCGCATATCATCTTTGTAGTAACTGTGCTTCTTATTCCTCACGGTTCACACTCCGGATCCCCAAACCGCATTGTTTTTTTTCCCGCAGAAAAACGGCGGTTTCCTCCGTCTCGTCTGCTGATCCTTCCATTATAAGTCCTGCACATACAATTGCGAGGACACGGTCACAAACTCACCTCTTTACTGCCCGATAATTTGAAGAACAGCAAAAGGGATAATATCGTTGTCAGCGTCAGTATGCTGGCCAGGGCAGCCGCGGTCCCGTAACTTGCACGAATAACTTCCGTATAGATCGCCACCGACATGGTTCTGGTTTTTCCGGTATAAAGAATTACGGAAGCGCTCAATTCATTGATAATGGTAATCCAGCTTAAAATGGCACCTGACATAACTCCCGGCAGCATCATAACAGCCGTAACTTTGAAGAAAGTCTTAAGTGGGGAATCACCCAGGCTGATTGCGGCCTCTTCCATACTTGGACTGATCTGGTACAAAATCGCCGCACTCGAACGCAGTGTATAGGGCAGGCGCCGGACAACAAATGCAACAATAATAATAGTAGCCGTACCGCTTAGCAGCATAGGTTTATCATTAAATGCAAGGAGTAATGTAATACCAAGGACGGATCCCGGAATTATGTATGGGAACATCGTCATTGAATCAATCGCATTCGTAAGCCAGGTTTTTCTTCTCGTTGTTATATACGCTATAAACATTGCCATTACGATTATGATAATGAGTGCAATCAAACCGAACTTATACGTATTGATAATCGGCGTTGCGAGGTTCTTGAAAATGGACTTGTAACTGTTGAGCGAGAATCCATCCGCAAACATAGCTCCCTTTGTCGCCTTAAATGAAGTATAAATCACGGTAATCTGAGGAACTATGGAAAGAAATACAAGTGCGTATACAGAAAAATGCAGCAAAGCATTTTTTACTCCAGAAATTTGCTTTGCCTGAATCGGGCGAAGCGAACTCATTGTAAATGATTTTTTATTAACAATATATTTCTGTACCAAAAACATTATGCCTGTAATAATTACCAGTATTACAGCTAAAGCGGCGGCAAAATTAGCCTTCCCTCCCATTTCGCTGATGAACTCACTGTAAATGAGTACCGGCATGACTGTATATCCTTCGCCAATTAACATGGGTGTCCCGAAGTCAGCCAGGGCATTCATAAATACAAGCAGCGATCCCGCCAGAATGGTTGGGGCGATGAGTGGAATGATTACTGTAGTAACCTTTTTAAAACCGTTGCATCCAAGGCTTTCGGCAGCTTCACTCAGTGAAACATCCACTTTCTTCAAAGCGCCCTTTGTATACAGGTAAATGAACGGGTATAACTTCAGGGTCAATACGAGTAAAATCCCTCCGAATCCATATATTGAGGGTGTTTCAACACCAAATACTGATCTGAAAAAAGTAGTGATAACACCACTTCGGCCGCCAAGAATAATCCATGAGTAAGCTCCAATAAAGGGAGGTGACAGCATGGATATGATTACAAGCACGTCAACCAGCCCTTTCCCCTTGATTTTAAATACAGTGGTTGCGTATGCCAGAGGTGCTCCAATCGCAACGGCCAGAATTGTCGTGCAGGTCGTTACCAGAAAGCTGTGTCCCAGGGTTCTAAGGTAATACTTTTTCGTAAAAAACTTGGCAAAATTCGCCATGGTGAACTGTTGTGTTTCAGGATCCTTAAATCCACTTGTAAAGAGTGAAAACAGCGGATAAGCCAGAAACAGGGCAAAAACAATCACTAGGACGATCGTTACAATTGTCCAAAAATCAAATTTGAAATGCGGCTTCCTAATCATTTTTACTCACATCCTTAATCAGACTCTTTTTTCCGTCTTCAGAAAAAATGTTAATCTTAAAAATATTGGGTTTCAATGTCAGTATGTCGCCGATTTTGTATATTTTATTCGCCTGCCCTACATCCTGCGAATATTGAATGGCCGCTTGATTTTTTAAAATCATCGGGCCAGGAAGTTCTAATTCATAGTTAGTATATTTACCGAGGAATGTGCAGTTTTTGACTGTTGCTTGTAAGCCTTCCTCGTTCAGGGAGAACTCTTCGGGACGGATGGATATAATAACTTTCATTCCTTCTATACAGGTATCCGAAAGATTTGTCATATAGGATTTATATCCGTCACTAAAAGCTACATAACTGCCTTGATTATCTTTCCCGATAATTCCGAAGAACAAATTGGAGTGCCCTATAAACGTGGAAACAAAGACATTAATCGGACGGGTGTAAATGTCTTCCGGTGCGCCGATTTGCTGTATGATACCTGCATTCATAACAGCAATCCTGTCTGATATCGCAAGGGCTTCCTCCTGATCATGCGTAACATAAACAGTGGTAATACCCACTTTTTTTTGAACATCCCGAATGGCGCTTCTCATCTCAATTCGGAGTTTGGCATCAAGATTGGAAAGTGGTTCGTCCATTAGTAGCACATCAGGGTGTATGACAATTGCCCTGGCAAGAGCGACTCTTTGCTGCTGTCCTCCGGACAGTTTTTCCGGAAGACGATCCTGATAATCTTCGATTTGAACGGCGGCTAATATCTCATCCACCTTTTGCTTTATCACTGCCTTTTTGATTTTTCTTATTTTCAAGCCATATTCAACATTCTGCCTGACTGTCAAATGCGGAAAAATAGCATAATTCTGAAAAACCATGCCGATATTTCTCTTATGTGCAGGAATGTTATTAATGACGTGATCATCAAATTTGATTTGACCGCCTTCAATACTGTTGAACCCTGCAATCATGCGAAGCAGCGTTGTCTTACCGCAGCCGGAAGGTCCCAGAAGTGTAAAAAACTCACCGTCTATTATCTCTACTGATAACCCGGGAATAATCGTCAGATCACCATATTTTTTTACTACATTTTCTATACTGATAGAATCACTCATGACCATTGTCTCCTTTTACTTATGTCTGGATTTTGATTAGTAAGAATAAGCCCGCAATAGAATTGCGGGCTTATTCTTACCTGCTTAAACTATGGGAGGTTCAGTGATCTGATAATTTGTAACGTTATTCTTAGAAACTTGTAAAAATATCAGTAAACTTCTCTATCCATGCGTCTTTACTGGCAACGACCAGTGCCGGATCATCATAAATAATGTTAATGTCTTCTTTGGGAATCAAATAGTTGGGTGCAGCAACATCTGTTCTTACCGAACGACGGTTCAGCTGTTCAACAATGATCGTCTGCGCTTCCTTACTTGTAACAAAATTGATGAATGCTTTGGCGTTATCCATATTCTTTGCATTCTTGATGATATAAACGCCGTCAGGCTTGGAAATTACGCCTTCTTCCATGTAGACTAATTTTACAGGTGCTCCGTCAGCAACATACGTTGCTCCGCCTTCTTCAAAGGTCAGGCCTACTACGTACTCGCCGTCTGCAACGCCCTTATATACTGCAGATGAACCGCTCAATAATTTGCCGTCAAGGTTTTCGCAGAACTTTTCTACATAAGCCCATCCCGCTTCCGGGTCTCCGTTACCCATTGCATAAAGCATATTGATCAGATGCTCATAAGAAGAGGAGGATTTGGAAGGATCGCACATTGCGATTTTTCCTTTAAGTGCAGGATTGAGCAAATCTTCATACCCTTTAATTTCAATATCTCCGATAAGGTCGGTATTGACCATAAGGACGCTCGGAATATCTGTGAATCTCGTGAGAGGTCCCTCGACATTCTTCATTCCCTCTTGAACGAATTCTTCGTTAACAGATTGATAATTTTCGAAAAGAGCCATTTCAGGTGTCATTGTTGAAAGTGAACCGCCCCAGAAAATATCCCCGAGAGGATTTGCCTGTTCTGACTCGACTCTTTTCAGAAGTTCGCCCGTGCCTGCCGCGATTACCTCAACTTTAATGCCGGATACTGATTCAAATTCGCTGACCAGCGGCTCAATGAATTCCAGTGGATGCGGACAATAAATGACTAGATTTCCCGTAAGTTTTGCTGCTGCGGTTGTTGTATCTGCTGCTGCGGTTGTGTCCGCTGCTGCTTTTGTTGTTGCCGCCGCTGTGGATGCGACAGTTACTGCTGAAGTGGATGCACAGGCAGTAAGTCCTATTACCATACACATTGCCAGACAAATAGATAAAATTTTTCTCATTTCCAATCCTCCTTGTGTTATGTGAAATGGAATTTTCGATTTGTACAATAAGCATATGGTATTAGAATTTAACAAAAAACCTAGATTTTGACAGAATTATCTCGAAATATGAACTAAACGCTGTTTTTTTGTAGTATTTTCACATTTTTATTTGTATTTTCAAGCATTAATAGTGCACAATAACCATTCATACAGCCGTTGTGTTTGCAGTAATTGCATAATTTCAGATTATTATCCCTTGGGAAAGGATGGCTTACCTGTGATCTTTTCTGGCTTTTCAGCAAATCCGCGGAAGCCCTTCACCGTAAAGCTCAGTCAGCATTCTTATGCCGCCGGTCCGGGTGTGAAGCAGAAGTGTCCCCTCATCTCCGGAAACTACTTCTCCGATGATCGCGGCGTCCTGACCATAGGGACTGTTCCTGATACATTCCAATGCCCTGGGCGCATCTTCTTTGGCGACAACGGCAACCATTTTGCCTTCATTGGCCATATAAAGAGGGTCCAGGCCGAGGATTCCGCAGAGGCCCTGTACCTGGGCAGTTACGGGGATCTGGTCTTCCTGGATTTGAAGACATTTCCCGGAAGCTACGGCAAATTCGTGCAGTACGGTTGCAAGGCCGCCGCGTGTAACATCACGCATCGCCCTGACCCGGATATTTTCCTTAAGAAGGGCAGACACCATCCCGTGAAGCGGTGCACAGTCACTTTTTATTGTGTTTTCTATCCCCATCCGGGCGCTTAAGACCGTTGCATGGTGATCTCCAAGGGTTCCGGACAGAAGGATCACATCGCCGTCCCCGCAAAACGAGGAACTTACCTCAAAATCACCCTCCGGCAGGAATCCGACACCGGCGGTGTTGATATAGAGCCCGCCTTTTCCCTCGATGACTTTGGTGTCGCCTGCCACAATCAGCACACCTGCAACTTTGGCCGTCTCGGCCATGGAAAACACAATTCTTTCCAGATCGGCGACTTCAACGCCTTCTTCGAGGATAAATCCGCAGGTCAGATACATAGGCGTCGCCCCGCTCATTGCAAGATCGTTTACAGTACCGCATACGGCAAGCTTTCCGATATCCCCGCCGGCAAAAAAGAGCGGTGTCACGACAAAACTGTCTGTCGTCACCGCAAGACGTGCCGCACCGGGAACAACTGCTGCATCCTCCATTTTGGCGAGAATGGGATTATCAAAATAACGGGCAAATATCGACGATATCAGCTCGGTTGTCGCTTTGCCCCCGCTTCCATGAGCCATTGTTATTCTCATTATGCATTTCTCCTGTTCACAAAATAGCTGTAACAGCTTCCCTCGGTGGAGACCATACAGGCCCCCTGCGGTTTGTCCGGTGTGCAGAGTGTCCCGAAGAGCGGGCATTCCTGTGGTTTTTGCGCGCCGGTAATCACCTTGGCACAAAGGCACGCGGGATGATGGCTGTGATCGGAGAAAAGATCCCTGCTGCCTGCATCATATTTGAGATATTCGGACCGCAGCATCATGCCGGAATCAGGAATGATCCCCATCCCCCTCCACGCTGCATCACAGGGTTCAAAATATGTTTCGATCATACGTTGGGCGGTCTTATTTCCGCCTGCCGTTACCGCCGACGGATATAGGTTCATCACCTTGCCTTCGCCGTGTGATATCATTTTGACCAGTGCATAGAGCGCGATGAGAATCTGTTCACCCTCAAATCCTGCCACAGCAAAGGGAACGTGATATTTTTCGGCGAGTGGCACGAAAAGGTCGCTTCCGGTAATCACGCTTACATGTCCCGGTGCGAGAAATCCGTCAATTCCACCCTGCATGCTGCACACCCACTCTATTACACGCGGCATAGTTTTCAGGGATGTCAGAATCCTGATATTCGCAATGCCTGCATGGACAATTCCATCCATCAGCGCCGCATATACCGCTGTCGTCGTTTCAAAGCCGATCGCCGCAAACACGAAGGTTTTTCCCGGCTCTGCCAGGGCTAAGCTGATCATATCGAGCGGCGAATAAACCATCCGCACCTGCCCTCCTTCGGAACGGACATCCTGCAGGCTTTGCCGGCTGCCGGACACGCGGATCATATCACCGAATGTTACGACAACCATATCCGGAGTGAGGCTAAGAGTGATCAGCCGGTCAATATATTCAGTTACCGTAACGCATACCGGGCAGCCGGGTCCGGAAATGAGCTGTATCTTTGATGATATCAGGCTCACAATTCCACTGTGTGCGATAGATGCCGTATGCGTACCGCAGACCTCCATAATCCGGATCGGGGGCCCGTCATATTCTTTGAGAAAGTTCCTGTAATCCTTCATAGATCTTCAAGCTCAGCAAAAAGATCCGCAAGGATATTCGCCTCTTCTTCCGGAAGCACCTGCAAAATACACCCGGCATGTACGAGTACGGAATCACCCGGCTTCACAGCAACAAGTCCCGCTTCGGCGTTCATTCTATTTCCGGCGAAATCCACAACGGCTATTCTTCCGTGTACGGAAATCACTTTTCCAGGCATAGCAACACACATAATTATTCCCTCTATTTCAACATTTGTCCGCAGATCCAGGCCTGCCCCAGGCAGATTCCTCCGTCATTGGCCGGCACCGACTGATTTATATAGACCGCGAAACCGTTTTCTAAGAGTCCGGCTTCACATTTTTCCGCCAGAATCAGATTTGCAAAAACACCGCCGGATAATGCCACACGTGTCTCCCCGCTTTTTTCCCTGATATGAAGGCAAAGGGTGACAACCATCTCAATAATTGCCATGTGAAAACCCAGTGCCAGCGCCTTTATGTTACAGCCGTTTTTGACCGCGCGATAAATATCCTCAAAAAGCTTAACCTGATCGGCTGTACTTTTATCCATACCATGCGTCACCGCAAAATGCAAGGGATACGGTAAAATACCGTACTTTATAGCTTCGGCTGCGGCATTTTCGAGCATAACAGCACATTCACCTTCATAGGAATTCAATTGACAGATTCCCAGCAAAGAACTGACAGCATCAAAAAGACGGCCCATGCTGCTTGTCTGCTGCGTAAGGGTTTTTTCAAGAAGGGCAGCCCGGATCACCGATGCATCTTTGTGATGGAGTTCTTCCCCTGCTGCGGACAGGTAACAGGCTTCCGTAAGATCCGCCTTTCTCGCCGCCTCATCCGCACCGCAAAGCGTCAAATATGAAAGATGAGCTGCCCTTGTAAAGAAAGCCCCGTTTAAAAGAAGAAATTCCCCGCCCCATATGGCTCCGTCCGTTCCATAGCCAGTTCCGTCAAAGGTAACGCCGATACAGGAATCAATCCCATGTTCTGCCAGTACGGAAGCAGCATGTGCATGATGGTGCTGAACCAAAATACGACGGATATCTTTTTGACTATTCCATTCTTCTGTCATGGCGGATGTCCTGTACAAAGGATGAAGGTCGCACGCCAGCATATCCGGTTCCAGATGAAAGAGATTCTGCATCCGGAGAATACTCTCCTGATAGTTTTTCTGAACCTGATAACTCTCCATGTCGCCAAAATACTGGCTCAGGTAGGCGCGGTCATTCTGGTACAGGCAAAAGCTGCTTTTTAAGTCGCCTCCCATTGCAAGAATCGTATGGGGGGTGTTTTCGGATAGAATAACCGGTGAAGGCACATATCCGCGGCTTCTTCTGATT
>Ga0209124_10001071_pt1 | contig 11641 bp, 11 predicted proteins | sample BarGraIncu01122A_FD_184502 | JGI IMG/M metagenome (GOLD analysis project Ga0209124, IMG submission 184502) | Arctic peat soil microbial communities from Barrow, Alaska - Barrow Graham LP Incubations 011-22A (SPAdes) (version 2) | ecosystem: Environmental > Terrestrial > Soil > Wetlands > Peat...
GGAGTAGCGAACCTGAGGCGGTCCGCCAGCGGGCCGCCTCAGCCGTTTCCGCCGACAGGAGCGCGCCGTGATCCGAGCACTCACCGCCGAACAGACCCGCGCCGTCGAGCAGCGCGCCGTCTCCGAACAGGGCATCGAACTGGCGACGCTCATGCGCGCTGCCGGCGCCGCCGTGGCCGCCGAGGTCGCCGCGCGCGTGCCCGAGGGTGAGGTGGTGGTGCTCGCAGGGCCCGGCAACAACGGCGGGGACGGCTGGGTGACCGCGCACGATCTGCACGCGAACGGGCGCGCGGTGCGCGTGCTCTCGGCGCGAGACCCTCACACGCTGTCCGGCATCGCCGCAGATGCCGCGCATGGTGCGATCGTCGCGGGCGTGCACTGGCGCGTGCCCGGTGAGGCGCTCTGCGCCGCCGACCTCGCGGACGCCGCTGTGATCGTCGATGCGCTGCTCGGCATAGGGGCGAGCGGGGCGCTCCGCGAGCCGCTGGACTCCTGGGCGTGCGCGACGAATGCCAGCGGCGCGTACACGATCGCGGTGGACGCGCCCACGGGCATCGACAGCGACGGCGGCGCGGTGCTCGGCGAGGCGATCCGGGCGGACTGCACCGTGACGTTCACGGTCCCCAAGCGCGGGCTCGTCCTGTTCCCCGCGGCAGCGTATGCCGGCGAGATCGTCGTCGCTGATATCGGCATCGCGCGGCAGCTCGCGGATGTCCCGGGCGCCCCGGAGCTATGGTCCGCGGAGGAGTACGCCGCGCTTCTGCCGTTTCCATCAGTCGACACACACAAGAACGCGCGCGGCCGGGTGCTCGTGATTGCAGGCTCGGGTTCGTTCCCAGGTGCCGCCGTGCTCGCCGCGCGCGGTGCGATGAGGTCCGGCGCCGGCTACGTGACGCTCGCGGTGCCCGAGGGCGTCGTGGCGATCGCGCAGGGTCATCTGCTCGCCGCGCCAGTCGTCGGGTTGCCGGAGGGGCGCACGCACGCGTTCTCGTCGGCCGCCGCAGACAAGGCGCTTGCGCTTGCACACGACTTCGACGCGGTCGTGCTGGGGCCGGGGCTGACGATGGCCGACGGCGCGGCCGCGACGGCTCGGGCGCTCGTTGCCGGGCTCCACAAGCCGCTTGTGATCGACGCCGATGCGCTCAACGCGCTCGTCGACGTGCCGGGGCTGATCGAGCAGCGGACGGCCCCGACCATCATCACACCGCACCCGGGGGAACTCGCTCGGCTGCTCGGTGTCTCGGCGGCCGACGTGCAGGCGGATAGGGTATCCTCGTCAGCGAAGCTCGCGGGGCCCGGACGCGTGGTCGTGCTCAAGGGCGCGGGCACCGTGACGAGTGGCGATGGCCGACAGATCGTCAATACATCGGGGACGCCCGCGCTCGCGACCGCAGGGACGGGCGACGTGCTCGCCGGGGTGATCGGCAGCCTTCTCGCGCAGGGGCTTTGCGCACTGGATGCGGCTGCGCTTGGCACGTATCTGCACGGGCGCGCGGGCGAGGAGGCGGCGGCCGACCTTACCCCCATTTGTGTGACCGCCGAGGACATTCCGGAGTACCTGCCAGTCGCTGTGGCCGAGCTGCTCGCCGGCTGCTAGCAGAGGTCTCGCACCGCTACGAGGAGGACCAAGATGGCCGACAAGACCGCGCGCGACATCATGACCGCCGACCCGGTGACCGTCCCCTCGGGGATGAGCGTGACCGACGCCGCCAAGCTGATGGTCGACGAGGGCGTCGGCGCCCTGCCGGTCGTCGACGGGGGCAAGCTCATGGGGCTGGTGACCGAGGGCGACCTGATCATGAAGGACATCAAACTCGAGTACCCCACCTACATCCACCTGCTCGACGGCTTCATCATGTACCCGCCCTCGACCACGCGCTTCGAGCACGAGCTGAAGAAGGCCGTGGCCGCAACGGTAGGCGACGTCATGACCGCCGAGCCGTTCACGGTCCAAGCCAGTGCCACCATCGAGGACGTGGCGACGCTGTTGGTCGATCGTGACGTCTCGCGGCTGCCTGTGCTCGACGGCGATGAGCTTGTCGGCATCGTGACCAAGTCCGACGTGCTGCGCTCGATGGTCGGAGGGTCTGGACAGTGACGACGATGCGCTGGGCGTGGGCCGAGATCGACACCGCTGCCATCTCGAAGAACGTTGCGAACCTCAAGGCGCTCACCCACCCCGGCACCCGCTTCATGGCTGTCGTCAAGGCCGACGGGTACGGCCACGGAGCGGTTCGCGTTGCGCGGGCTGCGCTGTCAGGCGGCGCCGACTGCCTGGGCGTGGCTACGGTCGCCGAGGGCGTCGAGCTGCGCGAGGCGGGAATCTCGGCGCCGGTGCAGCTGCTCTCCGAGCCGCCGGAGGCCTCCATCCCGACGTTGCTCGAGCGCGACATCGTTTCCACCGTCACGACGCGCGAGTTCGCGGTCGCGCTGGGCAAATGGGCGGCGGCGCGGGGCACCGAGGCGCCGTATCACCTCAAGATCGACTCGGGCATGAACCGCATCGGCGTTCGCGCCGAGGACGCCGCAGCGTTCAGCCGCAACCTCGCCGACTTCCCGGGGCTGAGACTGGAGGGAACGTTCACGCACCTCGCCACCGCCGATGTCGCGGGCGACTGGGAGGTCACCCGCCAGCTGCAGCGCTTCGAGGCGGCACTCTCGGAGATGCGCACAGAGGGAGTCAACGCAGGGATCGTCCATGCGGCCAACAGCCCGGCCACGGTGCTCTACCCCGAGGCTCACTACGACATGGTGCGGTGCGGCATCGCGATCTACGGTCTGCACCCCAGTCAGGCCACCGAGAGGGTCATCGGCTTGGCGCCGGCGATGTCGGTCAAGACGCGGGCCACGCTGGTCAAGCGAATCGGCATGGGGGAGAGCGTGAGTTACGGCTTCACGTGGACCGCCTCGGCGCCGACGGTAGTCGCCACACTTCCGCTCGGCTACGCCGATGGCGTGCACCGCGTGCTCTCAGGGCGCATGGAGGTTCTGCTCGGGGGGAAGCGTTGCCAGCAGATCGGCCGCGTGTGCATGGATCAGCTCATGGTCGAGGTGCCGAGGGACGTCTCGGCGATGCGCGGAGACGAGGCCGTGATCGTCGGAGCTCAGGGCGCCGACCGCATCCGCATGGAGACGCTCGCCGAGAAGGCCGGCACCATCAACTACGAGCTGGCGTGCGCCTTCGGCATGCGCTTGGAGCGGCTCTACCGCTAGCGTGCGGCCGTCCGCTGGCTGGCCCGTCAGCCGGATTCACGCGACTTTTGCCAGAACGGCGCATTCTCGCGCGCCAATTCGCAGGAGCGCACCCCTCGATAGCGAAACTACAGCATCGAGACGCGTAATGCGTCGCGAATGCCTGCGCCGCAACCGTGACGAGGGGGACTGCTGTGGACGACAAGGTCGTCGAGGAGATTCGGATGCATCAGGAGACTATCGCGACTGACGCGAACACTCCGCTGCACCTCATACGCGAGAAAGAACTGGAGATCTCAGGTCAGGTGCTGAGCGCGAAGCGCCAGGCCGACGAGATCATCACTGAGGCCCGCAAGAAGGCCGCAGAAGTGGTGAGCATCGCAGAGGCAGAAGGCGGCGCCGGCGCAGCCGACCGGGACGCCGCAATCAGTGCCAAGGCGGATGAGGACGCTGCTAAGCTGCGCTCGGACGCACAAGCAGAGGCTGACAGGATCAAGGCTCAGGTCGATACGCGCCGCGATGAAGCGGTGCGTCTTGTGTTGGACGCCGTGACCGTTGCATAGCGACGGGCGCGACGGGACGTACCGACGCCGGGGAGGGTGGTCGACGTGCTAGTCCCGATGGCAAAGGTCGAGATCATAGGCCCGAAGAGCCTGTTTCTCGATGTCGTGAGCGCGCTTCACGAGCAAGGCAAGATCCATATCGAGGATCTCTCCAAGAAGATCCAGAGCGGCGAGGTCGCCCTGGATCGCATGGAGATCCAAGGCGACGAAGTCAAGACGTATGACCAGCTCGATGAGCTGCTCATGCGCGTTCGCGCCATCCTTAAGACGCTCTCCGAGCCCGAGGGTGGCGTCGACCCCAAGGCGCGCACGATCGAGTACGAGCGCCTCTGGCACCTCAAGCCCAGCGAGCTTGCCGAGGAGATTGCGACCACGATCGGCGACGTCGAAGAGAAGACCGCGGATCTCGCGTCTCTGCACACGTCGACCGAGTCCGAGCTTGCGCTACTCGCCCGCTACGAGCCGATTCTGTCCAAGATCCAGCCGCTTGCGAAGCAGCTCGTGGTCACGGGGCAGTTCGACAGCGTCGCGCTGCTCGTCGAGCGCCGCTACAAGGAGGGTCTCGAACATCTGCAGGTCGAGCTGGACAAGCTCACCAACTCGCAGTGCGAGATCCTGTCCACGGACATCGATGAGACCACGACCGCCGCGATCGTCGTCTACGCGCGACAGTACGCCGAGCCGGTCCACAAGTTCCTGGCCATGGAGAACGTCAACCAGATCCGTCTGCCCCAGGACTTCCAGGAGATGCCGCTCGACGTCGCCTACCAGACCATCCGCCAGCGCCGCGCCGACCTGCCGGCCGAACTGGAGAAGATCCGCGCCGAGCTCGTCGACATGTCGCGCAAGTGGTACGTCAAGCTCGCCACCGCGCGCGACGTGCTCATGGATCGCATCGATGAGATTGTCGCGATTCCGCAGTTCGGTCGCACCGAGTACGCGTTCATGATCGATGGTTGGGTCCCAGTCGCGGACCTGCCAGAGGTCGAGGGCGATCTCAAGAAGCTGTTCGGCAACGAAATCGTCGTCAGCCAGCTCGAGATCACGGAGAAGGACTTCGAGAACGCCCCGGTCGCCCTCAAGAACGTGGGGTGGGCGGCACCGTACGAGGAGTTGCTCGGGTTCATGGGCAAGCCGAAGTACGGCACGTACGACCCGACTTGGATGCTCGCGATCTTCTACCCGCTGTTCTTCGGCATGATCGTCGGCGACATCGGGTACGGCGCGGTCATGCTCGGCACGGTCATCTGGTTGCGCATGAGATTCAAGGAGAACCACGGAGTCCAGGTGGCGACGTCCATCCTGGGCCCTGCCGCCACGAGCGTCGTCTTCTTCGGGTTCGTCTACGGCGAGCTCTTCGGCAACCTGCTCGGCAAGGGGTTCGCCAACGTGATCAGGCCCATCTACATGCTTAACGGAGCGCTCTCGTTCTCGACGGCCGGCGGAGCGGTGCAGGTGCTGCCGTTCGAGCGCACGGGTGTCGAGATGCTCATCCCGTTCCTGATGATCGCGGTTGGCATCGGTCTGATCCAGGTGCTGCTCGGTCTGGCACTCGGCATCTACAACGGCATCGCGACCAAGCACTGGTCCCACGTGTACGAAAAGGGCGGCATCTTGGCCTTCGTGGTCGGGTTCCTCGCCTTGGCCGCCGGCGTTATCTTCGCCCAGGCTCTGCTGGGCGCGGCCCTGTGGGTCCAGGCTCTCGGAGGCATCGCAGTCTTCCTCGGCCTCGTGTTCGCGATCAAGGGCGGGAGCGTTCTGGGCGCGATCGAATCGATTGGCGCTCTCACCAACATCGCAAGCTACCTGCGTATCATGGCAGTCGGCCTGGCGGGTGCGATCTTCGCCAACGCGGTCAACGGCATCGCGGCAAAGGCCGGAAGCCCGATCATCGGCGTCATAATCGCCATCCCGCTGCAGGTGCTGAACTTCGTCATCTGCGCATTCAGCCCGAACATCCACGCAGTGCGTCTCAATTTCCTGGAGTTCTTCGGGAAGTTTTACGAGACCGGCAACAAAGAGTACAAGCCGTTTCAGAAAACCGGAGGGGAGAACAAAGCATGACAAGCAAGCGACTCTCGAAGTTGGTGTTCCTCTGCACGTTGGCCTTGGCCTTGATCGTCCCGGCGGTGGCATTCGCGGCCACTGGCGCAACGATCGGCGACGGTATCAAGACCGTCGGCGCGGCGCTAGCCATGGGTCTCTCGGCAGTGGGCGCCGGCTGGGCGCAGGCCAAGATCGGCTCGGCTGGGCAGGGCACGCTCGCTGAGCGTCCTGAGGTGAGCATCTTCGTCATCACGCTGACCGCTCTTCCCGAGATCATCGTCCTGCTCGGCTTCGTCATGGCGATCATCCTCAACGGCTAGGCATCCGGTAGCACAACCGTCTGGTCCGTAAGAGAGGGACGTTCCATGGCTATCGAAGACATCCTGAAAGCGCTCGACGAACAAGCGCAGGCAGACTGCGACGCCGTTCTCGAGGAGGCCCGCGAACACGCGAGGCTCATACTCGAGGAGGGCGAGCGAGAGGCGCAGCAGATACACGACGGCTTCAGCCGCCAAGCAGAGCGCGTCGCCACACTCCAGGCCGCGAAGGAGATCAATGCGGCGCGGCTCGAGTCGAAGATGACCGTGTCGTCGGTCAAGGGCGACGCCGTCGTCGAGGTGTTCGACAGCGCTCTGGACAGGCTTCCTGAGCTCCGGTCGAGTGGCGCGTATGAAGCGCTCTTCTCGGCGCTCGCGAAGGAGGCGTTCGCTGGGCTCGAGGGCCCTGTGATCGTTCAGGTCGCCCCTGCGGACGCCGCGCTTGCTTCGCGCGCGGCCGAGGCCGCGGGGCTCTCGGCAACGGTAGACCCGACGCTTGAAACGGCGGGCGGTCTCGTCGTCGAGGCGTACGGCGGGCGCGTTGTTCGTCGTAACACTCTCGAGGACCGTCTCGACCGCACGCGCCAGATCCTCCAGTCCGACGTGGCGAAGGTACTGTTCTCATGAGCAAGGCCGTCGTCACGGCAGGCAACACGAAGGTCCCCGAGACCGACGCGGGGTACGCCAACGCACGGTTGCGTGGCATGCGTTCGCGCCTTCTGCCGCACGCGTTCTACGAGCGCCTCATTGAGACGCCCGACGTCGCACAGGTCGTCAAGGACCTGATGGAGACGGAGTACGGCCCCGATCTTGAGGGTAAGCTCGTGCACGGGTTCACCGCGGAGGTCATCGACGAGGCGCTCAAGGACAACATGATCCGGGCGTACCGCAAGGTCCTGACCTTCGTCCACCCACAGGCGCGCAAGCTGCTCTCGACGCTGCTCGGTCGATGGGACGTCTTCAACATCAAGACGATCCTGCGCGGGGCACACAACCACGTCCCGTTCGACGAGATGAAGACGAGTTTCTTCCCGGCCGGCTATCTCGACGAGGACGAGCTCGAAGCACTCGCGCGCTTTGATGATGTGCGCGCCGTGGTCGACACGATGGCGATGTGGGGGCTCGTGTACGCTGTCCCGCTCCGCCGAGCCTACCCGAGCTACGCGAAGGACAACGACCTCGCACCGCTCGAGCTGGCGCTCGACCTCCAGTATGCTGAATGGGCCTCCAGCCGGCTGGTTGGCGAGGCGATCGACGTGGAGGTTTCGCGCCGGATTCTCGGCATGCAGATCGACACGGCCAATCTCGTCATGGCGTTTCGGCTGCTCAAAGCAGATGTCGAGTCGTCCAAGGCCGAACGGTACTTTCTTGAGGGCGGGCGCACGATACGCAAGAGCCTGTTCCTGGAGCTCGCACGCCTCTCCGACGTCGACGAGGTGCTCGACCGTCTCAAGCGCACGCCGTACACTGAGGCGCTCGACGAGGCCGCACTGCGCTACCTCGAGAACGCGTCGATCCCGGTGTTCGAGCGCGCCCTCGAAGAGCTTCTGATGCGCACCGCACTCGTGGCTGGCGTGCGCGACCCGCACGGCGTGGGAGTCGCGATCTCCTACCTGTACGGCAAACAGAACGAGATCACGAACCTACGGATCATCGTCAAGGGGAAGACCGTCGGCATGCCGGCGGACCGGGTGAGGGAGGAGCTGATCCTTGTATAAGCTCGTCGTTCTCACCGACTCCGACACGGCCGACGGGTTCCGTCTCGCAGGTGTCGAAGTGCAAGTCGTCGATTCGCCCGAGACCACTCGTGCACAACTCGTGTCTCTGCTAGACGACGACTCTACGGGCATCATCGCGGTCAACGAGCGTCTGATGACCGCCATCGATGAGCGTATCCAGAGGAAGATAGACTCGATATACCGGCCGATCGTGGTCTCCCTGCCGATCAGGGAGAAGCTGGAGATAGGCGAGGATCACCGCGCCTATCTCTCAAGGCTCATCAGGCGAGCGATCGGCTTCGATATCACGCTGAGGCGGGGATGACATGATCGTCGGAACGATTGCAAAAATCACCGGCCCGGTCGCAGTCGCGGACGGCATGCGGGGCGCCCGCATGTACGACATCGTCCGCGTGGGCGAACAGGGCCTCATGGGCGAGGTCATCCGCCTCGAGGGCGACACGGCCACGATCCAGGTCTACGAGGACACCTCCGGCCTGAAGGTCGGCGAGGTCGTCGAATCGACCGAAGGCCCGCTCATGGTCGAGCTCGGCCCGGGTCTGCTCACGTCGATCTACGATGGCGTCCAGCGCCCGTTGCCGGTCATCGCGGCGCAGAGCGGCGACTACATCGAACGCGGAACGGTCGCCTCGGCGCTCGACCGGGAGAAGCTGTGGGAGTTCACACCCAAGGTCGCGGTCGGCGACACGGTGGGCCGGGGCGACGTTCTCGGCACGGTTCCCGAGGGCCAGACGATTCTTCACAAGGTCATGGTGCCGCCGAATACCAAGGGTGGGAAAATCGGCAGCGTCGTGCCTGCGGGGCTCTACAACGTCGATACCATCGTCGCCACGCTCGAGGACGGCACGGAGATCGGCATGAGCCAGCGCTGGCCCGTGCGCCAGGGACGCCCCTACATCAAGAAGATGGACCCGACCACGCCGTTCACAACCGGCATGCGGATCCTCGACACGTTCTTCCCGATCGCTCTGGGCGGCAACGCGATCATCCCGGGTGGTTTCGGGACGGGCAAGACGGTCACGCAGCAGTCGCTGGCCAAATGGGCCGACGTCGACATCATCGTCTACATCGGCTGCGGTGAGCGCGGCAACGAGATGACCGAGGTGCTCACCGAGTTCCCTCACCTCGAAGACCCTCGCCACGATGCACCGCTCATGGACCGCACCGTGCTCGTCGCCAACACGTCGAACATGCCGGTCGCGGCACGCGAAGCTTCCATCTACGTCGGAGCGACGCTCGCCGAGTTCTATCGCGACATGGGCTACAACGTCGCCATGATGGCCGACTCCACGAGCCGTTGGGGCGAGGCGTTGCGCGAAGTCTCGGGCCGCCTTGAGGAGATGCCGGGCGAGGAAGGCTACCCGGCGTACCTGGCCACGCGTCTCGCCGCGTTCTACGAGCGCTCGGGTCGCGTCAAGCCCCTCGGCAGCGACGATGACGAGCGAATCGGCTCCGTCACGATGGTCGGGGCCGTCTCACCTGCTGGCGGCGACATGTCCGAGCCGATGACGCAGAACTCGCTGCGAGTCACCGGCGCGTTCTGGGCGCTCGACACCTCGCTCGCGCATCGCCGCCACTTCCCGGCGATCAGCTGGACGAAGAGCTACACGTTGTTCCTCGGCCAGGTGCGTGGCTGGTACGAGACCAATGTGGCGCCAGACTGGCTCGAGCATCGCGACCGCGCGATGTCGATCCTGCAGAAGGAGACCGAGCTGCAGGAGATCGTGCAGCTGGTCGGACCCGATGCCCTGCCGGAGTCCGAGAAGCTCATCCTCGAAATCGCTCGGATGCTGCGCGAGGACTTCCTGCAACAGTTCGCCTTCGACGAGGTCGACGCGTACTGCCCGCCCGACAAGCAGTACTGGATCCTCAAGACCATCCTGTCGTTCAACGACGCGGCCACCGGCGCTCTGAACCGTGGCGTCGCGCTCCGCGAGATCCTCGACCTGCCGATCAGGGACGAGATCGCCGTACTCAAGACAACGCCACACGAGGCCGCCATCGAGAAGATGCATCTGATGACTGCCAAGGTCGCAGAAGACATCGCCGGAATTGAGGTGTACTAGACGTGACCCCCGAAACCCTCAGCGCCCCCGAGGCCAAGAAATCACTGCTTTCAACCGACTATCGGACGCTGAACTACGTCACGGGCCCGCTCATCTTCGTGCAAGACGTCGAGGGTGTCGCCTACAACGAAATGGTCTCGATCCTGATGCCGGATGGCTCTCGCCGCAGCGGCCAGGTCCTTGAGGTCAGCGGCAACATGGCCGTCATCCAGGTCTTCGAGGGCACGCAGGGAATCGACATAGCCAAGACGGAGGTCCGCTTCCTCGAAGAGGTCGCGAAGATCGACGTCTCGGTGGAGTTGCTCGGCCGCGTACTCAACGGCACGGGCAAGCCGATTGACGGTGGTGCCCCAATCATTCCTGAAGCGCGTCTCGACATCACCGGCTCGCCGATCAACCCGTATTCCCGAGAGCAGCCGGCGGACTTCATCGAGACCGGCATCTCGGCGATCGATGGTCTGAACACCCTCGTGCGCGGTCAGAAGCTGCCGATCTTCTCCGGCTCCGGCCTGCCGGCCAACGAACTTGCGGCGCAGATCATCCGCCAGGCGCGGGTCAAGTCGGGCGAGGAGTTCGCCATCGTGTTCGCCGCGATGGGCATCACGAACCGTGAGGCCGCCTACTTCCGTCAGCAGTTCGAGGACACCGGCGCACTCGAGCGCGTCGTCTTCTTCCTGAACCTCGCCGACGACCCGACGGTCGAGCGTCTCCTCACCCCGAAAGCCGCCCTCACGGTGGCCGAGTACCTGGCGTTCGAGAAGGACCTGCAGGTACTCGTCGTGCTCACCGACATGACCAACTACTGCGAGGCGCTTCGTGAGGTCTCGACGGCACGCGAAGAGGTGCCGGGACGCCGTGGCTTCCCGGGCTACATGTACACCGACCTCTCGACCATCTACGAGCGCGCCGGTCGCATCAAGGGCCGCAAGGGCTCGGTCACGCAGCTCCCGATCCTCTCGATGCCGGACGACGACATCACGCACCCGATCCCCGACCTCACCGGCTACATCACCGAGGGGCAGATCGTCCTCTCACGCCAACTGCACCGCCGGGCGGTCTTTCCGCCGATCGACGTGCTGCCGTGCCTGTCTCGGCTGATGAACCTCGGCATCGGCGAAGGTAAGACGCGCGAGGATCACCGCGCGGTCGCCAACCAGATGTACGCCGCGTACGCCCAGGGTCGCGACCTTCGCAAGCTGGTTGCCATCGTCGGCGAGGAGGCGCTCTCCGATACCGACCGCGCGTACCTGCGCTTCGCGGACCAGTTCGAAGAGCGCATCGTGGGTCAGGGCGACGAGGGCCGCACGATCGAGGAGACCCTCGACATCGGGTGGGAGCTCATGGGCGCCCTGCCCATGGGAGAGCTCAAGCGCGTGCGCGACTTCATCCCGAAGTACCACCCGGACAACGTCGCACTCCGCAATGCGGAGGCCGCAAACGCAGCTGCCGCCGAGGCGCCCGTTGAGGCCGAAGAGACGGCCGTGGAGGCCTAACCATGGAAGAAGTACGCCCGACACGAGCAGAGCTGCTCGAGCGCAAGCAGCAGATCGCGCTCGCACAGCAGGGCATGGACCTGCTCAAGCAGAAGCGAGACGCGCTGCTGATCGAGTTCATGGGAGTCATGGACGAGACGCTTCGCCTCTCCGACTCGCTGCAGAAGACCATGCGTGAAGCGCAGTACTCGCTTGCGGTTGCGCAGGCGGTCGATGGCACCGTCG
>Ga0209124_10001074_pt1 | contig 11626 bp, 6 predicted proteins | sample BarGraIncu01122A_FD_184502 | JGI IMG/M metagenome (GOLD analysis project Ga0209124, IMG submission 184502) | Arctic peat soil microbial communities from Barrow, Alaska - Barrow Graham LP Incubations 011-22A (SPAdes) (version 2) | ecosystem: Environmental > Terrestrial > Soil > Wetlands > Peat...
TTAATTACACAATATAGTGGACAAGCAAAAAGGATTAATAAATTGGAAGGGTTTTATCACGAAGAAAATAGCATAAAAAGCTTTATTGCTGATTTTTTTGATGTAAATCCAGATAAATTAAATGGAGTTATAACAGAAAGTACGCTTTTCGTAGTAAATGGGAAGGAAAAACTATTTGATTTGATTAATGATATAAGTATTGAATATATGGGAAAGTCTTATTTGATATCTAAATTGTTTCCGTTAGCATATTTTACTTCCGATGATCACTATGAATATTTTAAAGGTAACAAGACAAAAGAAAATGTATTACTAAAATTTACATCGAATATAAGTACTGCTCTAGATCTTGTTAAAAATGATAAACATATTAAACGGGTTATTCTTATTGGTGATAGAACCTATAAAGATTCTATTGAAACAGAAGTTAGAGTAATGGGGATGCTAAGAAGTTTACATAAGTTGATTATATTTGATAGTTGGGAAAGTACTTTCGATTTTTCATATTTAGTACAAGCTGATGAAGCCTATTCATTATATGCTTTTACTAAGGAATGTATATTGAATGAAGTTAATATGTTTGAATATGATAATATAGGAAAGTTATCAGAAGTTCAGGAAGAAAGTAGATACTTGGCATTAAATTTAAGGAATCGTATGATTGATATCTGTTTAGTAGATAAATATGAAGAAATATATCAAATTATAACGAATATAATTCAGAGTATAAATGTTCTCTGCCATGATGGTGGAGATAATATAAAGACATTAGAATTTATTAAATTAGCATATCATATTTGCAATATTTCAGAACAAAGTATATTACCATTAAATTGGTGTCAGGACAATAAGAATAATATATTGACGAAGGTTGATAGATTAAAAGAAATTAACAAGGTATTTCATATTGCAAGAATGGAATTTAAAGTTATGAAGGAGATTGTATTAAATATAGAAAAACTTGTATGCAAAATATCAGTAGAAAACATAAAATTTAATGAACTAACAAAGTGCATAGATACAAGTTCTAAAAATATATTGGTTGTAAAAAATCATGAAGAAGTAAAAGATTTAGAACGATATATAATGTTCTATAAACTTAGAAATCTCAAAGTTACTAAGCTTCAGAAAAATTTTAATTACAGGGGATATGATCATGTAATATTTTCTTTTCCTTATGATAATAGATATTTTAATATTTTTAACACTGCTACAATAGCAAATGTTGAATTTTTACTCCACGGTAGGGAATACAATAGGCTTGGTAGGTTGATTAGAAACAATAATAATATGTTAAAGTTAATTACTGAGAATAATATAATTCGTTATACGGATAAGTGTGAGCCTAATGAAGTACTTGAGAATATTTATCTAGATGATAATAATATTAAGGATGATATTATCAGTCTGGAAGCAACCATTGAGACAACACTAAAAGAAAATTGGCTGAGAATATTTATCCATGATGATATGGTAACTTCATCTTATAATAACGCAACAAAGGTAATTGTAAAAACCATTATTAGATTTGAAGATAATAAATATGCTTTTCTTTCTGATAATTATCAAGGGAATATAATTGATAGGCGCAATAATGATATAAAACAAAAGGAACCAAAAGACATCGATGTTGGAGATGAAATAGTTTTTGTAAATACGAAAACATCTAGTAATGGTGATATTATAAAAGATACAATTGAAAAGCTCTTAGGTCATAATGATTTTTTTTCAATATATGGAAAGTATTTCGAACTAAATTCACTTTGGAAAGACCTTCTTTTAGCCTATATGAATGAACATAATATGAATCTAAAAGATATTTGCAATATGTTTAAGCTATATGATGAAACTCTTGAACCTTCTACATTAGCAAATTGGCTAAATGGTAATATTATTGGACCTAGAAATTTACAGCACATTACTGTAATATCTAGTATTATAAATGACGACAATCTAACATCCCAATTGGACAATGTTATTAATTCATGTAGAAGTGTTAGAAGTCTTCAAGTTCAGGTTAGAAAGACTATTGCAAAAATGATAATCAACTCTGTTACACTTGTGGAGAATCAAGATGATACTATATATAATCTCATAAGACTTATTATTGGAAATTTTAATGAGTATGCATATATTGGTACCGTTGCATCTATAGAAAATATAGAAGTGAGGCTAAGTGGATCACATGTTAATAGAATTATTGAAGAGGAGATTGAATAAATGGTAGAAGATTATTTAAAAGTAAGGGAAAAAATAATAAGTCAGGTAAAGGCGGAAATGTTGGGTCCGGGATCTGAAGATGTAGGACCAGATATTGAAAGAGAAGTAATATCTGACTCACCGCTTGATAGGTATTCATTAGGAATATTGTTTTCACAGAATAATATCTTTGGTCAAGATGATGATGAAAAACAAAAGAATGACGAAGCGTTAGGGGAAGATGATTTAGAAGATTTAGTTATTCCAGAGGATGATAATATAACTGAAAAAGCAGATGATGAAAATATAATAAAACCTTTTGGACATACAGATGCAGTTGCACATGCATATGAAGATGAAAGTCAGGAGCAGATCAGTATGGCAAATCAATTATTGCCTTCAGCAATGGGACTAACTTTTTTTGCACAAGGTAGAATTGAACAATTAACGATGAAAGTGAGTTGTGCAAAATATAGAGCAAGTCAATTCAGAGATTGTGCTGTAAGATTAGAAAATGAGGGTGGGGACATAAGTAAGTATGGATTAAATCATTATCTTTACTTTGAAGATAAAGTTTTAAGGCTTAAACAAACAGTGTCTAATAAGATTATTTTTGAACTTATTGGAGGTAAACCTGTACATGAAGAAAGACCTGATTTAGTTGCTGCATTATATAAGCTTGCAGATCAATGCACATGTAGTGAATCTAGACATACGGGCTATGTTAGAGTCCCTTTTTTATCAGAAAAAGAAGTTACTGTACCTTTACTAAAAGAGTTTAATAAAATATATATTGATGATACTGGCAATATAAATAAAACCCATGGGATATTAAAAGTAACTGTTCTAAAAAAAGAATACAGTAATAATATATTTAGTTATACAGTTATGTTAGTAAATGAACAGCAAGGTAAAAAAAATTATAAAAATTCTGTATTTCAACCTGAAGTGAAAATTGATACCCATAATAATACTGGTTTCATATTTATTGAGTATTCAGATATTAATAGTGTAAACCCAAACTATATCTCTGAAGAAGAGATGGTACTGAATCTTTTATATCGAAATAAGAAAAGTTATACGGTTGGTCATGGAGTAGCTACTGGACAGACGGTCGATATTAAATATGGCAAAGGTTCTGTATATACAACTGCTTTTCCAAGTTATGAAGTTCCACAATTGGATTTTAACATTAATGAACTTGAAGATATATCTTCTGACTTACTTTCAATGTACAAGATGTCAGATATCTCGGATATTACAAAGGAAGAAAAAATTAGATTATTAGATGCATTTGCCAATGCATATGAACGTTGGATAAATGAATTGAAAAATGATGCTAATAGCTTGGTACCTAAATATAAAGAAGTGGCTGATAAACAAATTGAAAAATGTATATATACTTTAAGTAGAATCAGGAAAGGAATAAAAGTGTTAACGAAGGATAAATATGCCTTTATTGCTTTTTCCCTAATGAATCGAGCAATGCTTATGCAGAGAGTACATTCAAATTTAGAAGATAGGTTTCCAAATGATGACAATATAGAATACCCTGAATTTGATTACTCCCAAATAGCTACTAATAGAGCTAGCTGGAGACCGTTCCAACTCTCATTTATATTAATGAACTTAGAATCAATATCAGATCCTAACTGTAAGGAAAGAGATATTGTTGAGCTGATCTGGGTTTCTACTGGAGGCGGTAAAACAGAGGCATATTTAGGATTGACTGCATTTACTATATTTTTGAGAAGACTAAATGAGCCTAAAAAAGGTAATGGTACTGCTATTATAATGAGATATACATTAAGATTATTAGCTGCTCAACAGTTTATAAGGGCATCTATATTAATATGTGCATGTGAAAAAATAAGGAGAGAAAGTAAGGAATATAATCTAGGACATGACGAGATATCCATAGGATTATGGGTTGGTGGAGGCCCGACTCCTAATACAAATGCGGATGCAAGGGAAGAATTTAAAAAACTAACTAAGAAAATTAACTCAGAGTATGAACTTATTGACGCAAAACTTAAGCATAATAAGTTTCAGGTTTTAAAATGTCCTTGGTGTGGGACAAAATTGGAAATAGAATATGTTAACGGTAAAAAAGAGGGATTGTGGGGATATGATTATAATAAGAAAAAGATAATTTTCTGTCCTGAAGAAAAGTGTGAGTTTAAATCAAAGCTTCCTGTACAAGTAGTAGACGAAGAATTATATAAAAATCCACCAACACTTCTGTTTGGGACAGTGGATAAGTTTGCTGCACTTCCATGGAAAGGTGAAGTATCTAATTTGTTCGCATTAAATGAAGGAAATACTAATAAACAGCCGGAATTAATAATTCAAGACGAGCTACATTTAATATCAGGACCATTGGGAACAATGGTTGGGCTTTACGAGACTGCAATCGACGCAATGTGTAGTTCAAAGGGTGTTAGGCCTAAGATAGTAGCATCTACAGCAACAATACGAAGGGCATCTGAGCAATGCAAAATGTTATTTAACAGGAGTGTAGTTCAATTTCCGCCTTCTGGTATAAATATAGAGGATTCTTTTTTTACAAGGGAAATTCCTATCGAAAAAAAATTTGGAAGAATGTATGTTGGATTAATGCCTTCAGGTAAAACTGCAACTACAACACAAATAAGATTGTATACTATTTTACTACAAGGGATAAATTTTGTAGATGCGCCTGAAAATATTAAAGATAAATACTGGACTTTAGTAGGATATTTTAATTCAATTAGAGAGTTAGGAAAAACTTCCACCTTAGTTAAGGATGATATTGCAAGTAATAATAAAAGGTACATGAAGCGTTTAATGAGGGGTAACGAAATAAGGTATGCTAATATACCTCGAGAGTTGACTAGTAGACTGGAATCTACAGAGATAATAAAAACACTTAAGGACTTAGAAAATATGTATACCAAAGAGCGTAATAAGGCAATTAACGTACTACTTGCTACCAATATGATATCTGTTGGTGTAGATATATCGAGATTAGATTTAATGGTTGTAGCTGGTCAGCCGAAACAAACAGCAGAATATATACAAGCAACTAGTAGAGTTGGTCGTACTTATCCAGGGCTTATTTTTACTGCTTATAATGCCTCTAAAACTAGAGACAGGTCCCACTATGAATTGTTCTATTCGTATCATCAAACATTTTATAAATATGTTGAACCAACAAGTATTACACCTTTTTCAGAACAAGCAAGGGAGAGAGCGTTACACGCTGTCTTTATAAGTATGGTTCGCCACATTTTGGGGTTAAATAAAGATGATGAAGCTAAGAGATTTAATGAAAATATAGAAAATATAGATAAAGTTATCAGTTTTATATTAGATAGAGCAAAGGATTTAGATAGTAGTCAGTTAAAGGATGTCACCGTAGAAACAGAAAAAGAATTGAAAGAAATTATACGCAAATGGACTGGAAAAGTAGAGGCAGCAAGTAGCAGCGAAGAAGTGCATTATTATAATAAAAAATCTAATATAAATTTATTGGTACCGTTTTTGGAAGAGGATGAAAGAAATGCTTTCCCGACAATGCAATCAATGCGAAATGTCGATGGTCAGGCAGGGGTTGAAATAATTGAGTTTGGAGGTGATTCTGATGAATAATATTAAGAATTCGTTTAGATTAAATAAAAACACTCATAATGTAAGATTTGGACAAGCATTAGCTCCGTTTGGTGCAGGTGCAATGGTTGATTTTAAAGATCAAACATTGATGGCGGCGGCTCCAGAATATTGGAAAGAGTTTCAAGAAATACATGATGAAAGATTAGAAAAACTATTGAATGTAGAAAAATTCAATCTTCCACCTGATAAAGATTCGATTAGTGGATTACCATTTGTTAGATTTCCTAATTGGTACTTTTGTCCTAAATGTAAAGTATTAAAGTCACTTAAGGATTGGGAAAAGGATTTTAGACCATCCAAACGTTCAAAAGACTCTAATATGAGAGCTCCAAAGTGTATGGAATGCAATGCTATGTTAGTTCCAGCGGGTATAGTGATAGCATGTGAAGCAGGACATATAGATGATTTCCCGTGGAAGAAATGGGTGCATTTCAGATCTAAACGGCCAGAATGCAACAATAACATACTTAAAATAAAAGATGGCTCAAGTGCTTTAGGTCTTGAAGGATTGATTGTTGAATGTAAATGTGGAGCGAAGGCTTCACTAAAGGGATCATTTAGTGAAAATGCATTTGAAAAAATGGAATATAGATGCACTGGAAATTTACCATGGAAAGGGAAACATGTTAAAGGTTGTAGCAATCCACCGAAGGCTCTCCAAAGAGGTGCTATGAATATTTATTTCCCTAAGGTTGTAAGTTCCATTGTAATACCACCATATTCAAGTGAAATAAACACATTAGTTGAGAAAAGCAAGAAGTTTTCTGCTTTACTTGATCAACTTAAAGATGAGGAATATGTGGCTTTTAAGGGAAAAGACAACATTATATCTTTATACGTAGATAAAATTGCTAATGAAATTCATCAAGATTCTAAAGTTATCCAAATAATTCTAAATAGTAAGATGAAGGTTGATGAAGAAACAAAAGCAGCAACAAAAGAGGAATATAGGCAGGAAGAGTATAATGCACTAATTGGAAATATTCCGCCACAATGTATGAACGAGAGAGATTTTAAGATCGAAATACAAACCAATATTGATACATATGGGATTAAGATGCTATCAAAAGTGACATTAGTTAAGAAACTTAGGGAAGTTCGAGCTTTAGTGGGCTTCAGTAGATTAAATCCATCAGAACAAACGTCTATGTCAGGATTTGATGAAGACCAAAATATGAGTAGCGGATTTATTCCCATTAAAGAAAAAGAAACAAACTGGTATCCAGCATATGAAGCAAGGGGAGAAGGTATATTCATAGAACTTGATGAAAATCAAATTATTAATTGGATATTTAAAAATCCTAAAGTTACCCAAAGAGTGGGGTTGTTGAATCAAAGGTACAACGCATTCCAAAATAAAAACGGTAGCCCAAACAGAGAAGTAACACCCAAATTTGTCTTGCTTCATACTATAGCACACCTTCTTATAAAAGAATTAAGTTTTGAATGTGGATATTCTTCTGCATCGTTAACAGAGCGAATATTTTGCAATACCACGGATGGTAGTATTAATATGAGTGGTATATTAGTTTATACAGCTTCCGGTGATTCAGAGGGTACATTGGGAGGTCTTGTAAGGCAGGGAAAATCAGATATGCTTCCATATATAATTAGAAATGCAGTTAAAAGAGCAACATGGTGTTCATCGGATCCTATCTGTATAGAAAGCACAGTACAAGGAAGAGATGGCTTAAATCTATCAGCATGTCATGCGTGTACACTTATTTCAGAAACAAGTTGTGAGGAGTTTAATGTATTGTTAGATAGAGCCTTAATCATAGGCACATTAGAAGATAAGAAGATAGGTTTTTTTGTGGACATATTATAGCTTAAGTTATGCTTAAGATAATATTAGATAGAACTTTATGTAATGTAAAATCCACCATATTTTTAATATGGTGGATTTTAATTTAAATAAAATTCAAATAGCATAAAAAACCCTTGTACTTTATTGGAATTCGGGTTAGACTATAACTACAAACTTACTAGCTGTAACTAGTTGGAATGTAAAATAAAATATAAAGGAGTTTTACCTATGCAATTAGTAAATCTAAACACATTACACCCTACAAAGTATGGTAAATCTGATCCATCACAACTTAGAAGTGACGAAACGGTAATATATTCTTCAGATACACTTATCAGTACAATGGAATATTCGGGTTCCATTAGTACTATTATACCTCAGGCATCAGGATTATCAAGTGCTATTAAAATGCAACTACAAGGGATAACACAAGGATATTGTAGTCTTGGAGGGCAGTGGAACAATGCAAACTTTTATGGTGCAAATGCAAGGTCATTGACGGGAACGGATCGTATTTGCTATGCAAGGGGCATTAATGATGATACGATGGTCATTACAGAATATTATGGTAGTAGAGGAAGTAAATTTTCAGGTTACTATCCATTGTTGTTAAAAAAAATACGTCAAAGTAATAAATTTAAAATTGATAATAATCAGTCATTTATTGTTAATAAAAGTAATATAGTAATATTCGTAAATATCATGAACAGTATTATGGATGATATTGTTCATTCAAGACTTGTAATGATCAAAGTTCTGAATAAATATGATAAAATTAAAATTGAGGGAAATTACTACTATTATAATGTTGTAATTTGGGACTATTCAACAAATAACAGATCGCTTGAAAAGGAACTTGAAGAGTCTCTTAATTTAAAAAAGCATCTTGAAATGTTAGTAAAGTACCTAATTACCAGGGATAAGATAAATGTAGATGGTCTGGAGATTGATATTAAGGCTATAAAGGAAAGTAAATTAGGGCGACAAAACCTAAGCATAAAAGATGTGCTTGCGGAATTATCAGGATATATTGAAGGACTATCAGTTGAAACAGAGAAGTTAGTAATATTAATAGATGGACAGATTGGATATATCTATGAAAGTCTTACAGAGGAAATGCTTGATAATGTTTCAGGATATTGTGACGCCATCAAAGAATGCATTGATATATTAGACCCATATATATCAGCAGAAATGTTAAAATCATTATCTAGAATTGAAGAAATAATAAATACAGTGGAATTAAAGGATTTGGCTAAGTTTAATATTGAAAATTATGAAATCAATATTTTCAGAGAAGAAGAGGAAAAATTAGGCTATGATGAAGATACAACAGATGATATGCAGAATAGAACAAGTAGTGATTCGATAGCAAAAGGGGAAGACCTATACTATAGTGCTGAAAAATTACTGGAAGAACTAAAAGATAAACTTAATGAAGTTTGTAAGTAACCCCTAATATATATAAAAAGCAATCTGCGAAAGTAGATTGCTTCTTTTCAATAATTTATGTGGAATATTAATTTACTTCAATATTAATGCGCATTTTAAAATATACATAAATAACTCATAGAATGGTATGAGAGATGATATGTTGGGAATCAAAGATTTAGATGAAACGATAGTAAGTGATGAAAAACTAATTGAAAGAAACAATTTTTATATAAATGTATAATTATAAGATGAAAAATCAATTAAATATAAAATAAAAAAAATGATCAAGGTAAACGGAATAGATTTATTAAAATTGATTTAAGAAAAAAAGAGCTATTACTAAGATAATGGAGGTAAAATAATGGGTAATTACTGGTGGATAATTGCTAATCCAGAGGACCATAAGAATGGTTGGAATTGGACTACAAGCCAAGATGTTGGTAAAGTAGAGGAATGGGTTAATGTCTATAATAAAGATGGTCATTATAATAATAACTTTCAGTTAGTAAAAGAAGACGACGAAGTTATTGGTTATAATTCAGGTAAGCAACATCAGATAGTAGCTTTGGCTGTTATTAAGAAACCTCTTCATGATTACAAAGAAGGAAAGGCTATTAGTATTATGAAGGTTAGAAATCTAAAGCCTCTCGATTATAGCACTTTAAAGGAACATAGTTCCACTAATGAGCTTAGGCGAAAAGGTAGAATTCAAGGTACTATAGTTTCTATTACTAAAGCTGAGTATTATGAGTTAATTCGGATATCTAAAATATTATAGGGGGTGGGCCCTATAGATATATGTGATTGAAAATATAAAATCGAGTGTACTTAACGTCTTATATCATGGAACCTTCCCTACAGGCTAAATATGGATAAAAAAACACGTCAAGTATTGAAAGTATTGAAGAATTCTAAATTTCATACACTATAACAGAAATTATGTTGTATGGGTAAAAAAACTAGAGTAGTTTTCAAATGCAAAGGTAAAAAGGAGCCCCCTTTTGCCTTTGCATTTTTTATTTATAATTAGATATTAAAAGGAGTGAGTAATTAAAATAGATGTAAAGATTAAAGAATTATTAGAAAAACAAATAAAACAAGAAACACATATTAAAGAATTAAAAGCTATTATTTTACAAAAAGAATAAGAAAATATGAATCTATCTAATATAAAAACTTTGAAAGACATATCGCTAGAATACAACATACCAATACCAACTTTAAAAACAAGATTAACTTTGACCAGTTTTGAATTAATTGAAAATATCGACTATCGGAAGATGGAAGGGAGACAAGGAACGCTATTAGCTCCTTCAGGGGTAGAAAAAATAATAAAAAAAGGATGAGATAAAAAATAAAACTTATTCAAGGGTAACATAGTCAATATATGCTGAGTAACTATATTTTATTTTGAATGTTATATTAAATAACACAGCGTAATTTACATACATTACTAAAAATAAATTTGCAAAATTACTTCTAAAAACTAAGTGTTTGGTATATAATAATTATTACGAACTTATGTTCTTATAAAAAGAAAATAAATAAGAAGGAAGATGATTTATGTTGTGAGTAGATTAATATTTCATATAGATGCAAATAGTGCCTATCTATCCTGGGAAGCGGCATATAGACTTCAGCAAGGCGAGCAATTAGACCTTAGATTGGTACCATCTGTAGTTGGCGGGGATGAAGAAAGCAGGCACGGTATTGTTTTAACTAAATCAATACCTGCTAAAAAGTTCAACATCCATACTGGAGAAACATTATATAATGCTAGGGCAAAGTGTCCTGATATAGTAATAGTACCTCCTAGGTACTGGCTCTATATGAAATGTAGCTCAGCAATGAATAAAATATTCCAGGAATATACGCCACAAATTCAAAGATTTAGTGTGGATGAAAGCTTTCTAGACTTCTCTAACATGGAGCATTTATATCCAGACTATATGAAGATTGCTACAACTATAAAAGAGAGGATAAAAAAGGATCTTGGGTTTACGGTAAACATTGGAATATCAAATAATAAGTTACTTGCAAAAGTAGCTTCAGACTTTAAAAAGCCAGATAGAATACATACTTTATTCCCTCATGAACTGGAAAAAAAGATGTGGCCACTACCAATTGAGGACTTGTTCATGGTAGGAAGAGCCACAGCACCAAAACTACATAATCTAAATATCAATACCATTGGTGATTTAGCAAATTACGATTTGAAAATTTTAAAAAATAAATTTAAGAGCCATGGTCAAGTTATTTATAATTATGCTAATGGTATAGAAAGTTCAGAGGTCAGAAAAAGTAATTATATTAAAATTAAAGGTATAGGGAATTCTACAACAATACCTTTTGATGTTGAGAATAAAGTCACTGCACATAAAGTATTGCTATCTTTATGTGAAACAGTGTCAATGCGTTTAAGAAATTCACAAAACTGCTGCACTGTGGTTTCGGTAAGTATAAGAGGAATTGATATGATTTTCTATTCCCGTCAAAAGAAATTGATAGTAGCCACAGACTCAACTAGAAAAATAT
>Ga0209124_10001078_pt1 | contig 11602 bp, 10 predicted proteins | sample BarGraIncu01122A_FD_184502 | JGI IMG/M metagenome (GOLD analysis project Ga0209124, IMG submission 184502) | Arctic peat soil microbial communities from Barrow, Alaska - Barrow Graham LP Incubations 011-22A (SPAdes) (version 2) | ecosystem: Environmental > Terrestrial > Soil > Wetlands > Peat...
AAAGAATGCTCGAAAATGCAAAAGGTTTCGTCTACGAAAATTCATGTCTCAGATGCCATCAGAACCTTTTCCCTGCTAAGTTATCTGTAAACGGAGGCAATGCACATCTTTTCTTTACAACCAGCAAAGAACCTTTGACTTGTATAAACTGTCATCTTAATGTCGGTCATTTTGACAAGAACGCGATTCATGCTCACGACACCAGTTTTGGTGTTTCAGTTACAGCAAATCAGGCTCTTTTCACAGAGCCTGCCAGGGTTGAAAAATTTGAAAATTTCAGTGAGAAAATACCAGGGACAAATGTCGCATTTGAGATGGTGGCAATACCTGGAGGATCATTCAAAATGGGTAGTCCGGATGGTGAACCTTTACGTAAACCTGACGAAGGTCCTGTTCGTAAAGTAACTGTTTCTAAATTCTTTATGGCTAAAACCGAAGTTACCTGGGATGAATATCTCGCATTCTTCAGGGCTACCGGTTCACAGGGAAGGACAGAGGGTCAAAAGGTTATTAAGAAGAATGTTGATGCTATAAGCGGAGCAACTCCGCCATGGGGAGCTCCTGATCAGGGCTGGGGCAAAGGCAAACATACTGCAATTACAATGACATGGCATGCTGCTTACGTTTATTGTCAGTGGTTATCGAAAGTGACAGGCAAAAAATACAGACTCCCGACCGAGGCTGAATGGGAATACGCATGCAGGGCAGGTTCAGAAACTCCATATTTCTTTGCAGGAAATCCTAAGAAGTTTACCTCTGCAGGTTTTCTGAAGAAATTTTTCGGCCCCGATACAACCATCATAGCATCAAGGGTCGTTTATAAAGTAAATAGTCCATCAAAGACTAAGGAGCCTATATATGTTAAAGCAAACCCATTCGGATTGAAGAACATGGCTGGAAACGTTTCAGAGTTTTGCTCAGATTTTTATTCACCCGATTCCTATAAAACCGATTCAATAACTGTTAATCCAACCGGTCCGGCCAGGGGACAGGAGCATGTTATACGGGGAGGTTCATTTAAAAGTGATGCAAAAGATGTAAGGAGTGCTGCACGTGATTTCACAAAAACTAAAGCATGGCTTGTTACAGATCCTCAGATGCCAAAGAGCATCTGGTGGTACTCCGATGCTATCGATGTGGGATTCAGGGTAGTATGTGAAACAGATAGTCTGAGCGGAAGGTAGAAAAAATATAATAATATTGAAGATATGCAGAACATTGACAGAAGAAAATTCATTGGGAAAACAGCTCTTGCAGGCATTGGATTAGCAGGAGCAGGGGCTTTGATAACAGCTTGCAAAAGAAATCCGGACGTCAAAATTACCGGACTTAATCCAATCTTAAACGGTGCTCCAAAGGGTAAAAAGCTCAGGGCCGGTCTGGTTGGAGTTGGTGCAAGAGGTACAGGCGCAGCAATTAATTTTATCAGTGCCGGACCTGATCTTGAGATAATTGCTCTTGCAGACGTATTTCAGGATAAGATCGATGCCTGCCGTGAAAGATTTGCTTCATTCAAGCTTCCTATTCCGGCTGAAAACTGCTTTGTTGGTTTTGATGCTTATAAGAAACTGATGGCTCTGCCTGATGTTGATGTTGTTATTTGTGCAACACCTCCTCAGTTCAGGCCGGAACATTTTCTGGAGGCAGTTTTGAATAATAAGCATGTTTTTCTGGAAAAACCAGTGGCCGTCGACCCTGTTGGAATAAGATCGATAATAACTTCAGCTAAAAAGGCAGAAGCAATCGGGTTAAATGTTGTAACAGGAACTCAAAGGCGCCATCAGGAAGATTATATTGAAACCTATAAGCAGGTAATGAATGGTGCCATCGGTACCATAACCTCTGCAAAAGCCTTCTGGAATCAGGATCATGTATGGTATCGCGAACGTGAAAAGGGATGGAACGATATGGAGTATATGATCCGTAACTGGAATAATTTTTGCTGGTTATGCGGTGATCATATACTTGATACACATGTACATAATATTGATGTTATCAACTGGTTTATTGGAAAACATCCGGAAAAAGCTATTGGTTACGGCGGTCGTCATCGCAGGGTGACAGGAGACCAGTACGACTTTTTCAGTATAGATTTTGATTATGGCAATGGCGTTAGTTCTCATAGTATGTGCCGTCAGATAGATAGTTGCGCCAATGGTACAGGCGAAGTTATTATGGGAACGGAAGGTTATACAAATTGTCAGAATACAATATGGGATCTTAAGGGAAACATCAAATGGCAGTTCATATATCCTAAGGACGAAAACGGTAATCCAATGAATGCAGTTAAAATTCCTCCTTATGTTCAGGAGCATATGCATCTTGTACAGGCTATCCGTACAGGTAATTATGTTAATGAAGCGGAGAGGACAGCAATATCCACTCTTACTGCTATAATGGGAAGGACAGCTGCTTATACAGGTCGTTTGATTACCTGGGATGAAATTTTCAAATCTGACATGGACCTGGGCCCATCTAAAATTGAGTTCGGACCGGTTGATATGGTTTTTGAAACTCCAATCCCGGGAACTCCTGTAACATCATAGTATTAAACATATTATAATATAGATAACCTAACTGAATTTATCATGACAAATAAATCATCAAGACGGGATTTTGTTAAACGATCAGCTGCTGTTATTGCCGGAGCTATTGTGTTACCACAGATAATACCTTCATCAGCACTGGGCATGGGAGGAAAGAAACCACCAAGCGATCGTATTGTTTTTGGTTTAATTGGAACAGGATCGCAGGGAATGAGCGATTGCAGGGATTTTCTGAGACTTAATAACGAAGTTCAGTTTGTTGCACTTTGTGATGTCGACGCAAACAGGCTGAAAAAAGCCAAGGAAGAAATTGATACTGCCAATAAGAACAAAGATTGCAGAACCTACGGTGACTATCGGGAATTACTGGAAAAAGAGAAACTCGATGCAATGTTGATTGCGTTACCTGATCACTGGCATGGTATAATATATTCTGCAGTAGCAAATAAAAAGATAGATGTCTATGGTGAAAAGCCAATTTGCCGTACAATTGAAGACGGTCAGACGATTGTCAGTGCTGTAAAAAAGAATAATATTATCTGGCAAACAGGAAGCTGGCAGCGCTCGGAGGCTAATTTTCACCGCGGAGCAGAACTTGCAATTAACGGAAGAGTTGGAAAACTAAAATATATTGAAGTAGGATTGCCCGATGGAAACAGAGGTATTGGTACTCCTCCGGTACAGGAAGTTCCACCTGAACTTAACTGGGAAATGTGGCTTGGTCCTGCTTTAAAAGTACCATACCGTGGCGTTTCTCATTGGAACTGGCGCTGGATACTCGATTATTCAGGAGGTCAGCTGACCGACTGGGCCGGGCATCATATTGATATAGCCAACTGGGGAGCAGGACTGGAGAATACCGGTCCGGTTGAGATTAAGGGAACAGGTGTTTATCCAGTAGATGGAATATATAATGTACCTGTTGAGTACGATTTTCTTTGCAAGTATTCAAATGAACTTGAAATGCGTGTTGCAAATGCATCCAGGCTCCCTCTTGGAATGGGAACTACATGGCATGGAGATCTTGGATGGGTCCATGTTGACAGAGGAAATATAATTTCTGCATCTGATCCAAAAATTCTTAATGAAGTAATTGGCGAGAAGGAAATTCATTTATATAAGAGCGACAACCACTACCAGAACTTTGTAGATTGTGTCCGTTCACGAAAGGAAACAATTGCTCCGGTTCATGTAGCTTACAGAGCAATATCAGTTGCACTACTGGGTGAGATAGCTATGACAACAGGCCAGACAATTAAATGGGATCCATTTAAAGAAAGTATAATTGGGAATCAAAGAGCCAGCCGTATGCTGAGCCGCCCTTACCGTCAACCATGGACATTACCAACAGTTTAAATATCAGAAGCATGAAAAAGCAATATTTACTTTTAATTATAGTGGCTGGTTTATTAACTTTATTCTCAGCCTGTAAGAATGATTCCAACTACAAGACATTGATCATAACAGGTCAGAATAACCATCTGTGGAAAGCAAGCTCTCCTATTCTGAAACAGATTCTTGATGAGACCGGGATGTTCTCATGCGAGATCATGTTGGCACCTGAAAAAGGCGGAGATATGAACACTTTTAATCCCGATTTTTCAAAATATAAACTTGTAGTACTCGATTATAACGGTGATTCATGGTCAGACAAAACCAAGTCCGGATTTCTTCAGTATGTAAAAGACGGAGGTGGGGTAGTTGTTTATCATGCTGCCGATAATTCGTTTCCTGAATGGAAAGAATATAACGAAATAATCGGACTGGGCGGATGGGGCAACCGGAACCAGAAAGATGGACCTTATGTTTATTATAGCCATAATGAGCTTATTAAGGATACTGCTGCCGGACCAGGAGGTTCTCACGGGAAGAGGAGAGAATATCTTGTAAAGACCAGGATGGATCATCCGATTACCAAAGGGCTGCCCGACAGATGGCTGCATGGCACAGATGAATTGTATAGCCAGCTTCGCGGACCTGCAAAAAACATGCAGATCCTGGCAACTGCATTTGCTGATTCAGCTTTAGGGGGAGGAACTATGAGGGATGAACCAATGCTTATGGTTCTTAGCTATGGAAAAGGAAGAATTTTCCACACCACAATGGGGCATGCTGACGAAGGTGGTGGTCCGGCTATGCAATGCGTTGGATTCATCACAACTTTGCAAAGAGGAGCAGAATGGGCCGTAACAGGAAATGTAACTCAAAAAGTTCCATTTGATTTTCCAACAGTTGCAGGTGTATCTCTTCGTTCCGATTTTAAGCAGATGACTATTGAGGAAGTTATGGCAAAAATCGGAAGTTATGACATAACAAAAAGTACTAAATACTTTACGTATCTTGAAAGTGAGATCAGGAAACAGGCAGGCGATGAAACAAGATTACTGAATCTCGAGAGAATGATTGTTACAGTACTTAAAAATAAGGAAACAACCGTTGAAGCAAAAAAACTATTGCTTAAGGAATTAAGCTGGATGGGTTCAGAATACTCTGTTCCGGCTATCAAAGATCTTTTAACTAATAATGATTTGAAGGATGAAGCAGCATTTGCATACGCAAGGTTGCATTCAGCAAAATAAATTTGTATTATGCTTTCATTAGTAATACCAATATTTAACGAAGAGAAGCTGATCGATGAATTGGTTAAGAGGACTATATCATCTCTTGATTCATTTATTCAGAACTACGAAGTGATCTTTGTTGACGATGGAAGCACTGACGAAAGCCTTAAAAAGATTTTGTCATGGAAGCAAAAAAACAGTAAAATTAAAGTACTCTCATTATCTAAAAACTTTGGACATCAGGCAGCTTATACAGCCGGTCTGGAACATGCCGGGGGTGATATTGTTGCAATGATGGATGGCGATCTGCAGGATCCTCCGGAGTTGCTTTCCGAAATGTACAGGAAAATCAGAGAGGAAGATTTTGATATTGTAAGCGGTAAAAAGATAGGTAGAAAAGGGAAGAAAGGGAGAATTCTTTATGCACTTCTATTTCATCTCTTTTTTAAAAAGATCGGTGAGATAAAAGATATGGAGAATTCGGGAAACTATTCAATGCTGAGACGTGAAGCTGTCGACGCACTACTCATGATGAAAGAGAAAGTCAGATATCTTCCTGGTCTGAGGACATTTATAGGGTTTAAGCAGGGATACGTTGAATTTATAAGAGAAGACCGATACAAGGGCGATCCAAAAATGAGTATTCGCAAGCTGTTTATTCTCGCAGCTGATGCAATTTTTTCTTTTTCAAGATTTCCAATACGCTTATGTTTGATAATGGGAACAATAGGGGCTCTTGTCTTTATGGGTGCCGGAATCTATGTAATAATTGCCAAGATTTATGGGTTCGCTGTAATCGGCTGGTCATCAACCTTGTTAAGTATTTATTTCCTTGGTTCCATACAATTGGTATTTATGGGTATCCTTGGTGAATATGTTTACAGAAGTTATAAAGAAACACAAAACCGCCCACTCTATTTCATAAGAAAGATTTATGACGACGGCTCAGAAAAAAAATGAAAGAGTCAAGGCTGAAATATATCTTTTATTTATGCTCCGCAATTTTACTTTTTCTGATGCTGCTAAACAGCCGGGATGCGGGTGTAACATGTGATGAAGTTCTTCACTATAATCATTCTGTGTCTGTTTACAACTATTTTGCATCTCAAGGCGCTGATAAGTCTGCCCTTAATACCCCCGTTACACATCTGCAATACTACGGACAGTCGTATGACAACTTTGTGACTATAATCATAAAATGGTTTCACATTGATGATATTTACGGGTTTCGCCATTTGATGAGTGTGATTGCAGGCTGGCTCGTTATTTTATGCACGGCTCTTTTTGCTGTCTGGCTGACAGGTTACGGAGCAGGAATTATGGTCGTTATTCTTTTTGGCCTCTCACCCGGGTTTATTGGCCACACAGTAAATAACCTGAAGGATATTCCATTTGCGCTCGGATACATAGCAAGTACTTTCTTTATACTAAAGTTCCTGGTTTCAGACAAGAAAAAATCCGCACTTCAAATAATTTTACTCACTGCAGGTATTACTTTTTCGATTAGCATAAGGGCAGGAGGATTACTTCTGATCTGTTATCTATACTTTTTCTTTTTTCTATTCTGTTTATATAAATACCTGAGAGAGAGGAAAATTGATTATTCTGAGTTGGGTATAAAACTCTTTTGGATAATGAGTATCACCTTAACCTCGTGGATATTAAGTATTATATTATGGCCTTATGCCCTTCAGAGCCCTGTTAAAAACGTACTTGAATCATATCAGGTTATGGCACATTTCCCCGATACTTTTCGTCAGATTTTTGAAGGAAATGTTGAATGGTCTGATTTTATGCCATGGTACTATTTGCCTAAGTCAATGTTAATTACCATCCCCGTCATTGTATTGATTGGGTTAGCTTTTTTTAGTTTTTCAGTCAGAGGGATAATCAAAAACGGGAAAGCAGGCTTATTTGGATTGATAATTTTTACAATTATATTTCCAATAGTTTTTGTGATGTATGAAAAATCTAATCTCTATAGTTCATGGAGACAGTTCCTTTTCGTTTATCCTGCAATTGTTCTGTTGGCTGCCACTGGATTTCAAAGTTTATTTGAGAATCTGAAAAGCAGGATCTTGAAATGGGCTGCAATTGTGATATTTGTGTTACTGTCTATTCATCCTCTGAAATTCATGATCTCAAATCACGTGTACTCTTATTTGTATTATAATCAGTTTGTTGGAGGAATAGAGGGTGCCTATAGCAAGTATGAAACAGATTATTATTATGTAAGTCAGACGGAAGCAGCGAAATGGCTGATTGATTTTCTCAAAATAAAGAATAGTACAGAAGAAGTAAAAGTTAAGGCGACTTATTCTGTGGAATGGCAGTTTCGCAATCATCCTGAAATTAAAACATCTTATTTCAGATATGAGGAGAGAAGTCAGTCAGATTGGGATTTTGCCATTGTAACTAACAGGTATATTTCTCCGTATCAATTAAAGAATAAAACATGGCCACCGGCAGATGCTATACATATAATATATGCTGACAAGGTTCCTGTTTGTGCGGTTATTCAAAGAAAGTCGAAAGATGATTTTTATGGTTATAATGCTTTAAATGAGGGGAGGAACAAGGATGCAATAAATTACTTTGATAAGGTTTTACATGTCGATGATAAAGATGAAATGATTTTTTATAATTTTGCGGCAGCTTTAATTAATGACGGACAGTACCAAAAAGCAGACTCGGTTCTGAAAAAAGGGTTGGAATTAAATCCTGATTTCGAACCTATCCTTATGTATCTGGGAAATATTGCAAAGTCGCAAAATAAAAAGGATGAGGCGATTAAGTACTATACCAGACTCATTAAAGCAAACAGAAAGTACTTTGAAGCTTATGTGGAATTGTCTGGGCTGCTGATTGACAGTGATTTAAAACAATCGAGGAAGATACTTTGGACCTGTTTAATAATGAATTCGAGGTTTAGACCAGCAATTATTGCATTGGCAGATACATACAGGAAATCAAACCCCGACATTGCAAAGAAGTATGATGAATTGGCAAGTACAATTAAATAAATTATAATAATAAAAGAAATGAAAAAATCAATTTTAGTGTTTTCGATGGCATCGCTCCTTTTAATCAGCGGTATGAATATGGTAAATGCTCAAGAGCAGCCTAAACCAAAAAAGGATACAGTAAATATGGATACTGAGGCTAAACCAACATTCTTTTATGCTACTGAGGATGACAAAGGTGCATCAAAAGGAAGTTTCGGAACTATTGCCATAATCGCCGGAGCAGTTGTGGTAGTTGGTGCTGTCGCATTTTTTCTTTTAAAGAAAAAGAAATAAATTTTTCATCAGTAATAGGTCCATTGATTATTTTCATGAATGGATAAGATTAAAATATCGACTGCTCAATTCGAAAATCGGAGCGGTGACAAAGAATACAATCTGTCACAAATTGAAGGGTTAGCTAAAAAAGCAGCATTTGGAGGTTCCAGGGCAATAGCATTTCATGAATGTTCTGTTACCGGATATACCTTTGCTCGTCATCTTTCAATGGACTCGATGCTTGATCTGGCTGAATTTATTCCTGATGGACCAAGTATTCAGAAACTTACTCAGATTGCATCGGAGAACAACATTGCAGTTCTTGCAGGACTATTCGAGAAAGACAAAGACGAAAAGCTGTATAAATCTTATGTCTGCGTCGATAAGACAGGATTGATCGCTAAGTTTAGGAAACTCCATCCTTTCATTAATCCATATTTGACACCCGGGGACAGCTACTGTGTTTTCGACCTGTATGGATGGAAATGCGGAATATTGATTTGTTACGATAATAATATTATTGAGAATGTCAGGGCTACAACCCTCCTTGGTGCCAATATCATTTTTATGCCGCATGTCACCATGTGCACCCCATCTCCAAGACCCGGAGCAGGTTTTGTTGATCTGAAATTATGGAAGAACAGAGAATCTGATCCCACATCACTAAGACTGGAATTTGACGGAATGAAGGGGAGAGGATGGCTTATGAAATGGCTGCCGGCAAGGGCTTACGATAATGGAATTTATGTTGTGTTCTCAAACCCGATAGGCATGGATGACGACCAGTTAAAGAATGGCTGTTCCATGATTATTGATCCATTCGGCGATATAATAGCAGAATGCCGCGCTCTTGGTGATGATTTTGTTACAGCCACGCTTACACCTGAAAAGTTAACTGATTCAGGAGGCGCCAGATATATAAATGCCAGAAGCCCCGATCTTTACAAAAATATCTTAGGAAAGGATCATGTACCTGAGCAAAAGGTGATCTGGCTCAATGGAGCAAAGAAACCCGGGGCCAAATAGCAGGTTTTTTGTATGGCTTCTTTAGTCACTAATTGTAATGAGTTTTAGTGATATGAATCCAGACTCAAAAACGGAAACCTTCTTAAACAATCTCCATATTGAAGAAGGTACAAATGTAAAAAAAAGCACTTCTTACCAACACTTTAATTCGTTCAATAAAAAAATAATTCGGAATACTTTACTTAAATTTGATAGTCGATACTGATAAAAGGTTAGTAAGTATGTCTTTCCATTTTATTTTAGCTTATGAATTTGTCATTAAACCACTAGAATCATCATCAATTTCTCCAATAAGTCGTATTTCATTTGAAAATAATTACACAAAGTTTAGCTATAACTAAACTATTATGCCTAAATTCGCGTTAATAAGGATAAACCAGATAAAAGGCAAAATCAATTTCTATAAATTGGGGATTGATGGCAAATGTGACTTTGATGAATTTTGTGAAGCATTCGAAACTGCTGATGAAAAAAGGATATTACTTACGATCTATGCTATAATGGACTCTGTAGCGAACTTGAGCTTATTACCAAAAACAAAGTTCAGAGAATTGAAAGGAAGAAAAAAAAGCGATAAGACAAAGGATTATGAAATTAAAAAAGATACTATTAGAATGTATCTCTTCAAGGATGTAGTGGGTAATATTGTAGTATTCGGCAGTTCAAAACAAAATCAGAAAGAAGACATAGCCAGACTTAGAAAGTTAAAAGAAGAATATATTAAAAGTAAAAGTTATGATAACAAGAGAAGAACTCCTCAAAAGTAGTGAGTATTGGACAGAGATAATTCAGAACAAAATTTATAACGATCTTGCGGAATTTATTGAAAACCATGAAATTTCTAACAAGCAAATCGCTGAAAGTCTAGGTCTATCAAAGGGAAGAGTTTCACAGATTTTGAGTGGGGGAAACCTTAATTTTAGAATTGATACACTTGTGAAACTATGCCTAACAATTAACAAGATTCCTGATTTCAATTTAATAGACGTAAATGAGTTTCTTGCAAAGGATGGAGTCACTATAAACTCAATCATATTTAAAGAAACAGAAAGTTCTCACGTTATAATAGACGAGATGCTGGCTTATGAACCAAGTATTAGGTCCAACAATTATAACATTAATGTGAACTCTCATATAACAATTGGGAATAGTGTCTTTTTACCTGAAACAATTAATCCTGGATCAAAAGCAGCATGATATGAGTGAACCAGCATTGCAATATAGTCTTCAAAGTATAAAAAAGTTAACCTCTTATTTGAACTCACTCGACACTTTACCAATTAAAAGTCTTGAGGAAGAAGTAATTGGGGTTCGTAAGGGTTTTCAGTTCGGATTTGATAATAAAAAAGGGATTTTCACTGTTAGGTTCCTCACGGATTTTCTTTGTCGTGCCGAAACATCTGACCCTATTAAACTGTTTGGGGCAACAATACAATTTGACTATCTTTTTAAAGATTATGAAGGTCTAGTCAATCAAACCGAGGAGCATCAAGTTAATCTACCTGATGATCTTCTTATAACATTGATGAGTGTAGGTTTCTCCACTGCGAGGGGAATGTTAGCAGCTTTAACGGCTGGCACTGACTTTCAGAATATTTTATTGCCGCTGGTTAATATATCGGAATTTAAAACTATGCTTAAGCCACCTGATGGCAAGTCAGAATCAAGATAATTACCTCTCACCTTTTCAAATCTTATCTTAATGGATCTGATCATTTCGTTGACGTCAACAAAATGATCGGATTGGGTAAAGGTGGACATAGAAAAGTAGAAGGTATCATGCTTACCCGGTACGCTTTTACCTTATTGTCCAGAATGGCGACCCTAAAAAAGAGCAAATCAAGGATTTTGATGAAGTCGTTTATACAAAAGTGTAGTGTGTTACTGATCTGCCAATCTGATAAAAAAAGCACAGAACCCGGGTCCTGTGCTTTTTTCTTTTTGTCTTCCGCCTTTTATAATTTCATCCAGGTATTCCCCGCTTTATTCGAATCTACAACCGAATGTATAAATTTCATTCCCCTTACACCGTCATGAACAGTAGGGAATTCTCCGGGAGTAAATTCTTTTCCTCTTATTGATTTCGCTACACCTTTATATATATTGGCCAAAGCTTCATATATTCCTTCCGGATGACCGGATGGCATCGTATGGCTGGCCTCTGCAAGCTGATCATTAAATCCATGAG
>Ga0209124_10001082_pt1 | contig 11575 bp, 10 predicted proteins | sample BarGraIncu01122A_FD_184502 | JGI IMG/M metagenome (GOLD analysis project Ga0209124, IMG submission 184502) | Arctic peat soil microbial communities from Barrow, Alaska - Barrow Graham LP Incubations 011-22A (SPAdes) (version 2) | ecosystem: Environmental > Terrestrial > Soil > Wetlands > Peat...
TGATTTTGGATTTTTAGGGTTGAATTGTTTTACGATTTTTGCCCACAACATACGTGCAGCACGCATTTTGGCAATTTCCATAAAGTGATTCATACCGATAGCCCAGAAGAATGACAAACGTGGAGCGAACGAGTCGATATCCATACCTGCATTTACTCCGGCACGTAAATATTCAAGTCCATCAGCCAATGTGTAAGCTAACTCGATATCGGCAGTTGCACCTGCTTCCTGCATGTGGTAACCAGAGATAGAGATAGAGTTGAACTTAGGCATTTTTTGAGAAGTAAACTCAAAAATATCAGCGATAATTTTCATTGAGAATTTTGGTGGGTAAATATAGGTATTACGAACCATAAATTCTTTCAAAATATCATTTTGGATAGTTCCGGCCATTTCTTCCAGTTTTGCACCTTGCTCTAAACCTGCATTAATATAAAATGCAAGGATAGGAAGTACAGCACCGTTCATGGTCATAGAAACCGACATTTTATTCAATGGAATACCATCAAATAACACTTTCATATCTTCTACAGAACAGATAGAAACACCGGCTTTACCAACGTCACCAACCACACGTTCGTGATCAGCATCGTAGCCACGGTGAGTAGGTAAGTCAAACGCAACAGACAAACCTTTTTGGCCTGCAGCAAGGTTACGAAGATAAAATGCATTTGATTCTTCGGCAGTAGAGAATCCGGCATATTGACGAATTGTCCAGGGTTGCATGGCGTACATTACACTGTAAGGTCCACGCAAATAAGGTGGAAGTCCGGCAGCATAATTTAAATGTTCCATTCCTTCCAAATCGTCTTTGGTGTAAAATGGTTTTACGGGAATCAACTCAGGAGTAAGCCATGTGCTTTCGGTCTGAGGAGCTTTTGACGTAACAGAAAAATTCTGAATGTCTATATTTTTAAAATTTGGTTTCATATTGTTTTAGTTACGAGTTACGAGTTACAAGTTACGAGCTACAAAGTAAACAAGTTGACGAGTAAACAAGTACACAGTTTATTTACAATTAATTGAAGAATAGAATTACTTGATACCTAATTTGCTATTGAATGAATTCAACATATCCAACACATTGGTTTTTACATTTACAAAATGTTCAATTCCAATTGCTTTCAAATCGTCGGTACAAGCAGGAGCTCCGGCAACCACAAATTCCGCTTTTCCTTTAGCCAATGCATAAGCAGCAGGAGCCAATTCAGCGTATTCGTCATCGCTCGAACAAATAACAATAATATCTGCATTTGCTTCCAAAGCAGCTTTTACACCTTCTTCAACTGTAGCAAATCCTAAGTTATCAACAACTTCGTAACCTGCACATGCAAAGAAATTACATGAGAATTGAGCACGAGCCAAACGCATTGCTAAGTTACCAATGGTCAACATAAACGCTTTTGGACGTTTAGCAGCCGCTTCGGTAGCAAAGCGCAACGCTTCGAATTGAGCAGCACCACGAACCGGTACTAATTTTTCGGTTCCTGAGTGTGAACAACCGCAGTCTGTAACTTCAACATTTTGTACTTTCTCAGCACCAATTTCGTTGAAGTTAGGGAATTGATTGGTTCCTAATAAAATTTCGCGACGGCTTGAAACTGATTTCAAACGAGTAGCAGCAGTAGCTTTAATCGCTTGTTGAACAGAACCCGAAGTAATAGCAGCAAAGAAACCACCTTGCTCCTCAACTTCTAAGAACAATTTCCAGGCTTGAGCAGCTATTTCATTTGTCAATGTTTCAACATAGTATGAACCTGCAGCAGGATCAGAAACTTTATCGAAATGACATTCTTCTTTTAATAATAATTGTTGGTTACGGGCAATACGTTCCGAGAATTCGTCGGTAGGTTTGAAGACAGAATCGTAACCTAAAACAGTTAGTGAATTAACGCCTCCGATAGTTGCACTCATGGCTTCGGTTTGGGTACGAAGCATGTTTACGTTAGCGTCAAGAATTGTTTTGTTGAAAGTACTTGTTTCGGCATGAACGCGCATTTTGGCTGCACATTTGCAAATACCGTTTTCAGTGCTTGAGCAATCGTCTTTTTTACAAACTGGTTGGTAAGCATCTACTATCATTGCCCACAACATACGAGCAGCGCGGAATTTGGCTATTTCCATAAAGTAATTACCACCAACTCCATACGTAAATTTAATTTTTTTAGCAGCCAATGAAGTATCAACTCCGGCTTCCACCATCAACGAAAGATATTCGTTACCCCAGGCTAATGAATAACCCAGTTCTTGTGCTATAAAAGCACCTGCATTACTCAATACATTTGCATTTACACCAATTACGCGGTAAAAAGGAAGACCTGCAGCAGCTTCAATAGTAGCTTTTGCTTTTGCAGTAATTTCTTCTTTTGTCAATTCTTTGCCCGCTTGCAACATGCGTTTCATTGGGTCGAAGTTGATAGAACCTTGCAATTTAGTTACATCAGCGTTTTGCGATTTGAAATAAGCAGTAAGAATAGTAGCCAGTTCAGCCGCTGCACTTACACAAATTCCAAAGTTTAGCTCAACAGATTCAGGAACAATGTGAGCAAGCAAAGTCGCAATAAAATCAGCACTTAAATCAGCTTTGTTTAATTTGAATCCAAGTGAAGTTGCACCTTTACAAAGAACGTCCAATGCTTTTGCGTTAGCATCTTTTGCGTTTACTACATCAATGTCTTGACGTACAAACCATTCATTACCCGGTTTAGTTCCGCGAATGTACGGAAATGCACCCGGAGCCGAATCTTTAGTTTTGAGGTTTGCAATATCCTCTGCACGATAGAAAGGCAACACATTGAAGCCTTCGTTGGTTTTCCAAACGAGCTTTTTGTTGAAGTCAGCCCCCTTGAGATCAGCTGTAACTTTGTCCATCCACTGCTGTGTGCTAACCGATGGAAATTCAGCTAATAAATTCAATTTTTTTTCTGCCATAATATATATTGATTTTCGTAATTTCTAAGCGGGTGCAAAATTACAACTTTCTATTGAGTTAGAAGAATTTTTTGCTAATGAATTAAAGAAAAATTTCGGTAATTGAAAAACGGCCTCACTTTTGGCAATTTCAGAATCAAACAGCTCAACAATCATCAGATTATTAACCCTTTAATTTATTTATAAAAATACTGATTCCATTTATACTAAACAACTAAAACAGAATAAAATTTTCATTTATATCTATTTTTAATTTAATTTCACACAACAGACCCTACCAACTTGCCATCATTTTGATACACAACAATAATAAAATAAAAGCAACGGTAAAATAAGCTTTATATCATTATTACTCCTCTTTAAAGCGAAATAATGAACATCAACATACATCAACAAGTCCCAATTCAAATTCATTCATTCGGAATATTTGCGAATATTTATTCCCTTTTTATTCTTTTCAACCATTTCATCGACAAACGAATAGCATTGTTGATAACTTTGAGGAAATAAATACATTTTTATCATTTTTGAAGTTGCAGATAAGAAGAAAAAGCAGTACTTTTGCACAAATTTGGACAATCGAGTCGGGAAACAATAAAATTTTACACTACAATATATTTATGCACAAGTACAAGCCCCTTCATTTAGTTTTGGAAGACGGAACCGTTTTCAAAGGTAAATCCTTTGGTTACGAAAAACCGGTAGCCGGAGAAGTTGTTTTTAATACCGCCATGGTCGGGTATCCCGAGAGTTTGACCGATCCATCGTATGCAGGCCAGCTTTTAACGATAACGTTTCCGTTAGTTGGTAATTACGGCGTTCCCAATGATATCATCCAAAACGGACTTTCTACTTATTATGAATCGGAAAAAATTCAAGCTACAGGCCTGATTGTTTCCGATTTTTCTTTTGAATACAGCCACTGGAATGCTGGGAAAAGTCTGAGCGAGTGGTTGATAGAAAACAAAGTACCCGGAATTTTTGGAGTTGATACACGTGAGTTGACAAAGTTGGTTCGTGAGAAAGGAACCATGAAAGGTAAGTTTGTTTTTCCTGATGGCGATGATATTGATTTTATCAATCCTGATGATGAAAACCAGGTAGCAAAAGTAAGCTGCAAAGAAGTAATAACTTACGGAAACGGAAAATACCGCGTTTTGCTTGTTGACTGCGGTGTAAAACATAATATTATACGTTGTCTGTTGAACCGCGACACTACGGTGATTCGTGTGCCATGGGATTATGACTTCAACCACATTGAATTCGACGGATTGTTTATCTCCAACGGTCCCGGTGACCCTGAGTACGCTCAAGATACTGTGCGCCATATTCAAACAGCTATGAAAACAGGGAAACCTATTTTCGGAATTTGTATGGGTAACCAATTGCTTTCGGTAGCCGGTGGAGCCAAAACCTACAAATTGAAATATGGTCACCGTAGCCACAACCAACCGGTACAATTGGTTGGAACGCAACGTGCCTTTATCACTTCTCAAAATCACGGTTTTGCCGTTGATAATAATACATTAAGCTCTGAATGGGAATCGTTGTTCGTGAACATGAACGACGGAACAAACGAAGGGATTCGTCATAAAACGAAACCCTGGTTCTCGGCACAGTTTCACCCTGAAGCTGCTTCAGGCCCAACAGATACCGAATTCTTATTCGACGTATTTATCAGAACACTGGAAGGAACTGACAAAACCATTCCTGAACTAATTGAACAAGAATGTGTAGCCAAACTAAAAAGAACCCACGAAGATAAACAAATCAACAAAGGGGAAATCAAGAAAGTATTGGTTCTTGGTTCGGGTGCGTTGAAGATTGGTGAAGCAGGTGAGTTTGACTACTCCGGTTCACAAGCATTGAAAGCATTGAAAGAAGAAGGCATTGAAACGGTGCTTATCAATCCTAACATTGCCACTGTACAAACTTCGGAAGGTATTGCCGACAAGGTTTATTTCTTACCTGTTACTCCCGACTTTGTAGAACGTGTTATCGAAAAAGAAAAACCGGACGGTGTATTCCTATCCTTCGGCGGACAAACTGCATTGAACTGTGGTGTAGCTTTATTTAGAGACAAAATCTTTGAAAAATACAATGTACGTGTTCTTGGAACTCCTGTACAATCGATTATTGACACCGAAGACCGCGAAATTTTCAACCAAAAATTATCGGAAATCGATGTAAACTATATCAAGAGTGAAGCGGTAAACGATCTTGAAAATGCCATTCGTGCTGCTAATGAACTCGGTTATCCGGTTATTGTCCGTGCGGCTTATGCACTGGGTGGCATGGGTAGCGGTTTCTGCGACAACGACGAAGAGATGGTGGAATTGGTAACCAAAGCGTTTGCTTATTCTTCTCAGGTGTTGGTTGAAAAATCATTAAAAGGATGGAAAGAAATTGAATACGAAGTAGTTCGTGATAAATACGACAATTGTATTACGGTTTGTAATATGGAAAACTTCGATCCACTTGGAATTCACACAGGTGAAAGTATCGTTGTGGCTCCATCACAAACCTTAACCAACCGCGAATATCACAAACTTCGCGAACTGGCTATCCGCATTATCCGCCACATTGGTATTGTAGGTGAATGTAACGTTCAATATGCCTTCGATCCATTCTCAGAAGATTACCGCGTGATTGAGGTAAACGCCCGTTTAAGTCGTTCTTCGGCGTTGGCTTCTAAAGCAACCGGTTATCCGTTGGCTTTCGTAGCTGCCAAACTGGGACTTGGTTACGGATTGCCTGAATTGAAAAACTCGGTAACAAAAGATACTTCGGCATTCTTCGAACCAGCACTCGACTACATTGTTTGTAAAATTCCTCGTTGGGATTTGGGTAAATTCCAGGGCGTTTCGCGTCAGTTGGGATCAAGCATGAAGTCGGTAGGCGAAATCATGTCTATCGGTCGTAACTTTGAAGAAGCTTTCCAAAAAGGGTTGCGTATGATTGGGTTGGGTATGCACGGATTCGTGGCCAACAAAGATTTTTACGCCGACGACGTGGATACAGCTTTGAATCAACCAACCGATAAACGTGTATTCTATCTGGCACAAGCGCTTCACAGCGGATATACTGTTGACAGACTGCACGAATTGACCCGCATTGACCGTTGGTTCTTGTACAAATTGCAAGCTATCGTTGACAAAGAACATGAATTGGAAACATTCAATTCGCTGAATGAATTGCCGGATACTGTACTTCGTTGTGCGAAAGAAATGGGCTTCTCGGATTTCCAAATCACTCGTTTGGTAACCAAATGCGATAGCAACGATATTGACGAGAACATAAAACTAACCCGTCTTCACCGTAAAGAACGTGGCATCGTTCCGGTGGTAAAACAAATTGATACGCTTGCCGCCGAATATCCAGCACAAACCAACTATTTGTATCTTACTTACGGCGGAACAGCCAGTGATGTAAAATACCTTGGCGACCACCGCTCGGTAGTGGTGCTTGGCTCGGGAGCATATCGTATCGGTTCGTCGGTAGAATTCGACTGGTGTGGTGTAAATGCGCTAATGACCATTCGCAAAGAAGGTTTCCGCTCGGTAATGATTAATTACAATCCAGAAACGGTTTCGACCGACTACGATATGTGTGACCGTCTGTACTTCGATGAATTAAGCTTCGAACGTGTGATGGACATTATCGACATGGAAAATCCAATGGGAACGATTGTTTCTACCGGAGGACAAATTCCAAACAACCTGGCATTGAAACTGGCAGGAGCTAACGTAACCATATTGGGAACGCAAGCTAAAGATATCGACATGGCCGAAGACCGTCACAAGTTCTCGTCAATGCTCGACACCTTGAAGATTGACCAACCACGTTGGAAAGAATTGACAACTTTCGATGATGTGAATGATTTCGTAAAAGGGATCGGATTCCCGGTATTGGTGCGTCCTTCATATGTCCTTTCGGGTGCAGCTATGAACGTATGCTACGATTCTACTCAACTTGAAAACTTCCTGAAACTCGCAACTGATGTTTCGAAGAAACACCCGGTTGTAATTTCTGAATTTATCGAACGATGCAAGGAAATTGAAATTGATGCGGTAGCTAAAAATGGTGAAATACTTGTTTATGCAATCTCGGAACACGTGGAATTTGCCGGAGTTCACTCGGGTGATGCCACAACGCAATTCCCTCCACAAAAAATCTATGTGGAAACCATTCGCCGAATCAAGAAAATTGCCAGCGAGATTGCAAAATCATTGAATATCTCAGGGCCATTCAACATTCAGTTCCTGGCACGTGATAATTATATCAAGGTAATTGAATGTAACTTACGTTCTTCACGTAGTTTCCCATTCGTTTCTAAGGTGTTGAAAATTAACTTTATCGAACTAGCAACGAAAGTAATGCTTGGCTTAGAAGTTGAGAAACCTGAAAAATCGGCCTTCGATCTGGATTACGTGGGTATCAAAGCTTCTCAGTTCTCCTTCTCACGTTTACAACAAGCTGACCCTGTGTTAGGAGTAGACATGGCTTCGACCGGTGAGGTAGGTTGTATTGGAGATGATTTCTCGGAGGCGATTCTGAAATCATTACTTTCGGTAGGTTATCGCATTCCAAAAAAACGTATCCTGATTTCTTCTGGAGAAACAAAATCGAAACTGGAACTGTCTGATGCTTGCCTTGCACTTCAAAAGAAAGGTTACGAACTATTTGCTACACACGGAACACAACGTTTCTTGAAAGAAAATGGTGTACACGCAACAGCAGTAAACTGGCCGGACGAAGAAGGTGAACTAAACGTGAAGAATATGATTGCCAATAAAGAATTTGATTTGGTGATTAATATACCTAAGAATACTTCTAAACGCGAGTTGGCGAATGACTATATCATTCGTCGTGGTGCTATCGACTTCAACATTCCGTTGTTCACCAATGCACGCCTGGCGTCAGCCTTTATCAATGCCTTCTGCACCATGAGTTTTGAAGACATCAAGATCAAGAGTTGGGATGAATATTGATCTTAGATACTAGATTATAGAACAAAGATTTTAGACTAAAGAAACCGCCGGTTACAGAAATGCAATCGGCGGTTTCATGTTTAAAAAAGATTAATCAGACTCATAATTCTAAGATCTTACAAAATAATGTAAAGTTTACTTGTCATTATGTAATAAATACATTACATTTGCAGCATAAATTTAAAACTAATTATTATGTCAAGAAATTATTTATTCCCAGCCCGATTTCAGAAGTTCGGCTGGTTTCTTTTAGTTCCGTTTGGATTAATGTTTTTACTCTTTGCATTTGGACCTGATTCAATCAAAGAGCGATGGCCCATACCTGTCTTTGCTTTGGTAGATCAAGTATTATTTCAAAAAACTAGTTGGTTTAGTTTTACGTCAAATTGTGTATTCGATGAAGTTGCATTAATTGGACTTATCGTATCACTGCTTCTTATCGCCTTTTCGAAGGAAAAAGATGAAGACGAATTTATCTCACAAATTCGTCTGAATTCTTTGGTTTGGGCACTGTTAATCAATTATGGAATTTTAATACTTGCTGAATTATTTGTTTATGGATTTCCATTTCTAAATGTTCTCTATTTTAATTTAATTATGATATTGGTATTATTTGTTATTAAGTTCAGGATAGAGCTTTACAAACTCAAAACAAACGCTGGAAATGAAAAATAATATAAAAGTTGAGAGGGCGATAAAAAATATCACTCAACAACAACTAGCAGATTCGGTAGGAGTTAGTCGGCAAACAATCAATGCCATGGAATTGGGAAAATATGTGCCATCAACACTATTAGCCTTAAAAATTGCACGCTGCTTTGAAACAAATGTTGAGAAAATTTTCCAATTGGAGGATGGAGAATAAATAGTATTGTTATGTGCAACAGCAAAAAATGAAAAACAGAGATATAATCCTTTTGAAAAAAATATCGACTAGAACAGAATGTATGACATTGAACAAATCAATTAACAACAAAAAAAAACAGAGCATGAAAAAGAGCATTTTAATTTTACTGGCTGGATTTATTTTTCAAATACCTGCATATTCTCAAATAACTAATCATTCCCCGATTGATGACATAGATTATTCTTGCATCTTAGGGCAACAAGGCATTAGTTTCTTTAAAAATAAATTCACATTAAAGAAAGGCGAATACATTGATATAAGCATTGATGTTTATGAAAAAGGTAAATTTATTGAGAATTACAATTTACTAAATAGTGCTCTTAAAGCTTTTGGAGTAGATTTAAGTGCTGACGGGTATTGCGATTATCAAGTGTCAAAAATGGATACAACTATTTATCACCGATTTTATTTTTTCAAACAAAAGAAAATACTAAAAATTCAAATTAATGTGCCAGGAATGAGTGATTCATTTGAGCATAACATCTCAAAAGTAAAGGAAGGTGAAATTTATCAAATACTCGACACGCCTAATAATTTAGAGAAAAAAACTATTCTGGGTTATTACTACGGTATATATAAAAAAAAGACACTTGAATGTCCTTCTGGCTTAACTAAAGAGAAAATGATAAAAACCTATGATATTGTGATTATTATATATGGTGAAAAGAGAAAAGGATGATTGCAAATGCCCATAGCCTTAGTCATTAGAATAATTAAACCGCCGATTGCATTTCTGCAATCGGCGGTCTTGTATTTGAATTCTTTATCAAAAACTTATTTGACTACAGAAGCCAAAGTTCCATTCAACGACATAGCCGACGAATTAAAATTAATAACCGCCTCCATTGCATAATGATCGGAGAGATTCGACGAACGATGTCCTATTTTCTCATAGAATGTTTTCACAGAACGTTCAATTCGATGGATAAATTGATCATTTCTCACCAAAATATAATCGATAACTTTTTTCTTCCCTAAGGCGTTTTTCACCAATGTATTGTCTACCTCATCATAAGTAAACTTGGTATCACCTGTTATTTCTCCATTGCTTGCCTCGAGGATATGTAACATTTGCTTATAATTAGTATGATCGTCCATATCAATATTAAAGTCGCCGCAAATAATTTGTGGAATATTCGGATTGAAGTACTGATTCAACAAATGTTCCTTGATTTCGCTACATTGACTTTCTCGCACAAGATGTGAATTATCGGCTTGAAGGTGAGTAGTAAGCAGTTGAAACTTTGCACCATGAAAGTTACCTTCAAACAGCACAGCGCCTTTTCGTGCTATCATGTCGAATCCCTTGCTAATGCTAAATTTAATCTTATCCAACTGAGTCAGGGGTATTTTGCTCACCACCCATAGCCCACTACTTGTTCTAAATGGCAGCATACATTTATTGGCAGGCCCATATTGAAAAGGATACGCTTTTGCAAGTCGTTTGGCCAATATATTCCGACATTTACTGCTGAAAGCTTCCTGGAAAACAATGATCTGACAATCGGAATACTGCAACTTATCTGCAATTACCCGAGCACGATCCGCATTGCGATTAAACAAACTAATATAAGGCAACATGTAAATGTTCCAGCTGAGAATCTTGAGCGATTCTGAGTTTACGACAGAATTTTCTAACAGTTGTTCTTGACTGTTTGCATGAGAAGTAGATAATACCATAAGTAGTAAAATAAAAAATAAAATTTTAATCATATAATTGACTCTTATTTCTATCTGCAAACTAACAACAAAAACGTTACAGCAGTATGAAGAGGATATGTGTATATGATTAAAATTAGTCTGCCCATGAATTAGAAATATGGCTTCACCCCTATTTTTATAACAAAACAGGAAGCAAAATATTGTATCTTTGTAATAGCAATAAACGAAGTATTACACAAGGTAAAAGTTTAGAAAAGATGAAAGTAGTAGCAATTAACGGAAGTCCACACAAAACAGGCAACACCTACCATGCATTGAAAATTGTAGGCTCAAAACTAGAAGAGAATGGTATTGAGTTTGAAATTATTCATGTGGGCAATAAAGCCGTGAGAGGCTGTATGGCATGTGGTTCGTGCCGAAGAACGCAGGACGAAAAATGTAGCATTATCACCGACCCACTTAACGAATGGATACAGACCATTAAAAATGCCGACGGTATTATTCTATCCTCGCCGGTATATTATTCTGGCATTGCCGGAACCATGAAAAGCTTCCTCGACCGTTTGTTTTATGTTTCACTCAACAACGGTGGTTTCTTCCGTCATAAAGTAGGTGCAGCCGTGGTGGCAGTTCGTCGGTCTGGTGGTTCGTCAACGTTGGATGCTCTGAATCATTACCTCTCCTATTCCGAAATGATGGTTGCTACTTCGAGCTACTGGAACATTATCCATGGCACCAGTCACGGCGAAGCAATGCAAGACAGCGAAGGCGTACAAATTATGGAAGTGCTCGGCAACAATATGGCGTGGCAACTTAAAATGCGCGAAATGACCAAGGACACACTCCCCGCTCCTGCCAAAGTACAAAAAGTAATGACCAATTTTATCAGATAGATAGACATACAAAAACGAGAACAGCCGGCTGCAATAATGAGTCCGGCTGTTTTTTTTGTTATTTGAATTAATATCGTTTAGATTAAACAACCACCCCCAAAGGAGGTGGATTTAAAATACAGAAGGCATAGCCTTCTTTGATTAGCTCTTTGAACAAGTGTAGCTCTTTAATCAAACAAAGTGAACTGTTT
>Ga0209124_10001095_pt1 | contig 11479 bp, 17 predicted proteins | sample BarGraIncu01122A_FD_184502 | JGI IMG/M metagenome (GOLD analysis project Ga0209124, IMG submission 184502) | Arctic peat soil microbial communities from Barrow, Alaska - Barrow Graham LP Incubations 011-22A (SPAdes) (version 2) | ecosystem: Environmental > Terrestrial > Soil > Wetlands > Peat...
TCGACACCATACTTCTGTTCCAGATACTCTAAGAGTTTTCCATTATCTTTTCCAGGAACGTTATCCCAGCTAAATAAAAACATATATACACTCCTTGCTTAATAGCAATTAATTAAAGAAAACAATCATTTCCAAAATAACCCGAAGATATATTAGATAACAATTGTTTCCCCCATTAAACTTATAAGCATTATAACATATAAATTTTTTGGAATTGAATGCTTAAGTGGAAATCTTTGGCTTGATATATTCATCTCAGTGCGGGAAGAAAGAATAAAGTAATGTCTAATTGAGATACTGAGAGCCAAAAACAGAAAAGATTATTAATATTCGGTATCAATCTGTGAATAGCCGACATCGGGTGGCTGTGGCATTATAAAAGGAAAATTTCATAACTTACCTTACACTCCTTGGATTTTATTCCACCCTTCTAACCGGAATGGCTACAAAGGTTTGCGTCCTTGGATTATTCTAATAAGTACAATGATAATAGCAGCGACCAGCAATATATGGATTAGGCCCCCAGCCAAACCGAGCAAAAATCCTAATAGCCAGAGGATTACCAGAATCACAACTATTGTCCAATTAAGGCAATAAATCTAACCTCCTTATATATTAAAATTTATTTGGATTAGATAAACTTTTTTGTTTGGCATGGTGCAGGGTTAACTCATGCGCCCAAAACCATATGAGTTAGATTTTATAAACAAAATTTATAAATGCTATTAATGTTAATCTATTACATGGAGAGTAAACCGGGTGATCAATATCTAAATCTACGTGGTAATCTCGTAAGTTTAGAATAATATAGAAACACCAAACACAGGCAAAAACTGTGTGAAATAACTATGGAATTCGTTCCTGTCCGGGCTTGTATCCATTCTAAGCACTCAGAGAATTGAGATTTTTGTGCCACGTATGAAGGTTGCAGAACAGTCGCGATCGAAACGGTGAAACTGACCCTGGAAAAGCGGATATTGTGTCTCCTTTGCCTCAGCAATTTATTTCGGGGATCGGTTTAACTTGAACAGGTCAAAGACGCAGAGGACCCGAAGGGAAAACATAATCTAATTCAAACCATGATTAATATTGGTAAAGAATTATATATTTAAGTACAACTATATATAAGAGAGTAACCATTAGTATTTAACCCGATATGTTAATGTTATGGGGTTGAGGGGAGATCTTGGGAGCAATAGGGGCTACTAGGTTCAGGAATAAGACCCTTGAATTTCTTCAGGGGACTAATTAAGAGGGGAATTAAATGGACCGGAGTGCATCGTTTAGCAAATTAATGTGTCTCCAACTTGAGATCAAAAACCTTGGTAGAACACTAGGCAGAACCTAAGAACAGAGATTCAATCGTTCTGGACTGCTGCCAGGTTCAGGATAAAATAAATTAAAAATTAAATAAAGGAGGAAATAATATGGTTAAAATCAAAGAGAGAAAAGATATAAAAAAAATTGAAGAGAGAGAAAATATAAAAGAGGAAGGAATAGGTATTTCACAGACAGGATTTCGTAAAAATATCTCCACAACTCCATCTTCATGGTGGGAAGACAGAAAAAGATTAGAGCAACCAATTCCGGAAGATCAGGAGAAGCGTTATAGGGAAGAGCAGGAAAGGTTCAAACAGGAGAAACAGATGAGAGTTGAGGGCGAAGGAGAGAATAATATGGTTAAAAAAATTGAAGAGAGAGAAAATATAAAAGAGGAAGGGAAAGGTATTTCTCAGACAGGTTTTCATAAGACTGTCTCCACAACTCCATCTTCATGGTGGGAAGACAGAAAAAGGATAGAGCAACCAATTCCGGAAGATCAGGAGAAGCGTTATAGGGAAGAGCAGGAAAGGTTCAAACAAGAAAGACAGAGGGCGGAATATTATAAATCGAAACAAGAAACGGTTGGACCAGGACAGGAACATCAAGAGAGATACGAACCGAAGAAACAGAAGAGAGTAGAGGGTGAAGAAAAGATAGATTCCTATTTAAAGCTTTATAATCCCTGGTTCGCCACAGAAGCGCTTTTCGAGAAAGCGTTTGAACTATCAAATGCTGCACCAGAAACATATATGGAATTTCAAACCTTATGGATGAATACATATCAGGAAGCCTTTGGCAGGTTGTTTGAGACACCCACATTCAACCCGTTTATGGAGCCTTTAAAGAATGCGGCAAAAATATACATAGATACGTTTACCAGCATGTCAAATATCTGGATAAAATTGTATAATACCTCAAAAGAAGAAGTTTAATTCTTCGAAAAAACTGGTTTTGAATCCATCCCCCCCTCATCAGACGACGTGATCGGGGGGATTAAACATGTGGGCTATACTGCTATTATCTGAGATTTGTGACCATTTGTCTTATTTCATGAACAGCGTCGTCAACCAGTTAATTACACTGATAGGTAGATAAACCATTCCGGTACTTTTACTCCTACCACAAACCTGAATCCGCCAACTGCGAGACTACCCACCCCCGTCTTGGCCAAAATAATTTTTTATTGCTTATCCACCCGTATCGTTATTACTGTCTGCCTGAAAGCATGACCACAGTTGAGTTAATTTAAAGGCTATTATTTGATTATCTCAGAGAGCAGGTTTCTCTATTTTGCACTTGAAACCTCATGTATTGTATTCAATAATTTTTCAGCAGTGTAAGGCTTCGTTAAAAAAGCTTGTACAAGAATCTCATCAACTTTTGCAATCTTATCCTTCTGTGTTAATCCACTCACTGCAATGATCTTTACTTCAGGATTGGCTTTACGCAGTTCTCGAATGCTCATCGATCCGCCCATAACTGGCATCATCAAATCCATAAGGACAAGTTTGATTTCTTCTCTGTTTTGTGTGTACAATTCAATGGCCTCTTTTCCATCTTTGGCTGTGATTACCCTATATCCATGTGTTTCCAATGTTTTCTTAGTCATCTCACGAATTTGATCTTCATCATCAACAACAAGAATTAACTCTCCATGCCCTACTGGCAATTCATGTTGATGTTACTGAGCTTTTAATATTTCAGTTGTTGTAATAGCAGGTAAATAAACTTTAAATGCAGTCGCTTCTTCTTGGGTGAATCTTGGTTAGTGCCAGATTTCGCACTGATGTGCTGAAATCCAGCGGGTTCAGGTAAAGCCACCTCTTAAAAAATTACGAGGTGTCAATGCAACAATATAAACTCAGAATCGAAGATATACCAGCAGAAGAAAGACCGAGCAACCGCCTGATGTCGAACGGCGCAACGTCATTAAGCAATGCCGAACTCCTGTCGATAATTCTCAAATCAGGCTCGGTAGCTGAGAATGCCATTAACCTATCCCAGAGAGTCCTGTCACAGTTCGACTTAAAGCAGCTCTCTGCAATAGAGCACCACAGCTCATGAAAATCTACGGCATCAAATCCGGCAAGCCTGTCCAGATCGTAGCCTGTTTTGAGCTGGCCAGAAGACTTGAGACATTTGATGGCCAATCAAAGTTCAAGATCAACTCACCCGAAGACGCCTACAGGCGCCTCTATCCGGCAATGAGGGAATCAAAGAAAGAACATTTTGTGGAGCTGTGTCTGGATACCAAGAACCAGATTATCAGAGAGGACACTATATCCATTGGTTCGCTCAACGCAAACGTTGTTCATCCAAGAGAAGTGTTTCGCACCGCCCTGATCGAGTCGGCAGCACACATTATTGTTGCTCACAATCATCCATCAGGCGACCCTACACCGAGCAGGGAAGATATCGATATTACAAAAAAACTGGTGGAAACGGGGAAGATAATGGGCATTGAAGTGCTCGACCATGTAATAATCGGCGATTGCAGGCACTTCAGCATGAAGGAGGCGGGGCATATATGAAAGAGAATACCTGCAATAAAGCAATAGAGGTACTGCAAGCTACATCAGATGGGGACAAGCTCGCCCCACTCGACTTAAAACTCGTAGAGAACGCCTTCAATGGCTTTCTATCTGAAGAAGGTATTAAGGTTTTTAATCAGCTCCACGAAACCATTGTTGCAGGGAAATACAAATATCCGTGGTTCCACGGCATAGAGAACTTGACCATAGACCATGTGGGATACGTCTACTGGAAAGGCGCCATTATAGAACATTATGAACAGCCGTGGGCTTATTCAAAAGAGGCAAAAGAGAGTGCCCAGGAATTGAAAAGAAGATGTGAGATCCTTGAAATCAAAGGTATATCAACCCAATATTACAACAGTGATCTGGAGATGGGTGGATGGTGAGTGAAATGTACGGCTGGATAATAACAAGAGATGTCTTATTTGAAACCAGAGACCATAGAGAATGGGAAATAGATGAAACCGGGACAATGGGTGGCCATAATACCACTTTCACAAAGGAAGAGATTTTGAAAGGACAGGTAATTGTTGTAAGGAGTTAGAGGATAAGTCAGTCAATTTTTGATAGGCAATATACCATTTCCATCGGTAGCTACTACGCTCATATCGACATCGTGTTCGCTTGTTCTTGATTTTTGCCACATATAAATTTATTTAGAATGAGGTTTTTTTTGGAAAAGATAGTCGAAAACTGACAAGAAAAGTTATATAGTTAAATCCCCTTCAAAGGTTATATTATCATAATAATAATTAACTTAAAGAATTCCTGAAAGATAAACAAAACTGAAGTAAAAGGAGAACCAAATGTCAAGCGAAGACGATAAAATGAAACTGCATTATATGCAGTTAATTACAACCGAAACCGATGGATTGACTGTGAAAACCGTTCATTCTGAGGTACGGGGAGAATCGATGGAGCAGTGTTTTGAATATACTAAAAAATTGCATAATGGTGAAGTAAAATCAAAGAACCACTGAACGATTATTCTATTTCAATCCCTCGGTGGTGTTATAACGCCCTACGCCCTTCGATGATTCTGAGCAGTATCAAGATGATAGCAATGACCAGCAATATATGGATAAAGCCACCAACTGCACCGAGCGAAAATCCCAATAACCATAGGATTAACAGAATCACAACTAATGTCGTTATTATATCCATTATCTAACCTCCTCATAAATGAGATTTGAACTAAATGTTTATAATCTTTTCGCTTGTTTTAGCTCACAGTTATCTCAATTAGACATTACTTTATTCTTTCTTCCCACAAAGAGACGATGAGTATATAAAGCCAAAGATTTCGGGATTAAACGTATGACGTGGTAACCGAAAAGTTTAACTATCAAAAAAAACAAAAATAAAATTATAATTGAGCGAGGGAGTTGCTTAATTATATTTAAGCAAGGGGATTGCATAATTATAATTAACCGAAGGAATTGCTTAATTATATATCAATGGAGAGTGAAAAATATGGAACCCAAAGAAACGGCAAGCATGCAAGCTGAAGCTAAATTGAAAGAAGCGCAAGCCAAATTAAAAGAAGCAGAAGCTAAATTAGTAGAGTCAGAAGGTAAATTAAAAGAGTGCGAAATGCACCTGAAAGCAGAGAAATAAAGGAGGTTAAAAATATGGAAGAACGAGTAGTAGACACAACTGAAGCTAAATTGAAAGAAAAAGAAGCAAGATTAAAAAGAGAAGCTGAAGCTAAATTAAAAGCAACAGAAGCCTCTGAAAAGAGTGAATCGAACCCGGAAGAAGAGAAATAGATACCTTCAGAACAGGAGAGGAATGCCAATAGATGTAAAAAGTCTATTGTTTTCTTTTCTTTTAGAAGCGAAATACGATGATTATTTCGTTTTCAGGCACTCATCTATCGCTTGCGTCGCAATTTTGCCTGCGCCCATTTTCTATTACTATGTCGTCCCAAGTTTTGATATTTCAAGTCCGTTTTGTTTTTGGCATATGGACATCGCGAACATTGTCAGCTTCGTACTGCCGACTGTTGTAGGTCCTCTTTAGACAAAACCAGTGACTTTATAATAGTATATCAAAAGAGGAGGAGAATAAATGGGAATAACAAGATCAAGTACAGATGACGAAATAGAAACAATAGCTCATAGGATTATTATGGAGCTTGAAACGGCAAGTTCCAAGGATTTATCAGATGTTCATTATGCAAAAACGATATTGCAATTATCAGACCTGCATTATACAAACAGGATATTTCAAGAGATAGAAAGTGTTTCATCTGGAGCTGAACGGATTATCGAAAAAAGAGCGGTGATAAAGGTATTGTTGCTTTCTACGTGGTTGCAGAGGCTCTATTTCATCATAAGGTCTTTTCTCATGGCGACCATAAGTTCGCTAATTACAATAGGTTTTGTATCATACTTAGGTAAAATAGGTGCTCCTGAGGCAATTATTATTGGCATGATAGTATTTGTGATTTCGTTGGTTATAACCAGACTGTTCGATGCTCAGATAATCAAAGCCACGAAAAGTATCGTTATGCGTTTGGGTAGCCATAGAACTGTTAGGGATTTTATCATGAATCACTTCTAAAGCAAACGAAGAATGGCCAAGTGCAGGTTACCTTATGCTGGATATAAAATCTTAAATAATGAACTTATGAAGATGGATATAAAGACAACAAATAAACAAGTGTTTCATGACGATAAAGGATATTTTTTGAAATTGGAGATAATATCCTGAAAAGCACGGGCGCCGAAGACATTTCTTCAACAGTAGAGGCAAAAGCAGAGGGACCAGTGCTGACCCGTTCTGCTGAGGAAGTTCCTTCCACTGAATATTAGCCATGACCTTAAATACTCTGTAAGGAAAAAGGATTCGCAACGAACTAAGGGACCGGGTTCTCGATCCCTTATCTCTATTTTACCTTAATAGTAATTAAATCATATCTTGAAGCGAAGCAACCCACCAACGCCGCCGAGCTCGTGCAATATTGGGTTATCATCAACGAACTCGATCTTTGTGTCTGATCGTTGCGCGAAATCGATGATCTCTTCTATCACATCGACTTGCGACACTTTACCGCTGCAATTTGGACATTTATCATTTATACCGGAATCGAAAAGCTGGCATTTCTCGCATATCCAGCCCTTCAATTTATAACCTTTGCTTACCAGTAGCAATTCTATATGACCGTTTTTCACCGCATCGATTATATCATTCAGACCATAGACCGCAAGGCCGTGCTTCAGAATCTCCTCCTTTAATCGAGCCACGTTCTTCGAAACCGTTTCTTTTTCGTCTTTCAGGACTGCTTCCTCAGCCCTTGAAATAAGGAAACCATCGGCTTCATCAAAATCCATATCGATCAAATCCAGGGTTTCATTCTTAAGTTCGTTCGGAAGAAAATCCATGAGCAATATCTTCGCATTGCCAGGACCAGCAATGACGATCTTGACAACATTATCTTTAGAAAATAGTCTTACCATCTCATCCAAGACTTCCGTCATAAAATGCTCTATCGCGCCCCGTCTCAACCTCTGGAAACGCGCCTGCGACATCCCGCCTTTTTTATGCTTATTCATGATATCCCTGGCGAGCTTATTTTTATCCTCAATCCTGCCCGAGGAAACGACATATATTCTTGCCCGGTGATTGTCCAGAATGACCAGCCCGAGTGTTTCATAGTCTTCTATCAATTTTATAATTGGTCGTATATACGGCGATGTATTCACGACCATCAGGTCTTCAACTGGCATCCCCAATTTATATGCTTTAAAAAAATCGTGTTCGTTCGATGCGAATATCGCAAGCCCTTTCTGCCCATGCTCCCTATCGTTTATACTCAGATATTTCTCGATATTTAGCATTGTCTTATCGAAATTCTCCATCAACTCTCTGTTTTCTTTTAATACGGATCTGCATGCCATTTTTCGTCTCTCAACAAATCTCTCATTCGTTTTCTCCAGGTTCATATAAAGGCTAACGAACGATTCCCGGCTCCCAGGGTCATAGATTTCTGAGAGTTTCTTAATTTCCATCTCTTTCAGGTCAACAAGCATATGTTTGGGAAGAGTCTTTTATACCCCCCTCTCCAGACTCACATCTCTGCAAGCTTTCTGACACCTATATTGAACGATTTGGAGGTTCGAATAAGCTCGTAAGTTAAATGGAAGGCTCGAATAATCTTCTTTTCCACACTTTCTTTCGTGAATTGATGAACCTTATTCAATCATACACAATTTTTCGCCACATTGAAAAAAAGTTCAATATTTGATCTAAGTTCCCGGAAAACTGGCCAGATTTCAAGTATTTCAACAAATTCCTTCACAATTTTCTTCCAAATATTCAATAAGTATTTCTTCCCATCCCAAATACTAATCGGAGGAGTTAATGTTGATAAAATTCTTATTACATCTGTATTTTTCCTTGCAAATATCATTGGAACTAATAAGAATCTGCTAATAAGAATTTGGTAGTTTATCTTAGATGTGAAGCCTCTATCACACATTATGAAGTCACCCATTCTCACTTTTCTAGAATTGCAAAGTTTTTCAACAAATTTTTCCAAGAGTTTAGCATCATTTGGAGATCCCTCTAAAATATCAAAACCAAGTACTTCGAAAGTTAATGCATCAATTGCCAAAATCACTTTGTAGCCAACATAATATCCTTCGGATGATGAATGTGACCATTTATACTTTTTATCCCTACCGATTTTATATCTTTTTCTCCATGTGTTGATGTCTATTGGAATTGATGAACTGTCAATTATTACATATCTTCGACCTTTTTTATGGGTATTTGATGAAGTTTTGAAGATATTTCTAAAATAAGTATTTAATTGGTTATTTTCCAATTTAGAGATAAATTTATAGAGATAATCAATTTCAGGAACCTTTTTTAATTTCATAAAGCTTTTAAGCTTATTATTCATATTTATTTCAGAAATTACGTATGAATAATCTCGTTCAAATGTATCGGCAAGAATTAATATTTTAATACAATCTATAAAAATACTAATATCTTGTATTTTTAATCTGCTTGCAATTTTTTGTGACCTCTTTGAACCGATTGTCTTAAGTATTTCTTGAACAATTAACCACTTTGGATTGTTTAAATCCGGTATTAAAGGTATTTCCATATCTTATTTCACAAAAATACCTTTAACATCTTATTGTTTATTAATATTTTGTTTTTAATCGGTTATAATACTAAAATAAATTGTAATTGAAGTTTCCTTTTAATTTTTGGATATAGAGAACACTTAAAATTTAAAACGAGATCATCCTACAGTAGATAATTATGACATGTCAAAGAGGGGGGTATCTTTTAATATTTATAGTTCACTTCCTGACCTTGGAGAAGGTGACCTCTATCAAAAATTAATCCAAAAATGATAAATACTAAGTAAGTTATACATCCTATATGGGAGATTAATATGAAAAAGACATTTTTTATTGGACTGTTAGTAATGTTAGTAATGGTTGTATTAATAAGTGGGTGTACCACAACAACTACGACGACACCTGCAACGCAGACACCTGCACCAACGCAGACATCAGCACCGACGCCAACACCGACACCAACACCGGTTAGTGTAGATATTAAGAGCTCTACCTTTGTTCCAGGTACTGTAGGGATTTCAAAGGGAACAACTGTGACCTGGACCAACGATGATGGTGTCCGGCACACTGTAACATCTGTACCGCAAGGTACATTTGATTCAGGACCTATCGATCCGGGTAAAACATATAGCTACACATTTAATCAAGCCGGAACATTTGAGTATAGTTGTACAATCCATCCGAGCATACCACACGGAAATGTAGTCGTGACATAATAAAAAGATGTAAATAGGGAAAGAAGCGTACCAAAAAAATTAATCGTTATTAAGCCAGAGCTTAATGGTGCGCGGCTCTTTTCCCACTTTCTTCACAGAGTGATCGTTATCCTGTTTCTCAAGTGTATTCAGGACGGGTCTATTTTCATTTCCTTCTTTGAGGGGAAAATATGGGGTAAGTGAGGAGTTAAATGAAAGAGATTGCCTTCATCAATGGTAAGACAAAGATCGGAATAAAAAACAACAATCTATCAGCATATCTGGAAAGAATCGAAGCTGCTGGTTATGTGATAAAGGCAAATAAATGTAAGGGTAAGGAAGGGTGGAGGGATGTGTTAATGATAGGTACATCTAGGGATTTTGAAGAATTTTTTAGCGGAAAGGTTGCAATAAAAGAAATCTATAAACAGTTTTCGCAGATTTATCGCCTTATTTTTAACAATGGAGAAATTACACTGTATATGCTCCAGGATTATGAGATTGTTTAGCACCTGCATGAGGCTATTTTTAACAGCTATTCCATTAAGATTATCAGCTAAAGGCTACAAAGGTTTGGATCCCTGGATTATTCGGATCAATATCGCAATACTACAACAATATATGAATTAAACCACCAAACTAAATGGAGTGAATATCCCAATATCACAATTATTATCGTAATATCGCGTTACACAGGTCGTCCATGGGTCTTTACACAATTTAAATCTCCCATGGGGCCGGAGCATTAGTCATATCTCCAGCAGAGGCTCAGCCTCAGCATCCAATAGTTCTGCAACGTCTATGATCTCATCGCTGAACTTCTTCAGTGTTTCTGTGTTATGAGATTGGATTAAAACACCAAATACCCTGAACTCTTTGCTCTTCTTTGAGTCAAGGAAACTAGAAAGGAACTTTGGACCAATGGGTGCGTTTCCATCAGTGATGAATACCACATCTGCCTTCTTGAAACTCTGCTTTGAGATGAGTTCCAGAGCTTGACTCAGCGCAGGCTCAAACGCCGTTCCATCTGCATTCAGGAAAAACTCTGCTACTTTGATTGCCTTGTTGAGTATATCCTTCTCTCCTGGTTCTATTTCTATGATCTCCAATGCATCTGCCTGGCCACCGAAATGAATACAGGCAAACTCTCTCTTTTGCATAGTCGCGATCTCCAGGAGAGCAAGAGCAACAGCTTTACTCCAGGTCTCACGGTCACCTGACATAGAGCCGCTATTATCAACACAGACTACGATTGGGCCTTTACCCTGCTTTTCAGTACCCTTCAGTTCATACTGCATCAATTTGCCTTCCACGAACTTGCGTTTAAATTCTGCTTCAATATCGGGTGGCGAAGCTGGACTAACTCGATCGGTAGCACTCGTGAGAGATCATTCCCGATGCCTACATTGTGGATCTCATCCCTTGATTGATTTAGTTTTGTCTTTTGTTTATGAACAGCCAGCCGCCGCATCCTTCCAATGACCTGTGCCATGAACTTGAACTTCCTGGTTTGCAGCCTTTTCGCAAGCTCCAGTTTCTGTTCAATAGGCATCTTCTGGAGCTCACCAGACCCTAAACCCCATCCATCCATTGCCGCCTCCGCGATATATCCTTTGCATCCTTTAGAGCTGATTCGGTCTCAGCCCTGACTCTTCCCCTTATCTTATTGCCTGACATTCCGACTTTAATGGGCTACTAAATCTCATTTTTATAAAAAAACCGTTATCTATACCCACCTAAGCCTACCGATACCTTTATATACTTTGTAGTCTATATATAGACTACTTATGGCCAAAACCAGAATAAAGCGTGGAAATAAGACATATGT
>Ga0209124_10001096_pt1 | contig 11476 bp, 13 predicted proteins | sample BarGraIncu01122A_FD_184502 | JGI IMG/M metagenome (GOLD analysis project Ga0209124, IMG submission 184502) | Arctic peat soil microbial communities from Barrow, Alaska - Barrow Graham LP Incubations 011-22A (SPAdes) (version 2) | ecosystem: Environmental > Terrestrial > Soil > Wetlands > Peat...
GCTTGTCGGGCCCGCCGCTCTCGGCCGGCGTGACTGTGTCCTTGTCGGGCACCTACTGCTTCTCCTTGAACTGCGCATGGCACGCGTCACACCAGTACTGCTTGTGGCACGTGAGACAGCGCTGCGGCTGCGCGGTGGACAGCGGCTGGTGCCGGTTGAGCCAGGTCGAGGCCGGCCCATGGAACGCGGGCCGCTGCGCGTGGCAGTCCTGGCACTCGCCCTCGGAGATGTGGCAGATGGTGCACTTGACCGGGTCCTGAAGCGCGATGGGGCCGTGGGCGGAGAGCCAGTCGGGTTCGACGTGCAGGGCCTCGATCGCGCTGACGGCGGCCGTCGCGATACTGGACGGCAGCACGGGCGTCTTGCCGGTCGTGTGACAGGTGCGGCACTGATCGGCGTTGTGGCACGACTGGAGACACGCGTTCGGACCGCTCGCACGGACCACCTTCTGGTGGTTGGCCTTCCAGTCCGCGCCCGTTCCCTGGAGCACGTGATGGCAGTTCGCGCACTCGGAACTCTGCTTCACGCCCACGTGGCATCCGAACGACGCACAGACACCGCTGAACGGCATCGTCTTGTGCTTGGCCTGGTAGGGCTCCTCGTGGGCGACCCACTTGTGGCACGTCACGCAGTCGCGGGTCTCGCTCGACACGCGCAGGTGCGCGGGGTGCGGCACCTTCGCCGTCCGCGACGCGTCGGTGCTCCACGCGTACCGGTGGCACCCGAGGCATGCCGCGCTCGCGGGCGGTCCGAACTTCACGAACGCGAGGTCCGTGGACGAGGTGACGAGGCTGCGATAGAACTCGCCGACCCGGGCGGCGTCCGAAACGAGCGCGCCGCGCTTGTCGACGTGGCACGTCGAGCAGTTGATGTCTTTGTGGGCCGAGGCGGCAAGCGTCGTGTGACGGCGCGCGAGCCCCTGATAGCGCTCGAAGAAGGCCGGCCGCGACGTGACCGAGAGCGCGATCCCTACGGCGACCGCGGCCACGGCGACGACGACAACGGCGACGATCGCGACTGTCCGGCCGCGCTTGCTCAGGATGGCGGGGCTCACAGGGCCACCCCCGACCCGACGGCGGGCTCGGGCAAGGCGCCGGCGTGCGCCGGCTCGGGGCCTTCGCCGTGCTGGTCTTCGGGGACCTCGAGCGGAAGGACCTTCGCGGCGAGGGTCATCAGGAGCATGCCGAGTGAGAGCAGTCCGAGCGCGATGAGCAGCTCGACGAGGCTCGGGAAGTAGGGGGCCTGATGCTGCCCGAGCGGACCGATCGCGAAGCCCATGGACATGAGCGAGTAGCGCTTGAGGAAGATGGCCACGACGTAGAGCGCCGAAGCGGTGATCTGGACCGCGGGAATGTGTCGCGTCTTGCGCCTGGCGAGCAACCCGAAGGCGATGAACCCGAGCACGAGCACCGGAACGAACATGAACGCGTAGGACCCGGTCAGGAACTCCGAGAACCGCATCGTGTGCCCCGCCTTGGCCGCCGACGGCCAGTAGACCGTCGCGATCTCAACGAGCAGCATGAACAGGTCGATGATGATGACCGTCGCCAGGAGCGTCGACAGGCTCCTGAACATGCTCGACTTGAACTTGAGGATGCCGAGACGCTGGAAGATGTACGCGACGATCAGGAGCAGCGCCACGCCGGAGGCGGTGGCCGAGGTCAGGAAGATGGGCACCATGACGGCGGAGTTCCACAGCTCGCGGGACTTGTTGAGGGCGAGCACGCCGGCGGTCGTGGTGTGGAGGTAGATCGCGACCGGGAGGGCTATGAGTGTCATGCGGAAGGCGAGCTTCTCGCCCCCCTTGCCGGTGATCAGGACCCACAGGTCGACGAAGCACAGCACCATGTAGAAGCCCGCGGCGCTTCCCGTGTAGACGAAGATCGCCACCGGGTTCGGCGTCACCACGAACCAGAAGATCCTCCAGATCCTGACGAGGTCCGTCAGGTCACCGAGCAGGGCGGCCATCGTGAGCACGCCGGCCATCAGCACCGCCAGACGCGCCAGGGGCGCGAACTGGTGGGCGCCGAAGAGGTGCACGCTCGCGTACACGACGAGGCCTCCGGCGGCCAGCCCGACGTAGAACATGTAGTCGGCGAACCAGAAGCCCCACGTGAAGTTGTCTCTCTGGGCCATCGCGTTGCCACCGGTGGTGAGGACCACGGCCCAGGCCAGGATCCCCATCCCGGTGATGATGGCGAGCAGCGCCACGAACGACCAGTACCGTGAACCCGCGGTCTTGAGCGCCCCGAAGTTCCAGTCGATACCGATGAACCGCTTGATGCCGGGCTGCGGGGTTGCGACCTCAGTCATCGTCATCACCCCACATACCAGATCATCGGTTCGGTCGAGTACTCTTCCTTGAGTCTCCAGGCGCGGCGCGTCTTGATCAGGATCGAGACGTCACTGTTCGGATCGTTGAGGTCGCCGAACTTCCGCGCGCCGACCGGGCAGGCCTCGACGCACGCGGTCGTCTGGCCGTTGCGCGTCCGCTGGACGCAGAACGTGCACTTCTCGACGGTCCACGCCTTCTCCTTGACGGGGACCTTCGGGTTGACCTCTGCCTCAGGCACCTCCGGGACGACCCAGTTGAAGTGACGAGCGCCGTACGGGCAGGTGATCATGCAGTTGCGGCAGCCGATGCACTTGTTGTAGTCGATCACCACGATGCCGTCGGGCTCTTTCCAGGTGGCCTGGACCGGGCAACCGTAGACGCACGGGGGCTTCGCGCAGTGCATGCACTGGACCGGCATGTACCACTTGTCCGGCCTCCCGGCCTCCGCATAGTCGAGCACCGAGCTCTCCAGCTCGATCTTGCCGGGCTCCATCTCGAGCACCTGGATGAAGGTGAAGCCGGAGCTGCGGCCGATGTTGTTCTCCTCGACACAGGCATAGACGCACTTGCGGCAGCCGACGCACGCCTTGACGTCGATGACCATCGCCCACTTCTGCTTGCCGGCGGGGTCGGCGTAGTAGACCGGGTGACCCGGGTAGTTGGCCGGAGCATCCTCCTTGATGATCGCGGCGAGCTGGTCCCCTTCCGCACCGGGGGCAGCCGGGGCGAGCGCCGTGGTCGCCGTGGCGTCCTCGGCGGACGCGGACGGGGCGGTGAGGACGGCGGGGATCACTCCGGCGGCGACCACGCCGGCGCAGACGCCGATGCTCTGGAGGAAGTGCCTCCGCGAGAACGTCGTGCCGTCCGGGGCCGTGGCTCCTTCGGGGCGCTCTTCGCTCAGCTTGTCGGGGCTCATCGCTTCAACCTTTCTGCAACTACCGGTGCGACGAGTCCGACCAGGAGGGCGAACACGAGCGCAGTACCTATGGCGACGGCGATCAGGAACCACTTCGGGTTGATGGTGGGGGGCGCGAGGGGCGGCTGCATCAGTGGCTTGAACGCCACGCGCTGCTGGCCGACGCCCTTGAACTGGAACCCGACGCCCAGGAACGGCTTCACGGGGCCGGCGTAGATGTAGTTCGGCGTGTGCGGGTCGTGGCAGCCGGCGGAGGTGCAGCTCTCCTGGTGCTTGCCGTGCGTCCCGGCCCTGAACTCCTTGTACTTCGCCTCGTGGCACTGGTAGCACAGCAGCGAGATGTCACCGGTGATGTCGAGTAGCGTGCCGTCGACGAGCTTCAGCTTGCCCGGATTGCGGGTCGGGTCGTCGTGGCACGCGAGGCACGCCTCTTCACCCAACTTGTCGTGGGCCTCGAGCACGATCTTGTGGCCCTGCATCCCGTTCGGGAGAGGCTTGGACGGCTTCTCGGAGCCCGGCGTGGCGCCCGGCACCATGACGACCGGGTGACAGCTCGTGCACGGATAGAAGAACAGTTGACCCGAGGATGCCTGTCCGGCGGAGGCGCTGGCCGCAGGCGTGAGCGCCAGCAGAGCCAGAACGACGATCGCGAGCACGGCGAAGTATCGTCGCAACCCGTCCTGTTGGGGACGTGCTGCGAAGCGTGAGGTGGAAGCGGCCATCTGCTCTCCTGCCGGTCTCGATGTGTCCGTCGCGTCCATGGAGCGCGCTGCCGGATGTCCCATTCCGGAAGCAGGATTCGCGAGGGCCTGACAGCAGTATCGCCACCCCGGCGCAGCCGGGGATTAACGGGCGATTGGCGTACTGTTAGGGTTTCGTGAAGAACGTACCCGTGTGATGCTCGCGGCAGACGCGCCGAAGTCCGCGGTCCGGCACGCACGGCAACGGTCCCGGCCGAGCGCTGTGGTACCCTCGGGCGGTCGGCACCTCTCGCCAGGGGTCGATCACGGCCCCGGGGGATCACCGCCCTGCGGGGTCACTCTCGTTTCAGGGGGCGGACCGGGTAACGCAGGCCCGTCTTCAGCTTCTCCGTCGCCGCGCGGTTCGGGTCTCCCAGATAGATCTCGTGGTGGGCCCCCGCGAACTCGAGACCCTTCGCTTCCGCGAATGCGCCCAGCCGCTCAACGGTCGGCGTCTCGTCCGCGTACGGCCCGACGTGGAGCAGCTGCACGCAGGCGCCCTCGGTGAAGCTCTGGACACGGACGTCGGCGAGATGGGCCAGGTCCTTCTTGGCCGCGACCCTCTCACGCACCTCGTCGACGAACTCGCGGGAGACGACGTCGGGCAGCATGATCATCAGCCGCCACGCCATGTGCCTCGCGCGGGTGAGCGGGATGAGGGGACCTTCGTCGGCGTCCCAGTACAGGCCTTCGGCCGGCATGACGGGGTACTTGACCCCGAGGCGCTTCGCAGCCGCGAACTTGACCGGGTACGCGAGGCCGAACAGCGCGTCGAAGCTCGCGGTGAAGGCCGGGCCTCCCACGCCGTCGACCCCGTCGATCATGAGGAACCGCATCGTCGGGACGTCGACGAGCGTCGGCTGCTTCGCGCCCGGCTTGTAGAGGTGCCGGAGCTGCTTCTTGAGGTCGAGGAACTCGGTCATCGCGGCGCTCCCGATCGTTGCCCGTGCTCTAGCTAGCGCGCGCTGTTCAGGTACAGCTCCTCGACCCGCTTGCGAGCCCACGGCGTGGTTCTCAGGAACCTGAGTGACGACTTGACGCTCGGATCGACCTTGAAGCACCTAACGTCTATGCGCTCGGCGAGCCCCTCCCAGCCGTACTCGTCAACCAGGACGCGCACGATCGCCTCGAGCGTGATCCCGTGCAGAGGGTCGTTGGGATGCATGTCGCTCATTGGGCCACCACTGTCTGGTCGATGAACGCGGGAGTGTCGTCGGTCGAGCCGTCATCGACGATGAGGACCTGGAGGCGCTCGAAGCCTACCGTCTGACCCAGAAGCGACTCGATCGTTCGCTCGATGTGGGGCATCCCGTTGAAGACGGGGACGATGACGCTCACTTCCGACACCCGGTCCATGCGGACACACCCCCCGCTCGTCGCGCCGGTCGTTGTCCGGCACCGGACCACCCGGATACTAGCAGAGGCCGAACGCGCCGTAGGGACACCCGAGCCTCATGGCGTCGAGCTCACTTGCCGATAGAGAACCAGACGTCCGCTCGCAACCCGAGGGTCTTACCATGCGCAGGTTCGCCCTCATCGCCATCACCGCCGTCGTGTTCGTCGGCCTGTTGCCGGCCTCGGCGTTCGCCTGGGCGAACGGCCCGACGCGCAACGGAAGCCGCGGCGCCGGCTACGGCACCCATGACTGGATACTCGACCGCGCCATCGTGCTGGCCGGCGCCGACGGCGCGTGGGTCGCCCGCACAACGGCGCTGCTCGCCACCGACGACCCCGACTACGGACGCTCACCGGCCAACTACCACTGGTACGCGTTCGGCTCCTCGCGCGGCGGTCCGTACGCGGTGGCCGAGCTGTATCACAAGTCGATGGTCGCCTACGCGGCAGGCGACATGGCGAAGGCGAGCAAGTACCTCGGCCAGCTGTCGCACTACTACGCCGACATCAACCTGCCGTTCCACACGACGGCGGCGGCCTCCACGTTCGGCCCGCTCCACCTGCAGTACGAGCGGGCGCTCGATCCGATCCAGTACTCGGGCTCGCGGGTGACCTCATGGGTGACGCGCCGGCCGAGGGAGCCGGTCACCGACGTCCGCGCCAAGGCGGTCTCGTCCGCCCTGTACGCCCGTTCGTTCTACTCGCAGCTGTACTCGAGCTACAAGGCGTCGCACTCCGTGAGGACCGGCACCACCAACCGGATCACGCGGCTCGTTCTGAGCCGCGCGGTCAACGACCTCGCGGACATCATCGTGGGTATCCGCTCGGGCAGCGGCGAGGCCACGGCTCCCGCCACGGTCGAGATGAGCCTGTCGTCAGCGAACCCCCGTCCGAACCAGCACATCGGCGCGTTCGTCACGTGCATCGGCGCCAACGGCCAACCCCTCAACGCGGTCCGCGTGATGTTCGTCTGGCACCTGCCGACGGGGACCCAGTCCTGGCTGGCGTACAGCGACGACAATGGCTACGCGGCGGCGCGCTACACCGACATCGGAGCAGCCTCGCTCACCTCGAACGTGACGGCCAACATCACCGTCAACGGAGTGACGACCGCATACACACGGTCGTTCACCCCGAAGCGCTGACCCGTCTGAGACGTTCGGCCGCCGGCTAGGCGAAGATCCCGGCGCCGCCGATCGGCGCGAACCGCGCCTGGAAGAAGCGCAGGTACTCCGGCTCGTACTCGAACTCGAGACCGCGCACCTTGCTCGCGTGGTCGAATACCTCCATGACGCTCTCCGCGGTCACATCCATGTGCGCCTGCGTGTAGACGCGGCGCGGGATGGTCAGCCGCACGAGTTCGAGCTTCGGATAGCGGTTCTCACCGTTCGCGTCGCGACCGGCCGAGACGGCGCCGCGCTCCATCGCGCGGATCCCTGACTCGACGTACAGCGCGGCGGCGAGCGCCTGCGCTGGGAACTGCTCGCGGGGGATGTGCGGCAGGATCGCCTTCGCGTCGAGGAACACGGCGTGCCCGCCGATGGGGTGGGCTCAACCGGATGGCCGGCGAGGGATGGGAACTCAGCCGCTACACCTGGACGCGCTACGTGTTCGCGCGAGGAATCCCCGGCCGCTACACCTACCGCCTGCAACTCATGGCCGATACCCCCGGGAGCCCGAAGGGTCGCGACTACCTGGCCTTCATGAAGGACGCCGGCGTGGAAGTCGTGTCGGCCTACGACAACTGGGTCTACTTCCGGAAGAAGGCGGCGGACGGCCCCTTCGAGGTGTTCAGCGATCTGGACTCTCGCATCGCGCACCACCGGCGCATCGCCGGCATGTTCTCCGCATTCCTGGCCGCGCTGATTCCCTCGGCCGTCGTGGTACTGAACTCGAACGCCCATGAGGGGCGACTCTGGCTGGCGCCGCTCATCCTCGTCGAGATCGCCCTCGGGGCGTCGCTGGCAACGGTGGCGCTGCGGGAGTGCCACAAGGCGAAGGACCTTGAGCGCCAGCGGGTGGTACACGAGTAGCGTCGAGGGCGTCATCGAGACTCGCCATGGACTCTACCGGGACCGAAGGCCCGCTCCTCGCCGCGAGGAGCGGGCCTTCGACCACATTCCGCCGGCGAACCGGCGATCCGTTCGGACCATCAGCAGCTGCCCGAGCCGCCATCTCCGGTCACAGCGTAGCCGCTCTCCAGAGCGACTGCGTCGAGCTTCGCCGTCACGGCGTCCTCGACGACCATCGACAGCGGCTTCCCGAGATCGTCCTCGAACACGAACCTCGCGTAGCCGTGGCATTCGTCGCACAGGTGCACCCGATGCGCCGGGTCGCCCTCGACATGGGTGTAGTGGAGCTTGTCGGGGTTGCGGCATCCGCACCGCACGCACCGGAGGCGCTCGTAGCCCCACTCCGCGTGACAGACGCCGCACCACAACGTGCGCTCGGCGCCCTGGAGCTGCGAACTCTCGCCCATGCGGCCCATCGACGCGTCTGCGCCGCACACCGGGCAGCGGCCCGTTCCGTGAGCGCCTCGTCCAAGATCGCCGAGTGCCTGGCGCGCCCTCACGGACGGGCCGGTAAGGAACGGTACGAGCGCCGACATGAGCACGAAGGCGAGCGTTGCCGGCGTCAGCGGACCGCCCGGTTGCGCTCCCAGACTGCCCGCCACCTCGGCGGCGAACGCTTCGGGCGATCGCACGGCGCCGGCCAAGCTATCCGCGTCGATGGCCGAGGCGAAGTCCGCGCCTCGCAGCGCATCGGCCTGCTCCGGAGCGAGGCCGGCCATGCTGCTTGTGTAGCCCGCCAGCCTGGAGACGGCCTCCAGATACTCGACGACCGGCACTTCAGGCGCGCTCACGAGAAAGAGCGGCCTCCCGGCAGCGAAGGCTTCACGCGCGGCGTTCTCAGAGGGCGCGTCGTAGGGCCTGCCGACACCTTCGATGCTCGCTTGGATGTCCCATATCCCCTGGAGGAAGCGCAGACGTGCGGCCTCCGAACCGGTGGTCGTCCGCAGATAGGCATCGGTCACCTCGGTCACAAGATCCATGTTCACGTACCCCACTCCTCTTCGCGGTACCGGGGGCCGGCCCATGTCGGCCCGGCCCCCGGTGCGTGTCGTGCATTGCAGGACCGGACGCCCGGCCCGCTACTCCTCGATCACGTTCTTCCCGCTCGCCAGCTCTTCTTCGGCCCAGTGGCCCCAGTGGTAGCGGGCCTCCTCCTCGGTCACGCGACCGTTGCCGAGCATGAGCCTGGCCAGACCACGGTACGGCTGGAATATGCCCGCACCGAGGTAGATGTGCGCGCACATGATGAGCACGACAAGTGCGAAGGCCACGTCGTGCAGCAGGAGCGCTACCCGGAACACCTCGGGAGAGACGAACTGACCTGCCCAGAGGACGACTCCCGTGACCGCGATGAGCGCAGCCGCGAAGAGCAGGAGGCCGTCGGAGAGACGCTGACCCGACTTGACCTCGTGCTGCGGAGGCATGTGCGTGGTCTTCGGCGCGAACATGTACTTGGCGAACTTCTTCATGAACAGCTTGTCGTCGTCGTCCCACTTCGCGAACAGGTTCTTCATGATGTGCACGAACCCCTTGGGGGCCGCGATGAGGCCCACGAGCGGACCGCCGATGAATATGACCGCCAGGACCCTGTGCGCGATGCGAACGAACTGGACGACGTCGGGGCCGACCGCCCGGCCGACCGCCGGGATGAAGATGATAGTTCCGCCGACGATGAGTCCAAGGGTCGCGACCATATGGATGCCGTGGATCCACCGCTTGAGCAGGCTGTGACGCTGTATGTAGCGAGTCACGGTTACTTCTCCTCCTTCGCGGCAGCGTCCGCGGTCTCAAGTTCCTCGGTCAGTCCGTCCCGCGTGTAGCCAATGCTCGACAGGAACGAGATGCCGAGTCCGCCGACGATCGCGGCGACACCGAGGCCGGTGAGCGGCTTGATGATCGACATCAGCGTGACGATATCCGGCTTCTTCGGGTCGCGGATGAGGCCGTGCGCCTCGAACCCGTACTTGGCAACGAACAGCGAGTGCATACCGCCCATCTGGGTCACGCCGTAGAGCTCGGCCTTGTCGAAGCCCGCGGCCTTGAGCTCCGCGATGCGCGCGTTGCCCGCGGTGAGCATCTCGGTGCGGGGGCCGTAGGTCATCGCTGCGGCCGGACAGGTCTTTACGCAAGCCGGCTCGCGACCCTTGGCGACGCGATCGTCGCACAGCGTGCACTTGTTGGAGACGCCGGCTTCGGCGCGGTACTTCGGAACGCTGAAGGGACATGCGGCGGTGCAGTACTTGCACCCGACGCATTTCGAGCTGTCGAGCTTGATGGTGCCGTCATCGAGCTTGCTGATGGCGCCGACCGGGCACACGTCCATGCACGCGGGCTGCGAGCAGTGGAAGCAGGCGCGGCGGGAGAACGCCCATTCGATGCCGGCAGGGGTGTCCTTCTCGCGGAACTCGATGAGAAGTCGCGTGTCCCCGTTGAGGTCGGACATGCTCTGGTAGGAGCCGGTGAACTCATAGTCGTTCTTGGTCAGGCTCGAGGGGAGCATGTTCCACTGCTTGCACTGCACCTGGCAGCCCTTGCAGGCGCTGCACTTCGACGAGTCGTACAGGATCGCTGATTCAGTCATCGGTCATACCCTCCTTAGGCCTTCTCGACGTTGACGAGGTATGCCTTGTACTCGGGGATCGACGTGTTCGAGTCTCCGACGTTCGGCGTGAGGTCGTTGGCGATGGCGCCGGTCGCCTGGCCCGACGCGTAGCCCCAGTGCCACGGCATGCCCACCTGGTGGACCTTCTTGCCGTCGATCGTGAACGGCTTGAAGCGGGGCGTGACCATGGCGACCATCTCGATCGACCCCCGGTCGTTGAACACGCGGACCTGATCGCCGTTGCCAACGCCCTTTTCCGCAGCGAGCTCCTTCGACATCTCGACGAACATCTTCGGCATCGCCTCCGCGAGCCACGGGATGTTGCGGGTCATGCCGCCGGTCTGCCAGTGCTCCGTCATCCGGTAGGTGGTGCACACGATCGGATACTTCTTCGGATCGCCGGGCTTCACCGACTTCGCTTTGCCGAAGGTCAGGGTCGGAGTCGACTGACCGCCGTTGAGAAGGTTGACGACAGGGCTCTCGAACGGCTCGTAGTGCTCGGGGAACGGACCGTCCTTCATGCTGGATGCGAAGAGCTTCGCGCCCTGCTCGGCGGTCATGATGAACGCCTTGTTGTTCGGCGGCGTGGGCGTGATGGTGACGCCATCGGGCGCCACGACCTGGAAGCCGAAGTCCGGCACGTCGTTGTGCAGCCACTTCGTACCGTCCCACTCGACGACCATCTTCGCCGGGTTCCACGGCTTGCCCTGCATGTCGGCAGAGGCGCGGTTGTAGAGGAGGCGGCGGTTGAGCGGCCAGGAGAACGCCCAGTTCGGGAAGAGGCCCAGCCCGCCCGGATCCTCCTTGCCGCGCGCACCGGTCGGCTGCTTGGTGGGATCGCCCGGGGCATCGTTGTTGTTGAAGTAGCCCGAGTAGATCCACACGCCGCACGCCGTCGACCCGTCCGCCTTCAGCAGCGTGAAGTTCTTGACCATCTTGTCGTCGGCCACGGTGTAGCCATTCACGCCCTGCGCGACCTTCGTGATGTCGGCCTTGCCGTCGGTCTCGTACGGCCAGTGCAGCTTCGTGAGCTGCTCGGCGTTCGGGCCGCCGTCGGTCTCGTAGAGGCTCTTCAGTTTCTTGTACAACTCGTGCATCATCTCGAAGTCGTCGCGGGCCTCGCCGGGAGCGGCGACGCCCTTGTAGCGCCACTGGACCCAGCGTCCGGAGTTCGCCACCGAACCCTGCTTCTCGTAGTGAGCGGCGGCAGGGAGCATGAAGACCTCGGTCTGGATCGAGGCCGGGTCGACACCCGGCGCCTTCCAGAACTGCGCGGTCTCGGTCTCCCACAGGTCGACGGCGACGAGCCAGTCGAGCTTCGCCATCATCTTGCGCTCGAAGGACGCGTTGGGGCCGCCGACTGCCGGGTTCTGCCCCCAGCACATCATGCCCTTGACGACGCCCGTCTCGATCGAC
>Ga0209124_10001101_pt1 | contig 11433 bp, 14 predicted proteins | sample BarGraIncu01122A_FD_184502 | JGI IMG/M metagenome (GOLD analysis project Ga0209124, IMG submission 184502) | Arctic peat soil microbial communities from Barrow, Alaska - Barrow Graham LP Incubations 011-22A (SPAdes) (version 2) | ecosystem: Environmental > Terrestrial > Soil > Wetlands > Peat...
GCGCGTCCCAATGCCGATGTTGTAAACTTTTGCACCGAGCGCCTGCGCCGCTTCCGCCGCCGTGAGCGGATCCACTTTGCCCGCATTGTTCTGCCCGTCGGTCATCAAAATCACAATTTTGCTTTTCGATTTCAATGCGCGCAGCCGGTTCAACGCCGTGCTCAACGCATCGCCAATGGCGGTCTGATCCGCGTTGATCGTGCCAATTTCAAGCCGGTCCAGATTTTCCTGCAAAAAATCATGGTCGAGCGTCAAGGGCGTGGCGATGAACGCCTGCACCGCGAAGACAACCAGCCCGATGCGATCGTTCGGTCGCTGGTCAATGAACTGCTTCAAAACCGCGCGCGCCATGTTGAAACGATTCACGCGCCCGCCGCGCACGACGAAATCCTCCGAAATCATGCTGCCCGACAAATCGAGCGCGACAACGATGTCCACGCCGCTGGCCTTGACCGTGGTTGCGCTTTTCATCAAACGTGGTTGTGCCAGCGCCACAATGAACAGCGCCAGCAACAGCCAGCGCAGCGCCGCCAAAAATGCACCGGCGCGCGAACGCTGTGCCCGCGTCAATCCTTCCACCAATCGCACCGACGAATACAGAAACGCCGGCGGCCGGCCGCGCCTGCCCTTCAGCCACGCCAATAACGGCAGCAGCAACAGCAGCAGCAAAAAATAGGGATGGGCGAAGGTCATTTGGGGTCTGGCGTCTGGCGTCTGGCGTCTGGGGTTTCGATGTGTGGCTCAGTTTCTTCAATCAACCGCAAGGCCGAACCATGCAGGCCGCGCAACTCCGGTTCGCCCGGTTCATATTTGGCAAATTTCACGAGGTCGCAACGCCCCAGAAATTCGCCGAGCTTTTCTTTTTGTTCCGCCGCCAACAAATTCGTGTCCTGCAGTTCGTGCAGAAATTCCTCGGTCGTCCGTTCCGGTGCGCGGAAGTTGAACCGCTCTTCAAGGTAAACGCGAATCGTGTCGGAAACCAAAACGCAAAACGGTTCCGGCCGGGTAATCAGTGCCAGCGCCTCCTGCAATTTTTGTTTTGCGCGAACGTGGGCCGGCACAGGCGACTCGACCGGAATTTGCGACCGCCGTTTCTGCCAGTAACGCCAGGTCGCGAATAACAACGCCACGATGGCCAGCGTGCCGAGCGTCCACCACAGCCATTCCCAGCCGCTCGGAATTTCCACCGGCGGCTTGATGTCGCGGATGTCATTGGCATTCGCGGCGGCGGTTTGAGCTGTTGCATTCGTAATCATGAGTCAGTGGTTACGCTCGCCTGGCAACAATCGCGGTAGGGCGGCGCTGCCGCGCCGCCCAAACTGCATCAAGAACGGGCCGAGCGATGTTCTTGCCTCCACACGCCAAAACTCCGCCAGCATCGCTTCGCTCGCTGACGGTAAAACTGGGGCAGAGCAGCAGCTCTGCCCTACCCATGTTGGCCCTGGCGTTTCGCATCATTTGCCTATCCCCTTAACCTCCGCTTTTCCCGGTTCTCGAAAAATTTGCCCAAGACCGCCGAGTAAGGTTCGTCCGTGCGCAGTTGAATCGCGTCCACCCCCGACGAGCGAAACTGGCGCGCGAGGTCGTTGCGCTGTTTTTCCTGCCGCAACGCAAAGGCGTCACGGCTGCTGGCGTGGCCCGTGTTGAGTTCCACAATTTCGCCCGTCTCGGCGTCTTCCAAAATCAGACGGCCAAGCGCGGGCAATTCGAGTTCGTAGCGGTCCGTGATTTGCACGGCAACGACATCATGCTTGCGATTCGCAATCCGCAACGCGGTTTGCAATTCCGACGGCAAGGGGTTTTGTGAACGTGCTGCCGGCATCCTGCCGGCAGAACTGATTTGAGTTTGACCTTCCGGCAGGATGCCGGAAGCACGTTGCGTGAGCGTGATAAAATCCGAAATCACCACCGCGATGGCGCGATGCGGCAAAACGCGACCCATGAATTCCAGCGCGTGAACCAAATCCGTTCCGCGCCGTTTCGGCTCAAAAAACAAGACTTCGCGAATGACGCGCAATACGTGGCTGCGGCCTTTGCGCGGCGGAATAAACTTCTCCACTTCATCGGTGAACAGCAACAGGCCAACCTTGTCATTGTTGCGGATGGCGGAGAAGGCGAGCACGGAGGCAATCTCGGCGGCGAGTTCGCGTTTGGATTGCGCGCGCGAGCCAAACAAGCCGGAACCGCTCACGTCCACGACCAGCATGAGCGTCAACTCGCGTTCCTCGACGAATTTTTTGATGAACGGATGGTTCATCCGCGCGGTGACGTTCCAGTCAATCGCGCGCACGTCGTCGCCAGGCTGGTATTCGCGCACCTCGTCGAAGTTCATCCCCTGCCCTTTGAAGACGCTGTGGTACTGACCCGCGAGCGTTTCGGTCACGACGCGGTTCGTGCGCAGTTCAATCTGCCGGATTTTTTTGAGGATCTCGCGGGGAATCATGGGAAAAATTCAAATTGCGCGTGGCAACTGTCGGAGTAAAATAAATCCATGTCCGTGAAGAAATTCTTTTCCGCAGCGAAAAAACTTCCGTTCGATGAACGGGCTGAACTCGCGCATCGTCTCTGGGACGAATTCATGGATGGCTTCCAAGACTGGAAAGCGCCGCCGATTCCAAAAGGAAAATTCCCTTGGAAAACTTTGAAGGCCGAGATTGATGCCAAGTTAAGCCGCACCGACCGCCTTGAACTCGCGCAACAAGTTTGGAGCAACATCGTCGAAAACGGATACGACCCCGAACTAACGCCGGAACAAATTGAAGAACTCGACCACCGCGCGGAAGATGCGCTAAAGAATCCCGGACGCGGCAAACCGATTGAAGAAGTCTTTGCAGAAATTGAGAAACGGTTTGCGGAACGGCGGAAAAACCTTGCTTGCGCGGACAAATCAAAGGAGTAAATTGCCGCCATGAGCAGGACGGAAATCCTCGAAGAATTGCGCCGGATGCCCGAACCGGAGCGACGCGAACTCGTCGAAACCATTGATTTGGAGTTCGGTGATTTCAACGACGAACTCACGTCGGAGCAAAAGGCCGAACTCGACCGGCGCGCCGAAGAGTTTCGTAAAAACCCACACGACGGGATTCCTTTTGAACAAGTCCGCGAAGAAGCCCGCAAACGCTTCGGCTGGAAATGAAGCGGGTGCGGCTCAAATCGCCCGCCGACTTGGATTACCTTCAGGCTTTGAAATGGTATGAAGAACGACAGCCGGGTTTGGGGCAAGAATTCGACGCCGAACTTCTGGCGGTGTTTGAGCGTATCAAACAAAACCCTGAACTTTTCCAGAAAGAAACCGATGTTGTTCGCAAGGCGCGGATGCCGCGTTTCAAATACCGGATTTACTTCACGGTTGAAGGCGACGAAATCGGCGTGGTTGCCATTTATCATCCCAGCCGGAATCCCGAAACTCTCCGCCGCCGATTTTAGTAAGCGCGGACAACGCGGTTCGGTCACGAGCCGGTTCGTGCGCAGCTCGATCTGCCGAATTTTTTTGAGAATCTCGCGGGGAATCATTCTTTTCTATAGCCGAGGTAACGAGGTGTATGCTGTGCGATTGTGAATTCTGATCCACCAATCATGGTCAATTTCCGGTTCTCGGAATTAACCAGAACCAAACACGATTTGAGTTTTCGTTCTAGCCATTTTGCTTCTTCCATTGTGCAAAACACTTTCCATTGTGATCCCCAATAATGTTTTGACGGCCTCCGGCGAAGCTCTTCTCTATTTGAGGCAATCAATATGACAATCCCTTCGTCGGATGACAAACGACCGAGAAACCTCCCATACATGAGGTTGCCAACCTTCGCAGTATCTGTCTGACTGAACAAAATCGGATTTTTTGACCGAGCTTTTGCGTCGTATTCAAAACAGGGATGCTTCGGCCAAGGCCAACCCAAGGATTCCAACCAGACTGAACCGCCATTTGAACGTAAAAAAATTACAAATCCACCACATTTCGGACATTTTGTGAAATGAGGAATACCTTCACTGTCGTTGCGATAAAGACTTCGTCCAATGCAATTGGAATTGCCTTGGTGAATTGGTGTGACAACGCCTCGAATTACTCGAAAGACAATTTCACCGCCACAGAATTGACAGATTTCGGTTTGGTCAGCCATGTCTTATGAAGATCAGTTCAGGGTTTTCGACCGAGTCGCTTGTCAATCTTTTGCCGAGGAATGAAAAGTTCCTTTGAACGCAATTGCGCTTGGTTCAATTGCTCTTTGGACAACCGAATCCCAAGAGTATCTCTGAATTCGGCTGCTGATTCACGAGACATAATTCCAAAGAATTCTTGTCCGGTCGGAGCGTAAGCTGCGGCTAAATTGAGCCATGCGTATGCTTCAACCAAATCATGCTTGACGTGTTCAGGGTCGGCGAAAACGGTGACAACCCAGATTTGAGCGCGAGACATTAGCCACGGGTCTTCTGTAATCTTCGGGTCGGCGATTGGAAGAAGCCGTTTCAGTGCTTCATCAGAATTTTTTTGCACTCCTTGACCTGTGGCATAGCATCTACCTACTTCGTAACTCACGTTTGCTCCCAAGCCCAAAAAAACATCATCTGCCTCTGCTTGCTGTTCGGCACTCAAATACCAACGGAACGCTTCATCATCGTTTTTAGGAATACCTTTTCCCCGTTCATAAAACTCTGCCAATTTGAATTGAGCTTGGGCATCGCCAGCTTCAGCGGCCAATTGATACAATGATGCCGCATCCTCAGGATCTTCGTCTGAAACTAATTCAGCCAACTCTCGTTGAGCTACGGTGCTTCCTTGATTCGCAGCTTCGCGATACCAATGAATTGCCTTTTCTTGGTTTTCCTTTACTCCCCAGCCGTCGTGATACGCCCATCCCATTGTTTCTTGCGCTAGAATATGTCCTTGTTTAGCAGCCTTCAAATACCATTGAGCAGCCTCTTTCTTATTCTTTTTGACTCTCTCGCCATCAAAAAGAATGCAAGCGATGTCGTATTGAGCTTCCGCATCTCCAGCCGCTGCTTTCATCCGCAATTCAGCAAGTTCCATAAAGTTTTTTCTTTAACTCACGGCACGGGTAGTTCATCAAAAATTTTCTGAATGACGATCTCGCTGGTTTTTTCCTCTGCTTCGGCTTCGTAGGTGATGGCGACGCGGTGGCGCAGCACGTCCATGCCGATGCTTTTTACGTCCTGCGGCGTGACGTAGCCGCGGCCTTTGAGAAACGCATAGGCCTTGGCCGCCAGCGTCAGGTTGATGGTCGCGCGCGGCGACGCGCCGAGCTGGATGAAGTCCTTCACCGCGATTTTGTAGTGGTCGGGGTCGCGCGTGGCGCAGACAAGGTCCACGATGTATTCCTTCACCTTGTCGTCCACGTAAATGTCGTTGATGACTTCGCGAGCTTTGAGGATTTGTTTCGCCTCGACGACGGCGCTCGCGGTGGGCGTGCCGGAGGTGCGCGCCATCAAGTCGAGAATCTGCCGTTCCTCGGCACGCGATGGGTAGCCGATTTTCAATTTGAGCATGAAGCGGTCAACCTGCGCCTCGGGCAGCGGATATGTGCCCTCGTGCTCGATGGGATTCTGCGTGGCAAGCACGAGGAACGGTTCTTCGAGCTTGAACGTCTGTTCGCCGATGGTGACTTGTTTCTCCTGCATCGCTTCGAGCAATGCGCTTTGCACCTTGGCGGGCGCGCGGTTGATTTCGTCAGCCAGGATGAGGTTGGCAAAGATGGGGCCTTTGCGCGTGGTGAAGCCGCCGGACTGCGCGTTGTAAATCTGCGTGCCGATGACGTCGGCGGGCAGCATGTCCGGCGTGAATTGCAGGCGCGAAAACTTCACGTTGAGGCACGCGGCGAGCGATTTGACGGAGAGCGTCTTGGCCAGGCCCGGCACGCCTTCGAGGAGGACGTGGCCGTTGGCGAGCAGGCCGATGACGAGCCGCTCGACCAGATAATTTTGTCCTACGATGACTTTGCCGAGTTCGTTGAAGAGCGGGCGCGTGAAGGCGCCGGCTTCCTTGACCGCGTCGTTGATGGCGGAAATTCCGGTATTCATATTTTTTAAATTTTACAGACAGATGGACAGCAAATCCAGCCGGAGTGTTCAATCGAAATCTTGTAGCAGCCGAGGTAACGAGGCTCTATTTTGACGAAACATATTGGAGCCTCGTTACCTCGGCTGCTACAAAATCAGAAGCGCCGCCTTGCCTCGGATATGTCGCGCGCGATTTGTTCGCGCAGTTCAGCTGGTGAAGAAAACTTCCGCTCGTCGCGCAGCTTTTCGCCGATTTCAACTTCCAATTCCTGGCCGTAAAGGTCGCCGGTGAAATCAAGCAGGTGCGCCTCGACGCGGAGCTGTGGCCCGCCGGTCGCCAGCGTCGGACGGAAGCCGATGTTGAGCGCGACCTGTCGTGATTTTTTGTTGATTTTGGCGAGACCGAGGTAAACGCCGTTGGGTGGCAGAACCAAGCCCACCACATCGAGGTTCGCGGTCGGAAAACCGAGTTTACGACCCACGCCATCGCCCGCGATCACACGGCCGGAAATGGCGTAAGGCCGTCCGAGCATCTGGCTCGCGGCGTCGAGATTGCCGGAGCGAATGGCCTCGCGAATGCGCGTGCTGCTGACGATTTGACGGTCGAGCGACACGGCGGCCAGTCCGTGAACGGTGAAACCGAGTTCGCCGCCGAGTTTTTTGAGCAACGCGACGTTGCCGCTGCGTTTGTGGCCGAAAACAAAATCCGCGCCGACACAGAGGCTTTGGATCTTTCCGAGGTCGCACGCCAGACGGCGAATGAAATTTTCGCCCGTCTGACCGCTGAATTTTTCGTCGAAATGAATCAGTAACAGCGTGTCCGCGCCGAGCGATTCAATCGCACCCAATTTTTGCGGCAGCGAATAAATCAGCGGCGGCACGTGGTCGGGCGCGACAACAACGTTCGGATGCCGGTCGAACGTAATCACCAGCGCAATGGCGTCGTGCTGGTGCGCGTCGGCGATGGTCTGGCGGATGATTTGCTGATGGCCGAGATGGACGCCGTCAAAAAAGCCGATGGCCAGACAGACTTTACGGTTGCCGGGCTTGAGTTCGTTTGCGGCGTGGATGACGTTCATGTTTTTAACGTGCTGCCAGCATCTTGCCGGCAGATCAAATCTTTTGTGTGGTTCAATGCAAACAAAGTCAGAACTTCCGGCAAGATGCCGGAAGCACATGGTTACGAGCCGCCGCCCCCAACCAGCTTCAAAAACGGAATCACTTTTTTCTCCAATTCCGCCGTCGTCAATTTCAACACGTCGTCCAGCCTCGTCGCGTCGGCCACGTCAAATTTGCCGGAAACGCTGCGGCGGAGCGCAGCCAGGTGTGCGCCACAGCCGAGTTTCTGGCCGAGTTCGTGCGCGATGCTGCGGACGTAAGTGCCTTTGGTGCAGGCGACTTTAAATTGGCCGAGCGGCGGCTCGTAATTCGTGAAACGGCAATTGTAGATGTGAACCAGCCGCGGTTCGCGTTCCACCTCGATGCCTTTGCGGGCGAGCTTGTAAAGCGGCACGCCGTTTATTTTGATGGCTGAAACCATCGGGGGCGTTTGCATCTGGTCGCCGATGAACGTGGCGGCGGCTTCGTTCAATTGGTCGAGCGTCAACGGCGGCACCAGCTTGGTTTCGAGAATTTCACCATCGCAATCGTAACTGTTGGTCGCCTCGCCGAATTTGATGATGCCTTCATAAACCTTGTCGTCGCCCATCAATTTTTCGGACAGCTTCGTGCCGCGACCGAGCACGATGATGAGCAGGCCGGTGGCATTGGGGTCGAGCGTGCCGCAGTGGCCGACCTTTTTAATGCCGAACTTGCGGCGGATGGCGTCCACCACGTCGTGCGACGTCGGGCCGGCGGGTTTGTCAACGAGAATGGCGCCATCGAGGGCGGTGAAGTCTTGCATGGCGGAAAATTTATATTGCCAAACGAGGACGGGACTTTTTTACAGCCACATCAAGCGGCACTGATGGAACTTTGCCGGTCCACACCTTCAAGCCGCCTTTTTTAATGATTTTCCCGGATGATTCCGGTTTGACTTCCAGCACAATTCGTCCGGGAGATGCAGTCAATTTCAATGACTCGCCGGAGGCAATCCCGGCGGCTTTGCGGATGTCGCGGGTGAGGACGATGCGATTGTGTTTGTCCGGTTCAACGAACGTATTCATGGCATGAGCGTGCTATGAAGATGGCACAATCGCAAATCAAATTGAACCGAGAAGGGCAGCGAGCTTTACGCGAAAGCGTGAAGGGGCCGAACTATTTCCAGCTACGCGGCACTAATTCATCCCACGGGCAATCGAGTGCTCCACGAATTCTGGCTACGGTCGTGATGAGCAAGTTAATTTCTCCGGCTTCAATTCGGCGCACGTTGCGAGCAAGGCGTCAAAGTTTCAAAAACAACTTGTGGGGATGAATATTGAGGGCCTTGGCAATCTTGAAAAGAATTTCGAGGGTAGCAGAACACTCGCCTCGCTCGATTCGGCCAACGTAATTCGGGTGAATATCGGCTTTCTCGGCAAGGGCTTCCTGGCTCAAGCGCGCTCTTTTCCGATACTTGAGCACTGCTTCACCAATGATTTCGCGTTTCGTTTTAGCCACCAGTAGCTACGAAAACAAAAACGGAGAAAAATCACCACACACGCTCCGTGTAGGATTATTCATTTTTGTGGTTGTATTTTTGGCGAGGAAGTGCTTCTAATTGAACACATCGGCTTCATCAAACTTGTTGAAGCGGACAGTGAAGCCTTTGAGAAAACATCGAACTGACAAAAGGAAACCTATGATGAATCTAAATCAAATCATCGGCAGGCTGGCAATGGGGAGTTTCGTTGCCCTCAGCCTGATCACAAACCTCCACGCGCAGACAAAATCACCGCCACAGGTCGGAACATTTTATTCTGCGAAAGACCCCGACCTCGTTCCATTGCCATTCAACCCGCACCCTGAATTACCCGTGGTGGAGGTGGAGAAGGGAATATTTGTCGTGGATGATACAAGCATTCCAGACACGGCAGAACAGGTCATGGCGAGAGAACGCAGACAGGCTGCCGCCGAACTAGCCAGGGTAATTGCCAGCAATCCGATACTGGCTCAAGCCGCACAGCAAGCGGCGGCGGCAGCAGCGCGAAAAGCACAAGAGGCCTTGGAAAAACGAATCCAAGAGGAATTTACCCCCTGACTTCATGCCGATGCCAGACTAGGTGATGGCAAGGTGGCAAGTTTTAGCGAGCAATTGCAGGAAAAATCGGCAGACTTGACGAACCAGATTGCAAGACTGACCGCACACAATGCGGCTGATCTTGAAGCTGGCAGGGAAGAAGCATTCGCGTTCGGGCTGAGCGAGTTTGGCACGAATCAACTCGGTGGCCCTTTGTTCCTTCATGGCAAAGGTTCGGGAGCGGGCTTCATCACTTCATTCAATACGGAATCAGCCGACACTATTTCCACCGATGAAGTCCAGCCGGGCGGAAACACTGGTTTGGGACTCAACGGAACGAACACGACGATTGGTCTTTGGGAAGCCGGGCTGGTGTTCACAAATCACCAAGAATTTACCAACGGAAGCAGGCGGGTTTTTGAATTGGAAACGTCAAGCCGTTATTCGGTAATTGATCATTCAACGCATGTTGCTGGGACGCTCGCCGGAAAGGGCGTGACTAATGCAGCCAAAGGAATGGCTTTTCAAGGAGTCGTGAGAGCATGGGATGCTGATAACGACACCGGCGAAATGCTCGGTGAAGCCTCCACAAACAGCGTCAGAGTTTCCAATCATTCTTACGGGCGAGGCTGTGGGTGGGCGGGCATCGTGTTCGATACCGGCGGCAATCCTTATTACTTTTGGGATGGGGATGTCGTGATCAGCACAACAGAAGACTACCACTACGGTTTTTATGACTCCATTACGGCTGACATTGATTCGGACGTTTACCAAACCAAGTATTATCTGCCGGTTTGGGCAGCCGCCAACGAACGCGGCGGGCAAGGACAAGCCCCAAGCACGAACGCCTTTGTTCATGCCGCTTACGTCTCTGGAATTCTTCAACTCGTGTTGGCCGCGCATCCAAATGATTACGACCCGCATAGTGGTTACGACCTTTTGCCTCCGCAAGCGGTTTGCAAAAACGGTCTCTCGGTTGGCGCGGTGAGCAACATCGTTGCGGGATATTCCGGCAGCAATAGTGTAGGGATGTCCACGTTCAGTAGTTTTGGACCTACCGATGATGGCCGCATTAAGCCGGACATGGTTGCTGCCGGTGTGAACATCTATTCCTCCGGCTCTGCCTCCAACACCGCCTACTACACAGACAGCGGCACGAGCATGGCAGCGCCTGCGGTCACCGGCTCGCTGGACTTGCTCGTCCAAAGGCAGAGCCAGCTCTACGGAACAAATCCGCCGATGCTTTCATCCACGCTTCGTGGTCTGGCGATTGAAACTACAGACGAAGCCGGCACGAGTGCCGGGCCCGATTACAAGTTTGGCTGGGGTTTGTTTAATGACCGCAGCGCCGCACTGCTGATCGAAAGCAACTATGTGAGCCAGTCGCTTGCAAACATCAAAGAAGTGCGGTTGTTAAGCGGCGACTACATTGAATTTCCTGTCGTTGCCATAAACAATAAAGCGTTGCGCGTGACTATTTGCTGGACTGACCCGCCCGGCACTCCGGCCAGTCCGAGCCTGAATCCGACAAACCGCATGTTGGTGAACGATCTCGACTTGCGGGTTGTGAGTGCCGGTGGAGTCACAAATTCCCCGTGAGTATTGAATCCCGCGAGCGTGACAAACGCTGCCACGAAGGGCGACAACATCCGCGACAACGTGGAACGTGTGGACATTGCCGCGCCGACATCGGGGAACTACACAGTGCGCGTAACGCACAAAGGAAATTTGGTGAACAGTTCCAACGTGGTGTCGGAGCAATGGGTTTCAATACTCTTGTCAGGGAACATTGCCCAACCGCAACCAGCTTTAGTGGTCGCAGCACCGGTCGTTAGCGGCACAAATACTTTTCTAAAATGGCCATCTGTCGTCGGAAGAATCTACCGCGTGCAATACAACGATGATTTGGCTACGTCATCTTGGACGGACACCACCGGCGAAATCAGCTCGACAAAAACAAATGTTGCTGTTAATGTGTCAGCGACAGCAGCACAACGGTTTTATCGGGTTGTGCAAGTTCGTTAAGATGTTTGTCCATTCGCCAAAATCTCAATATGCAGCCCTGCTGGCCTTGGCCATTCTTTGGCTGGGGCTGGCGGCTGGCTATGGGCAAGGAACAATTGTCTATCGCCATCTGTCGAATCCGTATCCCCCGCCATCCATTCCACAGCCGTGGGATGATTCAGGCTATCCTATTTTTGGCCCCGTGGGTGGAGGCTTGGCAGTGGATTTCAACCAAGATGGACAGCCAGATGTCGGATTTA
>Ga0209124_10001104_pt1 | contig 11401 bp, 10 predicted proteins | sample BarGraIncu01122A_FD_184502 | JGI IMG/M metagenome (GOLD analysis project Ga0209124, IMG submission 184502) | Arctic peat soil microbial communities from Barrow, Alaska - Barrow Graham LP Incubations 011-22A (SPAdes) (version 2) | ecosystem: Environmental > Terrestrial > Soil > Wetlands > Peat...
CACCCCCGGCACCCAGCTCGGCGGCCTCCGCCCCCAACCACAACCGACGCTGAAGCTCACTCAGATGCGGCCGCAGCACCTCGAACCGACGCACCAACGACTCCGCCAGATCCGCTATAGCACAACCGTAGCCGCCCTGAGCCCGGAAACTAGGTTAATCCATCGCGAGCCCTTACCGGCCTGGACCAACGGCACAAGCTACACATTCACCCTCACCGCAACCAACGTCATCGGCACCTCGCCGGCGTCGGCGGCCTCTGCCGCGGTCACTCCGACAGTCGCGAAGGCGGGGTTCACCGGTAGGACCCCGGTCCGGGTCCTGGACACTCGGATAGGGGTCGGCGCACCCCAGGCCAAGCTCGGCGCCGGCAACACGTTGACCCTGACTGTCCCGGGCCTGCCTGCAGGAGCGAGCGCGGTCGCACTGAACGTCACCATCACCAACCCGAGCGCGGCAGGCAACCTGACGGTCTACCCCGGCGGGCATCCGGTACCCCTGGCGTCCAACCTGAACTACCTGGCCGGGCAGACCATCCCCAACATGGTCCAGGTTCCACTGGGGCCCGGGAACACGGTTACGTTCTACAACTCGGCAGGCACCGTCGACGTCATCGCCGACGTCCTGGGCTACTACGCGCCAGGCACTGGCGGCGGGTTCACCGGGAAAGCTCCGGCCCGGGTCCTGGACACCCGGGTAGGCCTTGGCGCACCCCAGGCCAAGCTCGGCGCCGCAAAGACGTTGACCATGACGGTCCCGGGCCTGCCAGCCGGGGCGAGCGCGGTCGCACTGAACATCACCATCACTGGCGCGACCGCGGCCAGCGACCTGAGCGTTTACCCAGGCAGCCAACCCGCCCGCTGGCATCCAACCTCAACTACCTGGCTGGGCAGACCATCTCCAACATGGTCCTTGTCCCGCTCGGGCCCGGGAACACGCTCACGTTCTACAACTCGGCCGGCACCGTGAACGTCATTGCCGACGTCCTGGGTTACTTCGCGCCGGGGGCCGGCGGCGGGTTCACTGGTGTGACCCCGGTCCGGGTCCTGGACACCCGGATAGGGGTCGGCGCACTCCAGGCCAAGCTCGGTTCCGGGAAGGCGTTGACCCTGACGGTTCCCGGCCTGCCCGCAGGGACCACCGCGGTCGCCTTGAACGTCACCATCACCGGCCCGACCGCGGCCGGCGACCTGATCGTCTACCCCGGCGGGCAACCCCTGCCCCTGGCATCCAACCTCAACTACGTGGCCGGACAGACCTTGCCCAACATGGTCCTGGTCCCGCTCGGCCCCGGAAACACCGTCACCTTCAACAACTCCGCCGGCACCGTCAACGTGATCGCCGACCTCCTGGGCTACTACAACTGAACAACCCGTCAAGCTCGCGGGGTCTCGGGGTGGGAAGTTCCGCCTCGAGGCCTGCGCGAGTCAGGAAGCCCCCAGCCTCGCCCCGTCGACGCCCGCCCGCGGCTAACCCGAACCTCCTGTTCGGCCAGCGGGATCGAAGCACGACGTCACACCTGTTGGCCCATTCATCCCCGGACAAAGATGGGGCTCGGCAATCTGTGAGGCTGAAGGACTGGGTCGTGCTCGCGACTTGCCACCGGGAAACCGATGTGGGTGTCGCGCCCGGAGCAGCGCCGGTGAGCCCGACGCTGAGATGCCGGTTGGCCACGAGGCTCGACTGTGGCGTGCCTGGAGAATTCCCGGGGTGGCCGACACGAGAACCCGTCCGGGACAGCTGACCATTTTGCCCTCGTGGGCCGCTCGCTCCCTGCCGGTGCTTACGGCTAACTCCCGAATCGGCGGCCGCGCCGGCCCGGGGCCTGCAATGCGTCAGGACTAGTGCGGTGGCCCGAGCTACCCGCAGCCGGTGCAGTCGAGGGGAGCCTTGTGTTCGGCACCACCCAGACCCGAGGGCGTTGTCGGGCTCGCAGCGTCGTCGGCTCACCGCCGTTGGCAGGACCCACCACGCACCGGCCCTCGGCGCCGGCGCCTGCCTAAGCCTCCTGCCGGTCAACGCCGACCTGGTCGGCGCCGTAGAGGTTGCCGCACTCATGAGTGCGATCAAGACCAAAGGCCAGCAGCCACAACACCTTCGCAGACCAGATTGTGGGCTGTCTGCGCGCCGGTGAGAGGCCACCTAGGACCTGACGAAACCAGGGCCGCCCTGGTCCCTTACAGAGGCGTAAAGAGGCAGTGGTCGCGTCAGCTGCGGCCTCGTGCAATCGGCGTAGGTCGCGCTCGTATCTGAGGCGGAAGCATCCCAGCGCACGGGACCGTAGCGTCCAGTTATCTTTCACATCCAGGGGAAATTTCATGACCATTGACGAAGCGTTTCATCGGGTAGTGCGTGGCCACTGGCTGCTCATCGCGATCTGCATTGCCCTCCCGGTGGCTGCCATGCTCTATCTCGGCAGCAAGCAGCCGGTGATGTACGAGGCGGTCGGGCGAGTCGAAGTCGGCACCACACTCGCGTCGTCCAACGTGGAGGCCGATGCCCTCAGCAACCGTGCACTGGGCATCGTCACCAGCCCGGGCGTGGTCCAGCGGGCGCTGCTCAGCGGCGGCCTCAACATCGACCCCGTTCAGTTCGCCACCGACCACATCAGCATCAACAGGATTGGCGTGTCTCCGATCATCGAGATCGCGGTAACCCAGGGCAGCCCCGTGCGGGCTGCCCGCATCGCCGAGTCACTGACCAACCAGCTGCTGGCATTCGCCAACGCCGGCGGCCGCGACGTCACGACCAACCGGGTCGAGGCCCTGGGCTCCACGATCCTCACCTTGACCAGGCAGCGAGACGTCCTGATCCCTAGGTTGTCCACGGCCACCGCAGGGGGGGTCTACAGCCTGCAGGCACAGATCAACGCCATCCAGGCGACCATGGCCGACGATATGCGCCAACGTTCCGACCTCATCGTCGCCTCGGCAACAATGTCATCGACGGTTCTGCTGGACGCGGTGGCCACCCCGACTGTTCCGGTGCCCAAGGGCACCAACCAGACCGCGGCCCTTGCTGCGCTCCTGGGGCTGATCGGTGGGCTCGGGCTGGCAGCGCTCATGGAGACCCTGCGTCCCACACTGCGCGACCCCAAGGCCATCGCGTATGCCATGGGCGCGCCGACGATCGGACATGTCGACATCAGGGATGTGCAGGACCCCCCCAACACGGGCGCGATAACCCCCATCGCTGACCGGATGGCGCTGCTCGGGCTCAGGCACGGCAGCACGCGGGCGATGCTCCTGGCGGTGCGTCAAGCCGACCAGGCCAGGGCCGGCGAGATGGCCGAGGCACTGGGCGTCACCCACAAAGATGAGGTGAGCCACCGGCTGCAGTGCGCTGCCTTGAACGGGCATTGGGAGGAGCCGGGCGAGCACCCGGCAATCGTCATCTTCAGCCCGGCCAAGGTTCGCGCCCGAGAACTGCGGCCGGTCCATGAGCTGCTCGAGTCGGTCGACTGGCCTGTGCTGGGTGTGGTGACCTACGGCCGGCCGCGTTGGCTCAAACGTCGCTGGCAGGCTCATCGGTTGGCGTTGAGGGGGACCACATGAGCGTGATCTGCCGAAGCGCGGGTCTGACCCTGGCCGTCGACGCGCCCAAAGGACCGTGGCGCCAGCGGGTGGCCGAGGCGTGCGCGGGGCAGTTCACGCACGGATTGTCACCGGACGTCCATGTCCGGGTTGAGCTCGGTGCCGGCCCGTTCGGGCTCGAAGGCCTCGACCCGCTGACGCGAGGTGCCTGGGCGGGCCAGGAGCGGGTCGTGATGAAGGACGCCTGCGCCAGCGGCGTGGACCTGCGCCTGACGATCAGCGATGACTGCCTCCAGGTCGAGGCCCGTCCGCGACCAAGGCCCAGCCAACGCGGACTCGCACTGCTCGCGCCAGCACGGACCACGCTGCTGTGGCGCGAAGCCCTGTTGCAGTACCCGGTCCTGTGGTGGGCCGGACTCAAGGGCGGGGTACCGATGCACGTGTCGGCCCTTCTCGTGGACGGGCAGGGAGTCGTGCTTGCCGGACCAGGGGGTGTGGGCAAGTCCACGCTGTTGGCCGGCGCGATGAGCGCTGGCGCGCAGGCCATCAGCGACAACCTTTGCGTCTGTTACGGATCGACTTTGTACGGCGTACTCGAGCCTTTGCGGACCGCCTCCGGGAAGGGTCGTCGAATGCCGCACGGGCGTCGGGAGAGCAGCTGGACGGCCAGACGAGAAGACGTGGTGGCACAGCGGATCCTGGTGCTGCGCCGTGGGTCGGACAGCGACGTCGCGATGGTGTCGATAAGGTCTCGCGAGGCCGCCCGGGTCATCGCCGCAGGGACCTACGCCGCGGGCGAGCTTCGTCGCTACTGGGCTTTCGCCTCGACCCTGGCGCTCGGAACGGCCCTTGGTCCGGCCCACCCTGCGGTGGTGGGCTGCGCCGGCGACCTGGCGTCCGGCATACCGTGCTCCGAGGTGTTGCTGCCGTCAACTCCCGGAGTTCACCTGTTGGATCTGATCGCCGGGTCGCGCGCTGGCACCGGTGTCAGGCAGCTCCCCGAGGGGGCGTGAACGCCCATGCCCGTGAACGTTGCCCACATTGTGACGCGCTGCATAGCCGGCGCGGGCGGGGTTGCCGTGCGAGGCGCCGTCAGCATCGATACTGCGCGCTACCGCGGCACGCTGGTCACCGGCAGTGGTGGACCGCTGCTGGACCAGGCGCGCGCCCATGGCGTTGACGTCGTGATCATCCCCGAGCTGGTCTCCCCGATCAGTCCGCGCCAGGACGCCATCGCCCTGGCGCGGATCATCGCCGTTCTTCGCGAACGGCACGTGGACGTGGTCCACACCCACAGCGCCAAGGCGGGGGCCCTGGGCCGAGTGGCTGCTCGCCGGGTCGGGGCAAAGCGGGTAGTTCACACGATGCACGGATTCCCGTTTCATGCGTTTCAGTCCCCGCTGACCCGGGCCACGTATGTCCAGATTGAGCGGAGCCTGTCCCGGCTGACCGACGTCTACCTCGCGGTCGGCACCGGCGTCGCGGTCGAGATGATCCGGCGGGGGCTGGCCAGACCGGAGCAGATTCGGACCATCGGCCCGGCCGTCGACCCACCAACGGTGGTCACGAACGCGGCGACGCGCGCACGAGCTAGATTGCTGCTCGGGATCCGGGACGACGCGCTCGTGGTCGGGACCGTCGGCAGGATGGACTACCAGAAGGCGCCCGAGATCCTGATCGAGGCGGTTTCCCGGCTCACCTTAGCGGCGATGCTGGTGTGGGCAGGGGACGGACCGCTGCTGCAGGCTGCCCGCCAACAGGTCGCCGCCCTCGGGCTGCAGGATCGAATCCTGTTGCTGGGCAACCGGGCCGACGTCCCGGCGATCTTGCCCGCATTTGACGTGTTCGCCATGGCGAGCCGTTACGAAGGGCTGCCGTGCGTCATCGTCGAAGCCCAGCAGAGCGGCATCCCGGTGGTCGCCACGGCAGTCAACGCCGTCCCCGACGTGGTGATCCCCGGGGAGTCGGGGCTGCTCGTGCCGCCCGGGCGGGCCGACCTCCTGGCGGGGGCCCTGGACCATGCGCTGGCCAACCCGCGTATCGCCCACCAGTGGGCGCTCAACGCACGACGCCAGCTCGGCGCGCGTTATGCACCCGAGACGCTGGCGGCGGTGCTCGAGGAGGTCTACTTCTCGAGCAGTGTCCCCGCGCATGTGACGCGAATCTGGTCGGAGGCGTCGTGATGATTGGGGCACCCGAGGCGGTGCGTCTGATCACCGAGCCTGGAGACCTGATCCTGGCGCCTCGAGGGCACGGCCAGGCACGTGGCATCAGTGGCCTTGCCCCTGGCGCCAGGGTGGTCCTCAGCGATGACCGCCCAGGAAGCCGGATCCGGTTGCGCCGCAAAGCAGCTCGGCTCGGGCTCCAGATCTCTCGGGAGTACGTTGTCCTACCCTCGTGGCACCGGGCGGCCTTCGTGGTCGAGGACCACCCGAGCACGCTCGCCTGGGCGTGGGCGAACCTGGCAACGATCCCACCGGGGGTCAGTCGCGGGTCGTTTCTGGCGGAGGCCGCGCTCAGAGGCGGCCGCTACCGGCTGGTCCAAGCTCTGGTGGGAAGCGTAGTGCCCGGCCGTGCCGTGATTGCGAGACGACGATGACAGCCATCGCGATGGAGCCGGCGCTCGGCACCCTGGTCCGGGACATCGTCCACGATCATCTGCCTGGAAGGCAGACACGCCTTGTGGTGATTGCCATGTCAAAGGACGCCAACCCCAAAGCAACCGTCATGGTTTTCGTCGACGGTTCGCGCTCTCCCCTGCTGGCGTGCAAGGTCGGCACAACCAAGGGTGCCTGTCGTTCGGTTGATGCCGAGGCAACGGTTCTTCGGGCGCTCGCGGCAGTCGATCCGACGATGGTCTACAACACTGCGCCACGGGTTCTGGAGCTGCGAGAGGCGCCACTGGGCACCGCACTGGTGATGAGCGCCTGCCCCGGTGTGCCGATGGCCATGGGCTACCACCGATGGAGGCACACCAGTGACTCTCATCAGGTGCGCCGTGACTTCGTCCAAGCTGACCGATGGTTGCGTCAGCTCACCCGCCTGAACGTAGCTCCGGCGCCCTGGCTGTGGTGGGACGACGGTCTACGTACCCGGTTCGGCTCCTACGCGGACGTCGAGTCTCTTGCAGGGGCAACACATTCCATCGAGCTTGAAATAGAGCGTCCTGGTCTTGGCGCGCTCGTCCATGGCGACTTCTGGTGCGGCAACATCCTGCGAACCTCCTGTGTGGTCTCAGGGGTAGTGGACTGGGAGCATGCCATGGTCGGCGGGGACCCGGTCAGAGACCGCGTGCGGTTCGCCCTGAGCTACTCCTCCTACCTCGACCGGCACACCCACGCTGGGTCGGCGGTGCCTGGGCACTCGGGGCTGTTCGCGGGCCGGTGGGGCTCCGGCATCAGGTACGCCATGGCTGGGCAGGGCTGGTACTCAGAGCTGGTCGCCGAGTTCGTGGGCGACGGACTTGCGTCCACGGGTCGCTGCCCTGATCTGTGGCGCTCAGCCATGCTCACCGGGCTGGCCGAGATTGCCGTGCGCAGCGATCATGACGGCTTCGCCAGGCAACACCTCGAGCTGCTGGGGGAGCTGGTCGCATGCAGCAGCTGACCACTGGTCGCGTCCGTGGCTACCCAGCCGCAACGGCCGGCGAGCCGATGTCCGGGGATCGGGTTCCTCCCCAGGAGGCGCCGACGCGCCGTACCCGCTCCGGCCGGCGAGGCCGGGCCACAAGTCGGACATCGGTTCGCGCCCCCCTGGTCGCCGCAGTCCCGGTTCCCCGCGGGCTGCGAACAGTGGGGTACCTGACGGCCCTTGCAGTCTGGACCGTGCCAATCCTGACTCCGGCTGGCCCAGGCAACACCGCGGTGCCCGACGCCACCATGGCTGCAGCCCTGATCATGACCATCCTGTGGCTGTACCGCTACGGCAACGCGGTGGCCCTTCCGTACTGCCTGGGCATCGGCACCCTCATGATCGCTGGTTTGATTGCTGCGGTCCACCAGCGTGCAGCCCTGGCCAGCTTACCTGTCTTGCAGGACTTGTTCCTGCTGTTGTTTGCGGCTGGCGTCGCGAACGCGGTGCAAAGGCCATGGGTGCTTCGCGTCTTCCTCCAGGCATGGTGCTGGAGTGGGATCGCGTGGGCGGCCGTCCTGGTCTTCGCCCGGCTTGCAGGTCTGGGTGCCGTGGCTGGTATCAACCCCAAGAACGGCGGTCGCGCCGCGCTGACCATGAACGACCCCAACATGGCGGGCAACTATTTCTTGTGCGCGCTCCTGGTGCTGTTGGCGACCAGGGTGATCGGCCGGCGCTGGATCCGTCTGTTGGGCGTGATCCTCATCCTCACCGCGATCGTCTTCACCGGGTCCAACGGAGCGGGGGTCTCACTGATTGCGGCCCTGGCTGTTGCCGGCGCGGTTCGGGTCGCCAAGGCCCGCGGCCCCATCGTCGCCATCGCTGTCGTGGCCCTGCTGCTGTTGCCGGCCGCCATCGTCGCACCGAACGTCAGCGTGCCCGCGATCCGCGCCAAAGCCGCGGACAGCGTACAACTGCTGCAGGACTCGGTCGGGCGCAGTGGCGCGTCCAGCAGCCAGCGCGCGCTTCTTTTCACCGAGGGCATGCATCTGTTCTACAACGGAGACCTCATCGGTCTGGGCCCGGGCCAAACTAAACAGACCCTGATCAACCAGGGAGCCCCCTATGTCAAGGAGGCACACGACGACTATGTGGCAACCCTGGCCGAGCGCGGGGTACTGGGTGGCGTCGGGCTCATCATCTTGTTCTGCGCCATCGGCGTGCGGCTGACCCGGGTGGCCGTGCGCCCTCTTCCACCGGAGGTTGCCGCTATGGTCCCCAGACCCGAGTACCTGCTCGGGCTGGGGGTCGCCTTCCTGGCCTCGGCATTCTTCTACGAAGTGCTCCACTTCCGGCATCTGTGGGTGTTTCTGGGCCTTGTCGCCGGACTCGACCTGATGGTGCGTGGCCGATGGCATCGCTGACACAGATCACAAGCTCGGGGGCCCCGGGCCCGAGGCTTCGCCGCCTGCCAGGGCTCGCCGTCGCGGGCAACCTCGGAAGCCGCATCGTGGCGATGGGGGCGCTGGGCGTCGTCACCGTCATCGTGGCCCGGGCCGGCGGACCCAGCGACGTGGGTGTTCTGGCGCTGCTGCGGGTTCTGCCTGGTCTTGCCGGCGTTCTGGCGGCCTGTGGGCTGCCCAGTGCCATGGGGTACTTCATCGCCGGGCCCGAACGTGACCACCCCCACCTGTGGCCGACCGTCATCGCTGTCATGTTCGCGGGCGCCCTGGTCGGGATGCTTGGGTGGTTCGCCCTGGCACCATTGATCCACCGGTACTTCATCTCGTCCACCTCGCTGGCGGTCGTGGCCGTCGCCGGGGTCACCGTAGCCACCCAGCTCCCGGTGGCGGTGGCCAAGGGATGTCTGCAGGCGCTGGAGGACCTGCGCGGCTGCAACGTGGTCATTGCCGCCGAAGAGGCCGCCTTCTTGCCGGCATACGTGGCCGGACATCTCCTCGGGTTGCGCGGACCCTGGCTCATCGTCGCCGCGCTGATCGTGGCTGACCTCGTGGTGGCGGTCGGTGCCTGGATGCGCATCGCACACCGGGTGCACCAGAGCGGAGTGCGCCTTAGCGGGCGCGCCGATCGGGGTCTGTCTGGGCGTGTCGTGCGGTTCGGGCTGCGCAGCCAGGTCGGCGGAACGGTCGGGCTGCTCAACCTGCGCTTTGACTTCCTGGTCCTGGGTGCCATGGCCGGACCGGCTGCAGTCGGTATCTACGCCGTGGCGTCCAAGTACGCCGAGCTGCTGCGCCTGCCAGCGCTCGCGCTCACCTGGGTGACCTATCCGCGGGTAGCCCGGATGGGCGCCTCGACCTTCGGGCCCCGGGCCCGGCGGCTGATGGCGCCACTGCTTGCCGCAGGGCTGGGCCTGGCCGCAGCCCTGATTCTGCTGGTGTTTCCGCTCTTTCCGTGGTTGTACGGAGTGCAGTTCCGTGCCGCCATCTTGCCTGCGGTCATCATCTTGCTCGGGTTGGTGGCCGAGCCCGCAGCCGGTGTCGGCAGCGCATTCCTGCTGGGAACAGGCCGCCCGGGGCTCAACTCGCTGCTGCTGGGCGCGGGCCTGGTCGTGACGCTCGTGCTCGACGTGGTGCTGATCCCGTCCCACGCCGCCGTCGGGGCCGCCTGGGCTTCGGCTTTGGCCTACCTGTTGACCGACATCCTGCTGGTTATGGTTATGTGGCGCATGACAAGGACCCGGCCATGAACCGCCCAGGCTCGACTCGACCCGCCGTCGGCGCCCGCGGCGCCGTTGCCATTTTGTGCACCCTGCTCGCGCTGTCCGGCTGCCAGTCGGTCACGGCGGCGCCCACGGGATCAAAGGCGCCCGGCGGATCGACGGTGCTTGCCAGCGTCGTGTCCACGGCACTGCCCCGTGCTCCGTACATCGGCATGGTCGACATGGTCGCGGCGCAGCGGGCGAACGTCTGGGTCGAGGTGGACCTGGTCAAGGCTTGGGAGACGGGTCCGCAGCGTTATGCCGACGTACTCAACATTGCCGTGAAGCTGGCCGCTCGCCGGGGGGTGGTCGGCATCAAGATCGCCGACGAGCTCGGTTACCACGACGGCCTGGACACCCCCGAGCGCGCGCGGGCATTCCTGGCACAGGCCTCCAGGGATATCCGGTCACGGTTGCCCGATACCAAGATTCTGATCGACATGGTTGTGCCTCAGTTCGGATGCCTGGCCTGGGCCAGCGAGCAGGCCGCACGGCTCTCCTGTGCGAATTCGGCGGCCGAAACCAGCCCTGCTGCCACGATCGACGCAGTAGATACCTACCTCGCGGCCAAGACCTTCGACATGCTCGACCTCAGTGCGGGTCTGCTCGACCAGACGACCTACCGGGCGTGGGGGACCACCCGGGACCAAGCCATGCTCGCCGTCTGGAAGGAAGCCGTGCGGCGCCAGTGGGGCGCTTTGGTTACGCTGCAGGCGCGTAAGGCGATGGCGCACCCCGGGTCGTACGAGGGCACTGCCGCGCAGGCCGAGGCCGACCTGCACACCTTCGTGGACATCCCGCTGGCTAACGGCGCCAAGGCTGTTGACATCTGGGCGTGGCGCCAGATGTACGAAGGGTCGATGTACCGGCTCTATGATCCCGGGCTGCGGACAAACCCGCTTATCGCCGGCCTGGCTCGCCGTCGCGCGGCCGGGGCTCACCTGTTCACCCACATGTCACCATCGTCGGTGGAGGTCAGCCAGAAGACTGACGTCTCGGCCGCCACCGCCATCTTCGGCAGCATCTTCGTGGCTGCGGGGGCGGGTTCGTGATGAGCGCGCCCCAGGACTCACCACACTGGTCAGCGAAAGCCGCGCCGACCGCCCGGCCTACCGGCGTGGGCTGCTGGCGGCGGACGCTGGACGTCGTGAGTGCGGGGATGGGCCTGGCACTGCTTGCGCCATTGCTGGCCACCATCGCGTTGGTTATTGTGCTGACCAGCTCCGGGCCGGTTCTGTTCCGACAGACTCGTCTGACTGGCGGCCGGCGCGAGTTCATGATTCTGAAGTTCCGGACGATGCGGGTCAACCAGGGCGGACCGCAGATCACCGCGACCGGTGACGTGCGGATCACTGCGGTCGGGGGCCTCCTGCGGCGGACCCATCTGGACGAGCTGCCGCAGCTGGTCAACGTCCTTCGTGGTGACATGACTCTGGTTGGGCCCCGACCGGAGACCCCGGCATTGGCTGCCCGCTATCCGCAGGAATGTCAGTGGGTGCTCGAACATCGACCCGGACTTACCGGACCCACGCAGGTGCGGCCGCAGGACCTTAATGACATTCCGGTCGGGGTGCTCGACCC
>Ga0209124_10001105_pt1 | contig 11398 bp, 9 predicted proteins | sample BarGraIncu01122A_FD_184502 | JGI IMG/M metagenome (GOLD analysis project Ga0209124, IMG submission 184502) | Arctic peat soil microbial communities from Barrow, Alaska - Barrow Graham LP Incubations 011-22A (SPAdes) (version 2) | ecosystem: Environmental > Terrestrial > Soil > Wetlands > Peat...
CTTTGACCGAGTAGGAGAAGTCGAAGTCCAGATGCTGCTTGAAAACAGCCTTCTGGTCGTCGTTCATGATGGGATACACGAGCGCTTCGATGGCGCCTCCCGACATCACCTCGGTCCCGACCGGCAACAGATGCTTGTGGAGACGCAGCATGGGTGGCGTTCCTGCCTGTAGATGCAGGTCTGAGGCTCCGCGGTCCACAACGATTTTCAGAATATCGTCCAGGCCCCTGATCTCAATAGGTGGCGTGTTGAGTTCCTCCATCAGTACCTCCGAATCGGCCGGACAGTCAACGCTTGTACCGTGCCTCTATCTAGTATAGCAGGACACTGGATTCTTCTAGATGTGAGAACATATCCCTGCCTTGACCATGGTCAAGGCACGATTGACAAACCGGCCAGGGGCGGTAGGATGAATTGATAGTCATGGAGCGCATGACCACCGTGCTCGTCCGCTGGGAGGCCTGTCATGAACATCAACACGCGCATCTGGGAAAATAGCATCACAGATCTGCCACAAGCGGACCAGCAGGCTGAGCAGTTCGAGCACTACGCCCACGAGTTCTTCATACCCGACAGCATCGCTCCGTCCGCTTATCTGGCCAACGTGGATGCGCTGATGGAACAGGCGGCCGAAGAGAGTGGCGTCCAGCCGACCCCATCTGCGGCCAGGATGGCCTTGTCGATGCAGCATCCCACCGGATTCTCGACATGGTTTCTGGCAGCCTATCCGGACGTTGCCCTCTGGTTCTCGTCACAAGATGGCCCAGACCGCAGGGCCGTCGACGCCGAAGTGACCACAAGATCGGCGGCATCCGGAGCCGTAGCCAGCCATCTCGTCGACGAAAACGGGTTTTTCGCGCACGCTGTCCTGCGGACGCTCATCGACTTGTACCGCGAACGCACAAGCTCTGTGCTGGAATGCACGGCTCCTGATGCCGACCTTCAGGAAGAGGGCACAGCCGGCTCGACCGACGAGCAGGCCCTGACAGCTCAGCAGGCTGTCGACCTGATGGCCGCCAACATCACTCGTTATGAGCGCGAGCTGGCAACCAGCTACGGAGACAGGTTCGCTGGCATACGGCCACGGCTGACGGTGTCAGGACTTCTTCAGCTTGGCTACTACGTCCTCGTAGACCACGTCATCCCGTTGTCGACACTCATCCAGGCTTCCGACGAATCGGCGTCAGCAGATGATCCGGTCGTCGAATTCGTGGAGCGGCTCGAGATAGAGGTGTTCTGCGCCGAAGGCGGGGAAGGCGAACGAAAGCGTATCGAAGAGGCGTGTCATCTCCTGCGTTCGCGCATTCTCGACGTCGTCCTCCAGACCCGGACCGACTTCGAAGAAACGCCATCGCTTACTCAGCCCACCCGCAACTTCATGGAGCTGCCCCAGTTCGAGCCACTGCGACAGGCCATCGGGATCCGGCCGGCCAGCTAGCAAGCGATTCTAGTCGGAAACGAAGTCCGGCTAGGGGATGTCCGAGGGCAACGGTTCCGGCTCGATCAGTCCGTATGCCTCGGCGACGGGGACGACGAACATGATGCCGACGCCCTTCTGGGTCATGTCCCCGACTGCTTCCAGCACGATCTTCTTGGCACGCTTCAGAGCTTCGATGTTGCTGATGACCGAGAAGATCGTTCTGCTGCTCTCCTGCACCGGCGAACCACCCAGCAGGCGAGCAATACCGGCCACGATCGGAATGTCGGCCGCAAGCATCTGACCCATGCCTCGGCTGTCAATGACAGTTGCGCCACCGACATCAATGGCAGTAAAACCCTCAAGTACCTTGCGCACATGCGCATCACTGTTCAGCACGGCAACCAGCAGGAACATCAGCACCTCCCGAAAACATGTATCTTCGGTATCAGTGTGGCGAAGGACGGTCTCCTGTCAACTGCTCGTATTGCCTCACCTAATATCTACTCCAAATCGCATCGTTGCCTCACGGATAAATCTACTCCAATCCAGTAGACTGAGGAGGAACCATGGAAGAGGATGAGCAGAGGAGAGGTGAAGAGATGGGGCTGACCGTGAAGCAACGACAAGCCATCATGAACGAGCTGCGAGGAAAATATCATCACGCATCGAAGAAGGAGAAGTCGAGGATCCTGGATGAGTTCGTGGACCAAAGCGCATCTCAACCGTTCATACGCACGCAGCACCCTGAGGGCAAAGGTGGCGCAGGGAAGGGGTCTCGTCCATCGTCCCAGGGTATCGGTGTACAAGGGGGCGGTCCTCCCTGCGCTCACGGAGTTCTGGCATCTTTCGGACAGACTCTGTGGCAAGCGTCTCGTCCCGTTCCTGCAGCGCATCGTCCCTTTCCTCGAGACAAGGGGGCAACTGAACCTTGCTCCTGCTCTTCAGGGTCTCCTCCTTCACATGAGTCCAGCCCCCTGTGACCGGCTGCTCCAGGAAGTGCAAACGAAGGAGGAACCCTGGGAACATCCTCACCCCCGTCCCGGCATGCTCCTCCTGCGGCAGGTCCCTGTCCAGACTGCTGCGGAGTGGGACCCTCCCCGGCCAGGGTTCGTCGCCGTGGACCTGGTGACCCATGAAGGCAGTGTCGCTGGAGGAGAGTATGCCTGCACCCTGGACGTTACCGACGTGGCAACAGGGTGGACCGAGACCAGGGCAGTGCGGAACAAGAGTCAGGAACAGGTCTTTGCTGCCCTGAGAGACATTCGCAGCGACCTCCCGTTCCCCCTCCTGGGCATCCATTCGGAGTACGGGAGCGAGTTCATGAACGGGCACCTGCTCCGTTACTGTCATCAGGAGCACATCACCCTCACACGGTCCCGCCCGTACAGGAAGAACGACAACTGCTTCGTGGAGCAGAAGAACTGGAGCATCGTCCGCAGGACGGTCTGGTACCTCCGGTATGACACCGAGGAGGAAGTCCTGCTCATGAACAAGATCTATCAGTCGCTGCGGCTGTTCACCAACTTCTTCCTGCCAGTGATGCAGCTCACCGGGGGGACACGGCAGGGAGCCAAGGTCACCCGCTCGTATGACACACCCTGCTCCCCGTATGAGCGTGTCCTGGCTTCACCCTGCATCAGGGAGGAAGCGAAGGAGGCGCTCAGGCATCAGGAGCAGCATCTTGATCCTGTCGCCCTCCATGATACGATCCTTAAGGATGAACGGCATCTGCGGGAGCTTGTCCTCACAACAAAACAGGACCGGCCCCACATCATTCCGAGGAAAGGCATGGACTGGCAACTTCACCCGGTTTCGAGTAGATTCTGATGTGAGGCAACGACTCCTCGTTCGAGCAGGTTTACTCGTGAGGCAACAGGCTGCTGCCCTGTGGACGGGGCTGGAGTGAAGGATTAAGGCATTGGTATTTCGTAACCGGAAACCCACATCATTTCGAGGGGGTCAGAGGTACCAGAACTATAGATTTAGTGATCCTTGTCTGCGTACTTGGCCGTCGTCATGGAAGCAATAACGCCAAAATGGCAGTAAGGTGAGTTATTGACTTGCGTCATCGCAAATCGGCGATTTCTGGGTTGAACCGCCACAATGGGGTGCAACTAGGGACTTGTCGGTTCGAATCCACCAAACCGTGAGCGAATCACAGCGCACTACGCTGACAGCTTGAAGAGAGACGAGACATGCTGGCAAACAGGAACGTCGCTTGTCAACGCTGTCAGTGCACCGTACCGGCATGGTGCGTTTCTGTTACCCGCGATGATAGCGGTTGGAACACACGGAACTGCCAGTATTCGTCGCCGAATGCAGCTACGGACGCATCTGCCGTGTTCAGCACACTTGTCGTGACATTTCTGCCGATACTAACGTGCACGACCTAGAAATTGCCTGATCCATTCTCAACGTAACCGGCCAAGTCGTTTGAACCCAGCCTGCCTTTTTGCAGATTTCCCTGTCAACTGAACCAGGATTCCGTGGTGATCATATCCAACTGTGCCAGACAACAACCCCTCGCTGCCCAGCGCAACTTGTCATGTGAAGGTCGAAGTCGAAGGAACTGTTGCGCCACCGAAGCTACAATCGGGCAAGTTCAGAAATGTGGTGCCCTGGATGACAGTGCCGTGAGATGTCTCGAGTGCACATACCACTGGTGTCACAAAAGAATGACACTGCACAGAGGATCAGAACTGGAATAATGCCGCGAAACATGCGTTTCATACGTCAACCCCATGTTGGTACCATAGCAGCCCACATGACACGGCACATCCGTCAAAGGAACGATCCCTCCATTGGATGTGCCGGTGAACGAACCATCGTCGTTACTCTGGGTGGCATATAACCTGTTTGTGAACGAAATGCTACATCATGGAGGGATGCCCTCTGGTCACCGCCAGGGTTCAATCATCGGGCGCAGATCGGAGGAGTTCGCCGTAACGACGACGAGACCCATGTCCACTGGCACAATACAGCAGAACTGCTTCTCCTCAGTCTCTTGTTTCTCTCGTGTCAGCAGGGTCTTATGCCAGAGCTTGGCGCCGGTCGTCGGGTTGAGAGCGATGAAGTTGCTCTCTCCTTCCTGTACGTACAGAGTGTCGCGGGATACAATTTATATCATTCCTTTAATTCTATACTAACTAAATACTATTTGCTAAAAGTTCATCAGCTGCCTTAAGGATAGCGTTCTCATCCATATCATACTTCTCAAGCAGTTTATAGTAGTTTCCAGATTCACCAAAGTGATCCTTTATAGCTATTCTCTTAAGCTTTCCTATTCCAGCCTCAGCCATTACTTCAGAAACTGCACTGCCAAGGCCATTATAAATGTTGTGATCTTCTACAGTTATAACCTTACCTGTCTTTTTTACAGACTCTAAAACTAACTCCTCATCTAAGGGTTTTAATGTAAACATATCTATAAGTCTAACACTAACGCCCTTCCTTTCTAGTTCATTTGCAGCGTTTATTGCTTGATGAAGTAAATCACCTATACCTATTATAGTTATATCATTACCATCTTTTAAGATTTTTCCCTTTCCAATTTCAAATTCTTCATTTTCATCATAATAGAAAGGCATCTCATTTCTTGTAAATCTAAGATATACTGGTCCATTCCATTTATAAGCTGCTTCAACTAGCTTTCTTGTGGAATTATAATCTGCTGGCATTATAACTGTCATATTAGGAATTGTTCTGTATATCCCCATATCCTCTGTTCCTTGATGAGTTGCTCCGTCATCTGCTGGAGTAAGACCACCATGGCTGCAGGCTATTTTAACATTTAAATTAGGATAGCAGACTGAGGTCCTTATTTGTTCTAGCATTCTCATACTTCCAAATACAGCATAAGTGCTTATAAATGGAACCTTGCCCATTGTTGCAAGTCCTGCCGCTATTCCTGCTGCATTTTGCTCAGCTATTCCAACATTTAAATGCTGGTTTGGTAATTTACATGCAAAATCTGTTGTTTTACACGATTTTGATATATCACAGTCTATAACATATATATCATCATGAAGCTGCCCAAGCCTTAATATTTCATCTCCAAAACCTTGTCTTGTTGGTAAAGCTTTCATCTCTATGCCTCCTCTATTTCAGCTATTGCTTTTTCATACTGCTCTTTGTTTGGTGCCATTCCATGCCAAGCTACAACATTTTCCATAAAGGAAACTCCCTTACCTTTTACAGTATCTGCTACTATGCATACTGGCTTTCCTTTTACTTCTCTAGCCTTAGCAAAAGCTTCTAGTATCTCTTCTATACTGTGTCCATTTATTTCGAATACTTCAAAGCCGGAAGCTCTCCACATATCTGCCAAATTATTTGTAGGCATTATGTCACATACACGGCCATCATTTTGAAGATGGTTTCTATCTACAATAGCTACTAAATTATCTAAGCTATATTTAGAAGCGCTCATGGCAGCCTCCCAAACCTGTCCCTCATCACATTCTCCGTCTCCAAGTATTGCATATATTCTGCTATTTAATTTATCCTGCTTAGCAGCTATTGCCATTCCTATAGCTGCTGATAAGCCCTGACCCAAAGATCCTGTGGACATATCTACTCCAGGCACCTTATTCATATCTGGATGTCCCTGAAGAATAGATCCTAATTGTCTCAATGTCCCAAGTACTTCCATGTCATAATATCCCTTCATTGCTAGAACTGCGTATAGAACAGGACAGCAATGACCTTTTGATAAAACTACTCTGTCTCTTTCATACCAGCCAGGATTTTGGGGATCAATACTTAGCTCATCAAAATATAAAGTTGCTACTATATCAGCCGCTGATAATGAACCACCTGGATGTCCTGATTGTGCCTTATATATCGTTCCTAAAAGGTTAATTCTAAGTTCTTTTGCTTTCCCCTTTAAAAACTCAACCTTTTTATTATTCATATTTCTCCTCCATACTCTACTTTTTTTATTTATTATGCCGCAGCATTGGACTCTTTCACAGCCTTACTCCCTTTAACTCTTGTAAATCAATCTTTTTGCTACAGTTGCTCCAATACCTCTTGCTGCATTTGTTACTACTACATATTTTCCTTTAAGCCTTATATTGAAGTCCTTCTAATGTTCTATTTAATATTGCCTTTAAAACTTATGTCGGCTGCATAATGTTCACTATCTCAAGCAGTGCTGTTTCACTGCCAACATTCCCAGGAAATATAACATAGGGCATATTGGGGAATTTACTTTCAGATCCCGTAAGCCACACCGGAATACCGTATAAAACCTGACCTAGAACAAAAGCCTTTTTAACATTTAGTCCTTTTGTACCTACATCGCTGGAGGTGATGCCACCCTTGGCTATAATAAAGTTTGGTCGAACCTTTAGGTTAGATATAATGCTAGTAAGCGCATCTGATATTTTAATAGCTAGGAGTAGTTCGTCTTCTTTGTTTCCAGTGTTCAAATCAAAGCGGTTCCGGCGAGTATAAACTGCAACGGTACGTCCTTTTATAATGTTGTCCTCTGTTACCGCAATAACTCTTTCCATCTCCCTTCTAAAAGCATAGTCATCTAACACAAGATGTTGATTAAATTCCACAAATTCTACATAGCTGGCTTTCCTTAGATTCTCTAACTGTGTAGTAGTCCTTTCTACATGGGAGCCAACAATTACTATTCCACCATTTTTGTTGGTTGTGTTAATAAGTTCTTGTCTCGTGAGAAGAGGTTTATCGCTTACGCCCCCAATGATTTTAGGGAGGGCAGCCGCACTTCTAAATAGAAAGTTTTTCCCACACATAATAGCTTTAACAACTGATGTCACAAATACTTTTACATCGTAGTAATCAATGGCGTTGACTACCACTTTATTAAAGTCTGTAACTTTAATAAGTTTGTCTGTGATTCCTTTGTAGTCCTCTGAGCGTAATTCATCAAGGCTTATGTAAGTAACAGATTCTTTTTTGAAAGTACCATTACTTTTCTCTTCAACCCATTCTCCTAGGTGTGAGCTAGTGTAACCAAAGGTTCTATCTTTAGCAAACTCTGTTTCACCTGCTGGAACAAGTATATTGTTATCAGCAACATAGTGAATATTATCTATAGTAAAACGTCCACCTTCCTTAAAGAAAGGTATAATTATCTCACCATCAATAGTTCTACCATCAAATTCTTCTAAAGTTTCTTTAAGTGTTTGAGTTTCTAGAGGATAGTGTCCTCTAAGAGTAGAATCTCCGCGGCTAATAATAATAAACTCTTGGTTTTTTTCTTTTGCAACATCAATTACGTTTTTCGAAATCTTCGTGTGCAGGGCTTTTGTCTGTGATTCTGTAAGGCCTCTAGAGTTTGTGAGGATGAAAAACATAGAGTTTGATTCATCAAAACCTTGCTCAATACTCTGTCGGTTCCAATCAGTATATACATTTATTCCATGTACTGTTTGAACACCTGTTGGATCGTCATCCAACACTATTATTTTTTTATTAAAGCTAGCCAATGCTGATTGGAATGCAGAATCTACATGAGCTAAATCATAATCAGGATATCTGCTAAGTGAATTGTGTTTATCAATTGGTTTTTCCTGCAAAGTAGTACACCTCTCTTTCAGCTGACCTGAACTTTCTACGGAGCAACCTGAATTAAGTCGAAGTATCCTAGCTAAAAAGGCATTAAGTCCATATTGTCTAACGCAACCTAATGCCACTTCCTCAACTTCTTTAGCGTCAATTCCTGCTCATTTAATTACTGTCTTTACTGCTAATGTTCCTAAAGCGATTCTGCTTATATCTTTCACTGAGCCTCCGAAGCTGCCTACTGGAGTTCCTGCTGCGAAAATGATTACTACATTTTTGAACATTTTTATTCTGATTTTTCTTTAGGACTCTTTAGAAGTTTACGTTATTCTTACCTTTTAGACAAAGCATCTCCCTTGCTTCATCAGGAGTTGCTATTTCAAAATCAAGATCTCTAAGTATTCCACAAATTTTTGATACTTGTGTAGCATTGCTTACTGCTAACTCTCCATTAGGTTTGATATAGATACCATCTTCTAATCCAACACGAACATTACCGCCTGTGATAGCGCACATGGTTTCAAAACGGAACATTTTTCTGCAACCTGCCACTGAGGAGTACATTATATCCTTTCCAAGTATCTTCTTAGCTTGATCTATCATAAACATCATACCCTCAAGACTAATAGGCATACCACCCATTATTCCAGGTACAAATTGTAAGTAAATAGGATTTTTAACAATGCCATTATTTACAAAGTAAGCAAGGTTGTTAAGTTGGCCATAATCAAATATTTCAAATTCAGGTAGTGTATTGTTTTCATTCATAATCTTGATACAGTATTCTATACCTTTAAATGTATTTTTAAATACATTGTCATATGTTCTTTTTAAGAATGGTACTTCCCAATCAAATTGCGGATTGTCTATACCATCTGCAAGTTTTGAAAGACAGAAGTTAATAGAACCACCGTTAGCTGAAGCAATTTCGGGCTTAAAACGTGGGATTACCGCAAATCTTTCCTCAACGGTCATACCTTGTGCACCGCCTGTTGTAATTCCTATAACTACATCGCTCTGTTTTTTAATTCCAGAAAGAATTTGTTCAAAGGAATCAAAATCTGCTGTTGGCTCACCGGTTATTTCCTTTCTTGCATGTACATGAACCATGGATGCACCAGCCTTTGCAGCATCTACAGTATTTTCAATAATTTCTTTTGGACCCTTAGGTAGATATGGTGTCATTGAAGGGGTAAATATACCCCCTGTTATCGCTGCTGTTACAATTACCTTTTTTTGTTTTGCCATTTAATTTTCCTCCTATTTTATATATTTAAATTTTTTAATATCACGTTTTAATAAGACCTATTTCCATACTAAACGGATAAATCGTTGCGCAGTATGGGCTATATTAGCTCTTGCATGCATCAAAAGTTTGTCAAGTCGTAAGCTTTTATCAGTATCTTCATCTACTTGTTTTATTTATTGTGCCGCAGCATTGGACTCTTTCACAGCCTTACTCCCTTTAACTATTGTAAATACTATTATCGCTAAGAATATTAATGGTATTGGTCTTGTAATAAATGGCAAGAAGCTTCCATCACTAACAATAAGTGTTCTTCTAAAATTGGTATCTATCATATTACCAAGTATCAATCCAATCACTATAGGAGCTGGTGAATATCCCATCTTATCAAGGATGTATCCAAGTATTCCAAATATAAATACTACACCTAAATCAAATAAGGTTAAGTTAATTGCAAAGGCTCCAATTATACTGATGGCTGCAACAACTGGCATTAAATATGCCGGAGATATCTTTAATATACTGCTCATTGGTCTTGCTATTAACATTCCAACTAACCACATAGCAATAGTTGCTAGGAACAGCAGTGCACATATCTGATATAGAAAGTATGGTGTTTCAGTCATAAGCATTGGGCCTGGTCTGATACCGTGAAGCATAAGTGCTCCAAGTAAAACAGCCGTTGGTGGACTTCCAGGTACCGCTAGTGTTAGCATTGGAATAATAGCTCCACCTATAGCTGCGTTATTCCCAACTTCTGGTGCTATTGCTCCTTCATAGCTGCCTTTACCATATTCCTCAGGGTGCTTACTTGTCTTCTTTGCAGTACTATAGGATACCCAAGCCGCAACGTCTTCTCCAACTCCAGGTAAAGCGCCTATACCTACTCCAATTAACGAAGATTGAACTATTGTTCTAAGGGAGTTTTTCATAATAGGCCACATAGGAACTCTTTTTCCTGCCGTTTCTATCTTTACCGTTGTTTTACTCTTCTCAGCTAAGGCCTTTATAATTTCAGGTATTGCATAGAATCCAATCATTGCTGGGATAAGCGAAATTCCCCCGATTAAATTACTATTTCCAAACATGAATCTTTGAACTGAGAATATACCCTCCTGTCCTATAGTTGCAAAGAATAAACCAAAAAGTCCTGCAATCCATCCCTTTACCGGTACGTCACTAGTTCCCACAGAACCACATATTAAAACTCCAAACAAAGCTAGCATAAAGTATTCTGGTGATGTAAACATTAGTGCAACCTTTGTTAGTATAGGAGCTATAAATAAAAGTGCAATCATTCCAATAATTGTTCCGATAATAGATGCTGTTCTTGTTGCCTCTATAGCAGACCTAGCCTCTCCTCTTAAGGCTATTCTATGTCCTTCTACACAGGTGGCGGCTGCCGAGGCAGTACCTGGAATGTTAATGAGTATTGCTGAAATACTTCCACCATATATAGCTCCTACATATATACCGATAAGTATTGTAAAGGATTGAGCCTCTGTTGCCTTAAAGGTAAGACCAGTTAGAAGTGCTATACCCATAGTTGCAGTAAGTCCTGGAAGTGCTCCTATTGTTACACCAAGAACGCTGGCTAACAACATAAGAATTAGAAGTTGTGGCGTTAATAATAACGTTAACTGTTGAAAGAACAATACAAATCCTCCCATTATTCCACCTCCGTTATGGCAATGGAATTTGAGCTAATGAGCCAAATCCATAAACTAGTAATGCCGTAGTAACTGCTGATATTATTACTGCTATTATTAATTCCTTTTTAGTGTTTCCCTTAAAGAATGCTATAAACGCAAACAGGAAAATAAAGGTAGCAAATGCATAAGGTAATATTTGGAGCAGTATATATATATATATACCAATTAGACCTATTATAAACAAAGTGTTCTTTGTAGATTTCTCTGCAAATAATTTCTTTATATTTTCTCGATTTATAAAATCAAGACTTGCTCCATCTTTTCTAGCTATTCTATATAAACTAATAGCAGATATTAAGGTGAAGAATCCGATTAATAACGGCATAAGTCCTGGAGAAGAATACCATTTTATTACTGGTTGACTAGCTCCCTCTATCATAAGTAGAATTCCGTTAATAGCTACAAATATTCCAAATATTATTAAAATGACACTAAATACTAAGTCAGCTTTTCTTAAAGTACTTTTTTCCATATTTATCT
>Ga0209124_10001108_pt1 | contig 11382 bp, 13 predicted proteins | sample BarGraIncu01122A_FD_184502 | JGI IMG/M metagenome (GOLD analysis project Ga0209124, IMG submission 184502) | Arctic peat soil microbial communities from Barrow, Alaska - Barrow Graham LP Incubations 011-22A (SPAdes) (version 2) | ecosystem: Environmental > Terrestrial > Soil > Wetlands > Peat...
ATGCTATCTTGCATATCTTGCCATAGCATTATATAAAAATCAGATAAATTCCAATGGTTGGGAAGGAGTAAGGGAGGGTTTGGAAGAAATGGGACGAATCAGAAAAACCACCCTTATTATTGGGGGGGAAGAAATTGAAAAGCTTACAGTTTTCACCAAAGAACAAAAAGAGATTTTGAAAAAGTTGGGTTTAGAAGAGGAACTTTTTGATGTGTAGCCTATGAAACCCATAAGGTCAGGTAATAATATATCTTCAGTTCCGAACATATAAATCGTTTATCTCCTAAATTACTTGAATCTTCATATTCATGAATTATGAAAGGAGAAATTTTGGCTATCATTTATTCTCCATGTGAACAAAAATACAGGATTGAGGGATAGCATAACATAGTAGGATTGGTGGTATATGGAAAAAAATTCTTTTTTGAAATAACATAAGTCATGCTGTCATTCCCCCCCTGATTTCTTATCTTGCTGCTAAGCATGTATATTGAGCCCGCCAGCTATTAATATGATTAATAAAACCACAATTTTTAGAGATAAAGGACTTACATAATATGATATTTTGGTTCTCATTTTCATTTTAATTAATTCATCAGCTTTGTCTGTCATAAATTAATCCTTTAGATTTGATTTAATTGCAATCGAAAGTTATAATGTTAAAGCACAATATGAATTAAATAACCCATTCTCAAATGATGAGAATGTATTTTAAAATAAGTATAATTATAAATCTAAATGTTAACTTGGGATGATAAGGTTGAATAAGAACGTCGGACTACATAACCGATAATAAATCCAGTAAATCCTCCTGCAATGATATCCGAAACATAATGCTGACCCACATACACTATTAAAAACATTGTAATAAACAGAAATATGAGAAGTGGTATTCTCAATCTTTTGTATATCTAAAGAACTCCCAGCAATGTGAATGTAATTGTTGCATGTCCTGAAGGAAAACTATAACTTTTATCAAATTGCCCGGTGATATTGAGCCACATTCCATTAATATAAAAATGAACATTATTAAGGTAAACATATGGTCGAGATACCCCAAAGATCATTTTCAATGGGTCAACAATTAATCCGGAAATAAATAAAGCGCTCAGCAAGAGGAGGACTAATATTTTAAGTTCCCTATTGTTGCGAATAATTGACACAAGCAGTATGATAAAACAGAATATCAGTACGTATATCGATATATTCATGTCATTAGATCCAATATCTGATGCGGTTGCAGCTAAACTATCCAATACTGGATTTTGTATACCTTGATTTATCGCACGAAACATAACTACATCTAGATTTCCCAGCATCGGACCCTGTCCATTATGGGTAGCTAAAATAAACATAGCAGTTATTGCAATTCCAAAAATTATTATATATTTGGCTTTCATATTTTTTTTGGGTTCAACACTTTTTATATAAATGAAGTCTATTGCCAATATGAAATCAAGATATCAGTGGCATTTAAGCTTCCAGATTTTTAAATTATGTTCTTACAGTCAAAACCGGGATCCTTGAATTTCGTATCACTTTATCAGCCACACTTCCGAGTAAAAATTTTTCAAAGCCGCTTCTACCTAATGTACCCATTACTATCAGATCAATAGATTGCTCCTCCCCAAGTTTGAGTATCTCCTCTGCTGGATGTCCCGCCAGGATCCATTTCCTAATTTCCAGACCCTCCTTATTCACCATATCCTCAATGGATTTTATAGCTTCTTCCCCCTCTTTTCTGTACATATCAGCACAATGACCTTCTTCTCTCAAAATCCTTTTTAGACCGGCGGTAGATCTATCTGTATAGAGCGATCTGGCATAATCAGCATTTAAATCCATCACATAAATAGCATGAAGCTCTGCTCCGTAAAGTTTTGTAAGTTCGATTGCGCAGGTCACTGCCTTTTTAACATGCTCTGATCCGTCCGTTGCTATTAAGATTTTCTTAAACAACTTATTCATAAATTTTCCATCCAAACCATAACAATTTTAGTTAGTGTAAATCGAATAGAAAAAATTCATCTCTCTGATGCTTCAGTCTCAAATATATTGACAATAGAATCACTCTTTCAGGATATAATCACAATCTATCATACTAAATCGAATATTCCAAAGGCAATTACAAGCAATATTATTATTATCGCTATTTTAAGAAATAGTGGACTGATATAATACTGTGGTTTCGGTTTCATGCGCCCATTTATTATTGCATCTATTTTGTCTTCCATCAACTTTTTACCTTATTTGTGTCATTCGATCTGATTTTGGAGCGTATTTCTTCTACGAGTTGTTCACTTGTCTTATTTTTTGCATCTATACCCATTTCAATAGCTAAATTATGGATATTTGTATCTTTCTCGGACAACGGTTCCCCAAGTCTTTTGATTTCATGTTCAGTTTCAGTTTGAGCCTTCTTGAATTCCCCTGTAGCTTTTCCCAATGATCGGGCTATCTCTGGAATTTTATCCGGCCCAAAAAAAAACAGGGCGACTATTAATATCAAAAGCAATTCAGGAAGTCCGATTAGTCCCATAACTATAAAGTTGTTAGTTCAATAATTAAATCTTTGCTTTGAATTATCTTCCTCATTACCGAACTTAAACCAGACTACTCCAGGAAATGATGAGTTAAATTCATCACGTCCCGATAGAGAACTACTCCATCTATTTTATTATTCTCATCTGTTACCGGAATTGCACGGAAGCTGTATCTTGCAAACATGGTTGAAGCTTCCTTTAAGGTATTTTCTGGCTTTAACCTAATTATCCCGGTCACCATAATATCTTTCAGAAGAGCCTCATCGTCTGCCAGTAAAAGTTCTTTTATATCGATTACACCTTGCAGTTTATCCTGGCTATCAACTACATAAAGGTACATTACTACATCTTTACCTCTGGCAATCCGTTGATACTCTCCCCGCGCCTGCTCCACTGTCATATCAGGTGCAAATTTTAGGAAATTTAACGTGGCGAAATTAAGAATATTTTCCTCCTGTTTTTCCAAGATAGACTGGATTTTTTTTGCCTTTTCTTCATTTAGAAGTTTTAAAATAATGTTTGCTTCCGCGGACGGTAGAGCTGCCAGGACATCCGCAGCCTGGCCGGGGGTCATCTCATCGATCAGCAGGGCAGCTTTTTCTTTCTTTAACGAAGAAACAAGATCTCTTTGCACACTGGGATCGATTTCTTCTAAAACATTGGAAGCGTGCTCAGTATCGAGTTTATCAAATATCGTGGCTCGTTGCTCAGGGTCTAATTCCTCCAGAATATCAGCCAGGTCCACAGGATGGATTTCAGAGAGCTTCTCTTTCAAGATTTTCAATTTTACATTACCCTTAAATGTGCTTATCTTTGTTGGCAATGGCTGGATATAAGTCCATGAGATTGTTTCATCTTTGATCTTATCAGCCAGTTTATAGATAAGGTTGGCAAAACCCTTCAAACCCATCCTTCTAAGAAGCCCGTACCTGCTTAGATCCACATCGCTGACGTATAATTTATTATTTTTTATGACCAGTTTCACATCATATACAATTTCCACCTCCCTGTCCTCTATATCAAGAACTTTTTTATCCAGAATATAGTCTTTGAGTAGCACTACCTCTTCATCGGGAATTCCCTCATACTTCTCCATGTCTTCAATGTCGATGACGATTTCCTTATCTATCATTGACCTGATATTTTCCCAGGGAATAAGCAGGGATGGATTGCCGAATGAACGGGTGATATAAAAATGCGTTACTACAGGTATTTTACCATTTTCTTTGATAATAATATCAGAAAGCTTTCCAATTTTTTTCCCGCGAAGAACAACCTTTGCTCCGAGAATTTCACTTAAGAAATAAAACGGCTGGAATTGGTTTATATTTTGGGATATGTTCTCGTTCATGGTTCATCCTACCATTTTTGACATTATCAGGAATTTGTAAACCAGTATCAACACCAGTATTATAAGGTAAAGTCTCAGCATAAAAAGCGCGATTTTGACCGCTCGTGTCATTTTTATGCGAGGTGTAGCATATTTCCGGTTGATCTCCTTTATTTTGTCAAACCATTTTTTGATAAAACCTATCATAATTTTACCCTCCGAAAAGTCCGGGGAAAAGCGCGCTGATACCATATAATGTAGATAAAATGATTATCGCTACCACAATGGTCGAGTCGATAATATTTTGAAACAGGGTATTTTTGTATTTCCCCATAATCTCCTCATTGTTGAGAAGCAAAATCAAAAATACCAGTGCGGCGGGCAGCAGGGTTACAGCGATCACCTGTACGAAAAGAGTGATTAAAACAAGCGGTGCGCCGGGGATCAAGACAACTGCTCCGGCAGTGATCAAAGCCAGGAAATAACAGACATAAAACCATGTTGCTTCTTTGACTTTATGATTCAGTGAATGCGCCCAGCCGAATACCTCCCCGAAAGCCCATGAACCGGCCAAAGATATGCAGATGGCTCCCAAAAATCCTGCATTGAAAAGACCTATTGCTAAAAAAGTACCAATATATTTATCTTTGCCCATGAGCACCTGTGCTGCCTGGGCAGCGCTTTCTATATTCATTCCTTTCAAAACCGTGCCTGTAACAATAATTACAAAAACAGCCACAAATACGGTAATTAAAGAGCCAACAAGAGTATCAAATCTTCCCCATGGTATATCCTTTTCGCGCATACCCTTATCCACGACTGAACTCTGCTGGAAAAATAACATCCAGGGAGCGATAGTAGTACCAATATTAGCCATCAAGAAGAAGAATAGTTCATTCGTGAATCCACCCGGGAAATGAGGGATAATCCCCTGTGCAAGTACCTGGGAGACCGATGGATGGACTAAAAAAGCTGCCGGGATATAAACTAAATTTAGCCCACAGAATATCAAAGTTATTTTTTCCCATGTCCAATAGCGGCCCTGTAGAACCATTATTCCCATTATAACTGAAACGCCGATCACAGTAATGTAAGGTGGAACGCCAAATATACTAAGAGCTGCGGTCATTCCAATGAATTCTGTAACTAAAGTCAGCCAGTTCACTATTGTCAGGTCAATGAAGGAAAACCAGCCCCAGAACGGACCAAAAGCATCAAAAATCGCTTCGGCATGCCCACGTTTGGTCACGGCACCCAGCCTTACAGTCATTTCCTGTATAATATACGCTATTGGTCCGAGCAGTACTAAAAACCAGATAAGATCATAACCATATTTGGCACCGGTAGCGGCATAGGTAGTGATACCTCCGGCATCATTATCTGCCACCATCACAATAATACCAGGTCCGGCAAGAAGCAAATATAACAGTATCGCCTTTTTTATCCTTCGATACTCATAAAATAAATGCGATACAATTTTCATGATTTCCCTGTATTATATATGCTCCGCTACATGGCTTTTTGCATACAGGGATTTAGGCAAGCCCGTATTTGGAGCCCAGGATGCATCTGCCATGGTCCCTTACTATTCACAATCCCCTTAATCCAACATCGCAAAGTCAAGCATAATTCATAAAAAGCCAACTAAGATTTTAAGCCTGGAATCTGCCGAAATATACCGCTTCAATGTGATAATATATTTTAACCTGCGCATTTTAATCCCTTCATAGTACCCGTCTTATATCAAGCATCCCCATTTTATGTTTCCCATCTCTTAAAATTTTCCTATCAGGAAATAGAAACCTTTGAGATTTGAGCTTCGTTATTTTCTAAAAGACAAACTATCAATTCGGATAAGGTCATTCTTAACGACTTTGATAGCCTCAGATTTATTACTACGAATAGTTTTAATAGGGTTTCTTGCAAATATATGTGTGTTTGCATGGATAGATCTCCATTAACCATGTAACGGAGATTTATTCTAAAAAGGGTTAGCTACTGAAATCGAAGATATAATGAGGTGTTACAGTTGTCGATTCCTCTGGTAGGACGTTCAGAAAGGGACATAATACAGGCCATAACTAAAAGAGTAAAGTCTATAAAGAACGTCAAGGAATGCCGTCAAGTGAATATCCACCTGACTGGCAAAAGGAGCTATGTCGAGATGCAATTGTTGCTTGACAGCAATACTAATCTCGAGGACGCACGCAAGATATCGTTGGAAATAGAGAGAGAGGTAGAAAAGATACTCCCTGATGCAAGAGTTACTATCCACACCGGGCCGGAGGGGTACGAAAAGGAGAATATATGGAAGTTTGTTAAGGAAGCGGCTGACAGCGTGCCGGGCTCAAGGGGGGCTCATAACATACACATCCAGAAAATAGGCGGAAAGATGTACATAGATCTTCACCTTGAGGTGAGCGCGGAAATTACCGTGAAACAGGCGCATGAAGTATCCGAGCAGGTCGAGAAAAGGATAAAGTCGGCGGATCCAGACGTATCGGAGATTACGGTTCATATGGAGTCGGCATCAGACCTGATATCCAGGGAACTGATGGGGGTGGAGACTGAGTTGGAGTCGTTCATCGAAGACGCAGCAAAACGATTCCCTGAAATCAAGCAAGTCCACGATATCAAAGTAAGAAGAATTGGAAACAGCCTTCATGTTGTACTTAACTGCCACTTTGACCCGGACACCACTATGAAGAAAGCGCATGAAATCTCAAGCAGGCTCGAAAATGCCATCAAGGACACCTATCCCGATGTTAAAAGGATAGACATCCACGAAGAGCCTGAATAACTTGCTTACTGTCGAGGTAGCGCAAAACCATGAAAGAACAGAAAACCGAACTGGTGCGCAAAGACTTCTGGTCAATCGAACCCGCAGATCTCTACCGTTCGCTTGAGACTAGCGAGGGTGGTCTGTCCGAACAGGAGGCCGAGCGCCGTCTGAAGACGTACGGGTACAACGAGTTGCCCAGGCAGACAGCCGGCTGGGCGCAGGTATTTATCAGGCAGTTGAAAAACCCTATATTCATCATCCTGGTCGTAGCCTCGATAGTGGCAGGTTTCTTCTCCCAGCTCGAACAATCGATATCGATACTTTCGATGATTGCCCTGAGCGTGATCCTGGGTTTTTACAACGAGTACAAGGCAGAGAAAATAGTGGAAAATCTTAGAAAGAGCGTATCTTTCAAGGCAGTCGTGTCCAGGGGTGGAAAACCTTCCGAAATCGACTCGATGATGGTAGTGCCAGGTGACGTGGTCTCTGTCTATGTGGGCGACATCATACCTGCCGACATCAGGCTGGTGGACTCCAAGGAACTGCAAGTCAATGAGTCTGTGCTGACTGGAGAGTCTTTCCCTGTGGAAAAGATACCTGATAAGATGGAACTTAAAAACCCCTCGTCACAAGAGATGACTAATTATCTGTTCATGGGCACTGTCGTGGCTAATGGGAGCGGGCGGGGTGTAGTCGTTTCGACCGGAAGACACACCGAATTCGGCTCCATATCGAAAAGCCTGATGAGGCTTCATCCTGAGACCGAGTTCCAAAAGGGAATAAAAAACTATGGGACCATGCTATTTACACTGACTATAGCGCTTTCAATCGGGATATTTGTAGTGAATGCCCTCGTCGGCCATCCTCTTATCGACTCTCTACTGTTTTCCCTAGCAGTGGCTATAGGGCTGGTTCCAGAACTGATGCCGGCCATAGTGACCATCAGCCTTTCTCAGGGAGCCGGCAGGATGTCGAAAGTGCGTGTCATTGTGAAACGTCTGGTCTCTATAGAAGACTTTGGCAACATGGATGTGCTATGTACGGACAAGACCGGGACGTTGACCCAGGGAAAGATTTTACTTCATGATTACCATTCATTCGACGAAGTCAAAGAGCCGAGGCTTTTGACATATTCGCTGCTCTGCAACAACGCGATAGTAGGGGAGAAGATAGCCGGAAGTCCCATGGATGTAGCGATATGGAACTATGCGCTAGAGAACAAAAAACAAGAAGACATATCTTCCTATACAAAAGTCGACGATGTGCCATTCGACTATAGAAGAAGGATAATGTCGACTGTGGTCAGCAAGGATGGCAAGTATATACTTATCAGCAAAGGCGCTCCTGAGTCTATCATCCCCAGATGCACCTATGTAGAAATAAAGGGCAACCATGAGCCCATAGGCACTGTTTTGGAGTCTATAAACAACAAAATATCCGATCTCTCAAAGCTCGGCTACCGTGTTCTTGTGGTGGCGTGCCGCAGTGTGGACTACAAGGAATCTTACTCTGCAAAGGACGAGGAAGGACTGACCATGCTAGGCTTTTTGGTGTTCACGGATCCGGTAAAGAAGGATGTGCACCAGGTACTCGCCAACCTGAAGGAGATGGGTGTTGACGTAAAGATAGTGACGGGTGACAATGAGCTCGTAGCGAAAAAGATATGTGAAGATATAAATGTGCCAGTCAAAAGGATAGTCCTGGGTTCTGAATTGACACAGATGAGCTCGGCTGAAATCAAGAAGGCTGTGGAAGAGGTCACCATCTTTGCCAGGATAACACCGGAACAGAAGCTGGATGTGATAAAGGCCCTGAGGGATAACGGGCATGTGGTAGGTTTCATTGGAGACGGCGTGAACGATGCGCCTGCCCTATACGAGGCTGACGTGGGCATATCCGTAGACACGGCGGTAGACGTTGCCAAGGATGCGGCAGACATCGTGCTTTTGGAAAAAGACCTCAAAGTGCTAAGTGATGGGATAAAAGAAGGTCGCAAGGTGTTCGGCAATACGACAAAGTACATCCTTATGGGTACGAGTTCGAACTTCGGCAACATGTTCAGCGCTGCCGCAGCATCGGTGTTTTTGCCGTTCCTTCCGATGCTGCCAATGCAGATACTATTCATGAACCTGCTCTACGACATCGCCAACATGACGCTGCCGACCGACAACGTCGACGAAGAAGACATACGTCTGCCGAAGCACTGGGACATAGGCTTCGTTAGAAAATTCACGCTTTTTTTTGGGCCGTTCAGTTCTCTGTACGACTTCCTTACGTTCGGCATCATGCTGTTCGTATTCGGCGCCTCGCCCGCACTTTTCCAGACAGGGTGGTTCGTGGAGTCGTTTTGGACGGAGGTATTAGTCATATTCGTGATAAGGACAGGGCGTGTACCCTTCCTTTCAAGCAGACCCGGAAAATGGCTTACTTTGCTCACGCTCTCATGCATAGTTATCGGGACGATAGTGCCGTTTACAGTCGTAGGTAAATTCCTCGGGTTCGCACCGTCGCTGCCGGCTCAATACTGGGTACTCCTGGTACTAATGGTCGCCACCTACCTTTTATTGGTCGATGCCGGCAAGGTGTTCTTTTACAGGATATGCAAGTTGCGGGGAGATGACTGAGGATGTACGCCGAGCTGTTTACATGGTGGGCTATCTCTATCAGCTGTGGGATAGTGTTCTTGATAGTCGTCAGCATCTATCTTTACATGAGCAGAAAGGTGGGCAAGGATGCAAGCCAGCAAAATGGTCCGGGCAGGCTGGTAAAAGACTTTTTCTTTGTCTGGGTCTTGCTGGGGCTTCTCGTCTTGTACATAGTCTCAATCAGCATGGGCTCTGCGGTATTGTTTGCAGCCGGGAACATATTGTTCGAGGCTATTCTCATCATATACCTGATTAGAAATAGGGTGAAAAGCCAGCGCAGGCTCAACAATAAGCATCCCTAATCACATTCTAAAAAATAAGCAAAATAAAATTATGAATGATTATTCGATTATCTTTGCTATTGCCATACTGGAAACAAGGTTGATCAACAATCCGTCGGCCACCAGCCAGGAGACAAGCAGTCCCAATAACAGGTTGATCAGCAGGTACAGGTTCATGAAAAACGTGCTCCTGTGAACTGGAATAGAATGTACCGTATTTAAATTAAATGTTATGTTTATAACTAATTTTAATGTAAGATTTATAACGTTATTGCAGATAAGTCTGATGAAAGTTATATTCCAAGGTAATTATATCTTAAAGAACTCATGCGTGCTGGCTTTAAAGAACTCCTATTGACTGGTATCCTAATATCTTTGATGATACTGTCAAATCCTGGTTATGCAGAACCTGGTCCTTCTAAAATAAATACCTCAATCTACGTTTATAATATACGAAGTTTTGATGTAACTACAGGCCAGTATGAGATCGATTTTTATCTGCCCTTCAAATGGAACCCCGACGAGAATTCCCTAACTGTTGCTGTAAGAAACTGCTTAATCCCAAATCTTGTGAAACGGCTGCTAACGACCACGCTATTGCAAGAATAACCAATGTGGTCATAATTTCATTTCCACCTGATACAATATCAGCAGTCATTTTTTTCAGATCATATTTTTGAATAAGATAAAATATTCCTGTTACAATTATTGAAATAAACAATGAAACGAGCATGGCTCTATTCGGTTCTGTATTAGTTATTGCGGATATAATTGAAGTGCCATTAGAATTATTTTTCCCAAAAAACCAAAAGAAAAAAAAGCTTAATGAGATAACACATAACACCGGAACAATAAGGTTGATCACTCTTGGTTTTAATACAGATTTATTATCTTCCATATTCATATTCATCCTGCTGTTATCTTTTTCAAGGTGAGATTTGTTTTGATTTTTGCTAGATGGTTTGAATTGAAAAAAGATGGAAAGAAAGGTTATAACAATTACCACAATGCTGAAAAATTCTAAAGGAATAGATTTAAGCAAAATAGAATAAGCGGAATTATTTTCCGCAACTCCGGCAGCTTTTAAACCCTGACCAATAATAGCTATATTGAAACCTACAAAAGTAGTGGCGATTGGTATAAGTTCTACAACAGGACTGGCTGTATTGTTAAGCATAAATGCAAGCCGTTCTTTAGCTATCTTATTCTTTTTGGCAAGTGAGCGGATAATGGAACCTGCCCCAATTACCCTGAAGCCGCAATCAATAAAAGTAACAGGAATTAATGCCCACAAAGTAAAAAACACTCCTTTTTTGCTTCCAATATGTTTTTCTGCTATGTCAGAAAAAGCTTTTATACCACCTGATTTTTTTATAAGAGCGATTAAACCGCTGAACAAAAACAGAAACAATAGCACTTGAAAATTATCCTTATCCGTTAACGTTTTTACGATCTGATCTACAGCGGTTTCAAAACCACCTGTGACAGTGGGATGTAAAAAATAACTCCCTGCTAGTAATCCAATTAAAAGAGAAGGAATGATTTTCTTAGACCAAATTGCAATTGCAATCGTTAAAAGGGGAGGTAAAATAGAAAGCCAGATTATTTTATCCATTTAGTATCACAATTATATATTTCTTAACCTTAATGAATTTTTGTTCTTATGCTACTTAGAGATTACCTAAAAACAACTTATCTAAATTAGTCACTTTTTGGACTAATTGTATAATTCCATTTTGGATGTAAATCATGAGATTTCAAGTGCAATTTTGCTATAGCTTCATCTGTAAATTTTATTCCT
>Ga0209124_10001109_pt1 | contig 11372 bp, 10 predicted proteins | sample BarGraIncu01122A_FD_184502 | JGI IMG/M metagenome (GOLD analysis project Ga0209124, IMG submission 184502) | Arctic peat soil microbial communities from Barrow, Alaska - Barrow Graham LP Incubations 011-22A (SPAdes) (version 2) | ecosystem: Environmental > Terrestrial > Soil > Wetlands > Peat...
TTGGCAATGCTTTACTATATACCAGTCGTAATCCTTTGTCCCCTATCTCGGGAGCAAAGAATGAAGTCAGAAATTCAATTTGTTCGTTGATATTGGTCACTTTGTTGGTAATTTCAATTATCCCCGATTCTATTTTGGAGATATCCACAATATTATTTACAATATTGAGCATTCTTGCACCACTCGTTTCTATTATCTTAAGATATTGTTGTTGTTCTTTGCCTGTTAGATTAGGATGTTTCAGAAGTTCTGCAAACCCCAGAATACCATTCATGGGTGTTCTTATTTCATGACTCATATTAGCTAAAAAGGCTGATTTCAACCGATCACTTTCTTGCGATTTCTCTTTAGCTAACCTAAGCTCAGCTTTTTGGTGTACAAACCTTTCAAAAAGTTCTCCAAGGTGTCCAAATTCATTGTGGTATTGTTTTAACTGATAAATAGAATCCTCATTTTCGGACTCCAGAATATCCTGTGCTATTTTAAGAGGCTTGTCTATATGTCTGCGGATAAATAGAGCAGAAAACAATAGCAGTAACAAAATAGCAAAAAGGATAAAATAACTCATGTTTTGAATTGCTTCAAAATTATGATTTAGTTTTCTATGAAAGGTTAGGAAAGAAATATGTTTATCATCCCAATTGTGCAGGGGAATATATGTTGCTATTGTTTTACTTCCTTCGGTGGCATCGATTTTAGTATTGTTCAGATTTACTTTTGCCCCAAACACTTCAGTCATTTTACCCAGATACGCTAAATCCAGTTTTCTGCCTACTACCAAATATCCTGAGGGTAATGTTTTGATGTGTTGTGGGTCACTGGTTGGGTGAATAGATGTAAAGGTTACTTCCATCAATCCTCCGGGGGAGTTTGAAAAGAAATGGAACCTTTTATGTTTCTCGATTCTTTCCAAGGTGTCTTTAGGAATAAAATACTCTTTTTTGCCCTGATCTTTCGATAGATTGCACACGATGTTGAAGTCCTTATCGTAAACACAAATGTATTCATAATTAAAGGAGTTGGTTAGCGTAATATTGGTTTTGATCCATTCGATGTTATGCTTTCTGATTGCGGACACAAAATCATCCCAATAAGAATAGTCGTAGGTAGTTTGAATCATTGGGGAACTACTTAGTTCAAACAAATAGTTCACTTCGCGCTTAAACTGCTTTTGGGCAGTATCAATAACCTGCTGTTCAGACTTTGATTTGTACTGGAAGAGAAAGAAGAAGAGGATTAGAAAAATAACTCCTACCGAAATAAGATAGGCCGTAATTTTACCGTAAATAGTGTTGAATATCTGCATAGTTTTTGATGTTTAATTCTAATGTGATACTTTTTGAGCATTACATTAAAATTCAATAACATTATTGTAGAGTAAGAAAATAAGGTGCTTTGTCTGTAATGGAAAAATGAAACGAAGGAATAGTGTTATATTCCGGTAAGCTTATAGTCAGGTAGGAAGAGTCTCCTTATAGGTACTCTTAATTGGTCAATGCAAGTAAACAAATAGTATTGCAAATATATACTAATTTATCATTAGATTTCTAAATAGAATTATTTATTTTTTTGCGGAAATTAGCCTTTCAACCTAATTAGATGCCAATGTGCCTTACTACCAGCAATCTAGTATGAAGTATATTTTATTGGGAGGTATTCCCGCTCTTCCTCAATGAAACAATTAGTTTAACTATCAAAGGAGGAATTGAAGTGTTTGCTACAATTATTGTAGGATATACTCCTATTGTTTTATTTGGTCTTGTTTAGTTCTTCTTTTAAAATCCATTCCAGTTCGGGGTCAATCCCGTTTATTCTGTCTTGTACAGTAGGGTTTATTTCTTTATCGGGAAGTATGCCGTATCCATCCGTTTTCGACTGAAAAGAAGACTGACAAACCAATAACCCAAACCGAATAGTTAGTTTAGATGTAGGGAGTGTAAGTACAGGCATTATTCCTGCCACACATCCATTATAGGCTCCACCTGTTTCTTGTCCGATAAACGTTGCCCTTTTTGATCCTTGAAGATTAGATGATAGTAAACTTGAGGCTGAGAAACTTCCACCGTTAATAAGTACATATACTTTTCCTTTAAATCGTCCGGCCTTTGGATGAGCTAATTTCGATTCAGGAAAAGGGAAACGATATTTACCATCCTTTCCTTTATTGGTAGCTAGAAACGAATAAACATCCGCTCCAATAATAAAAGGTATAAAAATAGTTTGTGCGGCTTGCTGCCATAAAGGTTTGTTTTTGAAGGAAACCGTGTGCCAAAGACTTGTTTTAGAGCTTACTTCCGATTTAGTGACAAACCGGAAACTACTATCGGCAAGGTAAGAATATAAATGACTTACATCGCGCAATGCTCCACCGGTATTGTTGCGCAGATCTATTACCAATGTTTGTGTTTTCAAACTATCCAACTTACGAAAACTGTTTTTATAAAACTTCCGGTAGTTGCCTTTTACAAAATCAGCAATTTTGATCACAGCTATGCTACTGTCTTTTGCAGGGAAGCTAAGCTGTTTGCTATAGGTTCGTTTCAAAGCATCATAGCCATACAATCTTTTTCTCTTGCTTTCTTCTTGTTGCAATTTTTTAGCTGCAGCAATTTGTTCTTTCGTTTTTTTTATAGTCGAAGGTATAGCCTTTACCTGTTTTCTCAACACCAAGGTACGGATACTATCTTTGTATTTTAGTTCGCAGCTAATGCTATCCATTAGGCCGTTTTCATTATAAAAGTAACGAGAAAATCCTTTGGCCAGTCTGTAGTTTATGAATGTAGTATTAAACCCATCGGAAGTAAAGGTGGGTTTGTATTTATTCAATAGTTCGGCAGGTTTTATACCATTGACTGCAAGAACTTCTGTTCCCGCACAGATGCTGGAATCTTTCGAATAGTTCTTTGTAATATAAAGCCGGTTGTCAAACAATTCGAAATCGAACAGTGAGAGGGGAGTTGTGCCTTTACTACTTACTTTTTTCTTTTCGGCCGACTTCAGTTTTTTGGTAAGTGGGTTTATCTGTGTGTGCCCTTGTCTGATAGATGCTATTACCGGACTGAGTCTGAAATAGAAATCATTACTGGTAAGGGGAGTAGCAATAGATGAACGCAAACTATCGAACTTGTAGTCCAGGTCTTTTTTGCTAATGTAATGGTACAGGTCGGGATGAAGTTTTTGTAGCTTGTGTTGTATATAGTCAATGTCCGACTTTAGATCCTGCACACTCCTGGGTGTATTGATTTGTGCATTGTATTTATCTACCGAAGCACAACTTTGTAGTGCCACTATGAGTAATAAACAATATTGTATTATTCTCTTTTTTGTAATCACAGCTTTGTTTAGTTTGTAGGTTAGTTTGTAAGTCAGCATATTTTTCATTAAAGTCGGTATCCCAGTACCAGATTAGTAGTAAATGTTTTGTCGCTTACAGTACGTGTTTGTCCTGTTTTGCTAATGTCTTTAAAATTCAAATAGTAATCGGCACGAAGTCCTAACTGTAACTTTTTGTTTATATCGTATTTAAGACCACCACCAAGCAACAGACCATAATTAAACGTATTGTATTCGCTGATAGGATTCAATAGTAAATCAACCCGTGGCCCGAAACTTATAAATGGAGTTACTTTATCCTCAATAGGGAATTGAAAATCGCAGGTGGTGTTTAATGATAGATAATCTAATGTTGCACTTATTCCCTGACCATATCCCCAGTTGGAATAAAGCAATGCTTGGCCTCCTTTACGCAACATGCCTATATTACTCGACAGATTGAAATTCTTATGTTGTAAATAGTCCATACCTACAAAAAACGAATAGCCCACCAACCTTTTGTTATCTTGTGTCAGATTATCCGAATTTCCACTTGTTTGTATATCTATGTTAGAGATAGAAACACCCGACTGAATCTTTAGTACTTGTCCAAAAGATAAGCCTGCGATAAGTAATGCTATTGATAGTAATTGAGATCGTTTCATGATTGTTTGTTTTTAAATAAGAACCCCAAACCCCTAAAGGGACTTGTAGTTACTACCGGCTCCTACAAGTGATTTCTATAGAAAGAGTAGCATTTATAAATACTTTGTCTTTATCAACTTTATTAAACCGTCCTAATCCGTCAGCTGACGGACTTGAAGTTAGTATCGTCTCCTACAAGCGATTTCTATATATGAGTAGTGTTTATAAATGCTATGTCTCTATCAATACGTTTAATTAAATGTATATATTTTCGAATACCACTCTTAAGCCCCTTTAGAGCCTGTCCGACTATTGGCGGAGGTTTGGGGTGTAATCTTAATCGGAACAAGTTTTGACATTATGATAGCAAGGAGTATGCTAATTACCGAAAGAGCCAAGCTGATTCCAATAAGTTTCATCCACTTCATTTCTGTATTTAGCACTACTTTTTCGATTATGTTTATTCCTGAGCCTATTGTCCATGCAGAGAAAAATACGATAAGCATTGATTTCTTCCGTACTGCTTTAAATTCTTCCTTGGGTAATGTACTTCTTCTATCTGATAGGTAATAGTTGTAAGTAAGAGTGGTAAGAAGAAGTAATGTCTGAAGAAGGCCCCCAGCAAAGTGTTCTGTCGTAAGATCGCGAGAGTTTGCAGCATATTTTAATAAATACATTCCAGCAAAGGATCCCAGAAAAAATAGGATATAGAATTTGATTGATTTTCCTTTTTGTGGCATTTGTGATATAGTTTGTAAGTTCGTGTGTTTTTATTCTTCTCATCTGTTAGAAATACGTCATTTGATGGACTTAAAGTTAGTCCCGCTTCCCACTCTGGTTTGACTCTAATCTTATTTGTCTGAAGGTTTTTGTGCTCTGGTAAAATATAAAAAGAAATAAAGTAAGCCGATTGCTATTTGAGCTATTGTAAAACCATTTGGATGTCCCGATTCATGTATATAGCGTGCAATTCCTAAAATTGTCCAACCAATAGCTAAGAACAAAGAAGACTTACCCATTGAAAAGTTTCTGAATTTCAGATAACCTTCAGATAGTTTTGATTGCAATTTGTCTGTGGATTTTGTCATATTATCAATATTTAAATGATTGTGAATACTTTTGTTCTTGTCAATATATCTTTAACCACCCCTAATCCGTCAGCTGACGAACTTTAAGTTCATATTCTCTTCAACCGCCCTAAATCCCTAAAGGGACTTGAAGTTAGTATCGCCTCCTACAAGTGCTTCTTATAGATGAGTTGCGTTTGTAATACTATCGCTTTTTTATCAAGTGTATATCATCTCGGAAACCACTCTTAAGCCCCTTCAGGGGTTTGGGGTTCTTATACTTATTCTTATTCTCTTTCATCCGCCCTAAACCCCTAAAGGGGCTTGAAGTTAGTATCGCCTCCTACAAGTGCTTCTTATAGATGAGTTGCGTTTGTAATACTATCGCTTCTATCAACAACATTTTATCAAGTGTATATCATCTCGGAAACCACTCTTAAGCCCCTTTAGGGGTTTGGGGTGGTTTGGGTGTATTTTGTTTTAGAGACATTCTAATCTTTTCCACAACACCATCAATATCATGTAGTACTTCTTCGTTAGTAAATCTGATGACTGTTAGGTCGAAACGTTCTAACTCTGCTGTACGACCTTCATCATAATCCTTTTGTGACAAATGTATTTTGCCATCTATTTCTATTACTAACCGATATGGATGACAATAGAAGTCTGCAATAAAAATATCAATAGGATGTTGTGCTTTGAAACGTACTCCAAGTTGATTTTTGCATAACCGCTCCCAAAGTTTTTTTTCAGCCAATGTCATGTTCTTGCGTAACAAAGCTGCATTCTGAAATATAGTGCGTTTTGCACCATAAAACATATTGGGTAGTTCTGTCCGTTGCATAATCTTACTTCTTTTATTTAACCGCCCCCTAATCCGTCGGCTGACGGACTTGTAGTTACTACCGGCTCCTACAAGCACTTTCTATAGTTGAGTAGCATTGATAAATACCTTTGTCTTCATCAACAACTTTTCAAACCACCCCTAAATCCCCTAAAGGGACTTGTAGTTACTACCGTCTCCTACAAGTGATTTCTATAGAAAGAGTAGCATTTATAAATACTTTGTCTTCATCAACAACTTTTCAAACCACCCCTAAATCCCCTAAAGGGGACTTGTAGTTACTACCGTCTCCTACGTGTACTTTTTATAGACGAGTTACGTTTGTAATACTATCGCTTTTATCAACAGATTTGATTAAATGTAAATCATCTTGAAAACCACTCTTAAGCCCCTTCAGGGGTTTGGGGTGGACTCATTAGATTAAATGTAAATCTTCTTGAAAATCACTATTCACTCCTATTCTGCTTCTTTCTTCTCTTTTATCGAAAGCCCAAGTGAGACTAAACATAAAATAATTGAAGAAAGAACAAATGTATATTGTAGCCACCTCGTATGATCAAATGTCAAACCGATAACTAAAAACATCATAGCTATTGGGATGATTGTTCTTCTGCGTTTTTCCTTTTTCATGCTACTATTTTTTTTATTTAATTCCTTCACTAGCTAATAGCTGTGAGTCCTACTTCTTTTCATTTTGTTTGTCACGAGTCACAGACTCGCGCTAGCAAGAGTTTTCAACTTCTACTATCAGTCAATAGACAGATTTATTATCAGCACAAAGCCTGTCCGACTACTGGCGGATTACGCTTCGCTAAACTTGCGCTATCCAGAGTGTCCTCTGATTTACATCCACCAGTATTATGTATATTGTCAAATGCACTTTTCAATTTATTCTTTGATATATTAGTCAATGTCGAATGATTTAAATATTCTCTCAAATTCTTGTTCTGTACAATTTGGATCATTCTTATCATATGTAATATAAACCTGATATAAAAAGTCTGCTGATAAAATCATTCCCACTATTTGTTTTTCAGATTTAGATTTAGAAATTGTATAGCCCACTTTATACTTTTTTAAACTCACAGAATGTATTATAGGTTTTCGATTAGTCATTGAAAACATGCTTTCTACAAGATCAATAGAACTTAGTTTTGAAAAATTTATCTTTGACTCTTCTGGTAAAATTTTCACAAAAATTCGTATTGATGGGATGGTTTCCTCTTTGTCTTTTTTTAATTCGATAATTGCACTAGAATTATAAACGCCAAGATCTAGTCGTTCATCGTTTAGATTAATATTTTCAAATTCTTCTTTTGAAGTTAGACATGTCCACCCAGTTGGTATTTCAAAATTTAACTTCAATGAGCTATTTTTATAACTATCATTGGTGTGTACTGCTTTTAAAGAATCTTGTGCATTTAAGTTTGCAAAGATGATTAAAGAAAAAGTTATTGCTAAGATAGATGCTTTGTAATTCATAATATTGTATTCTTTTTAAAATGGTTGCTAACTAGATATATTTTTTACCCCTGTCCCTCCGGATATATCTATCTTATTCTTTGCAGAATGATTCTGACTGGTTGTTGGGATTTTCTTTTAATCCCAACTTTTTGTATTCTTAGGATTTGTAATCCGTTCTTTAAAAGAAAATAATTTGTCTATCGGATTTAAAATCCTCATAGTACAAAAAGGTGGGATTAGAAATAAATCCCACCGACCAGCCCGTACTTTTGTGCAAGTAAGTAATGGTTATATATCCGCAAGGACAAGGTGAATCTATTCATTTTTCAGCTTATCTCAAGTCAACTGAACGTTTTCTTCTCCTTTATTATAATCAACTTGGCTGTCCTTTTCAAAGATCTCGTCAAATGGTGAAATCTTAATCTTACCAGAATCTGGATACTCACAAACATCAATCCCAACAGTTGTCCTTATATCTAAGTATTCGCATGGAACAGTATCATGATTAAAAAATTGATGGGCACTTGTCTCACCCATTTCAAAAAATACAATTTGACCTTTTTTAGCAATCTCAAATCCTTTTGGTGTCCGTATAGTCATTGAACCAGAAATAATCATTATCAATTCTTCAGCATTTCGATGAAAATGGTATGGAAATGAATATTTACCAGAATCTAATTTTCTTAAATCAAACACAAAATGCTTTGAATTAGCAATCTTTGTTAATCTTGGCAAAAGAGTCAATAAATCAAATTGCTCTAATACTGAAGGGTCGTTTTTGTACTCTAGATCATCTGGATTAATTATCGTTGGCATAATATAATTTATTTATGTAATACTTTATCAAGTTGCGGGTTTTTATACTGAGACCTAACAATTTCCTATAAGAAATTCAAATCTATATAAGAAACTGTGTTTCCCATATATTCGCCTTATGAATTTATTTTGAATACCAACATCTTATCAGATTGTAGTATCTTGAGATAGTTTCTCATATATTCATTAACTTTTCTTTAGATGCTATGGATGTAGGGTTTTCTTGTTTTTACACTCCAAAAATACAAACTATTTATATTATTTTCACTGAGGTTTATTTACAATCTCCATTATCTTTTCTGGAATTACTGTTCGTTTAAAACCATACTTCTCATATAATTCGTGGGCATCATTTGTCGCAAGCATGAAGCGTTGCAAACTTTGTAAATCAGAATGTTGCATTATTGCATCTATAAGTTGTTTACCTAATCCTTGTTTTCTGTAGTCTTCTAAAATGAAAACGTCCATGATATAAGCAAATACAGCATAATCTGTAAGAACTCTTGCAAATCCGACTAACTTGTCTGAATTGTCATATACTCCAAAACAAATAGAATTATCAATTGAACGTTTAACTGTCTCTAAGCTTCTCCCAATAGCCCAATATGAACGATTTGAAAGAAAATCATGTATCACATTTAAATCTAACTTATCTTTATTTGTTGATATTTTAAAATTACTCATGTTCAGTCTTTTTTTTTTCTAAACTTGCATATAACGAGTTTTCAACTTCTGTTATCAGTCAATAGACTGATTTATTTTCAGCACAAGTTACGCTTCGCTAAACTTGCGCTATTCACCAACTGGAAAACTACAAACTTGGACGAAAAGAAGAGGTTTACGTCCTGTCTTTTCAAGAATCTATTTGACAAACTCACACAAAACGTCAGCAAGACGTTCAAGTCCATCGACAATTCTGTCCTCTGGCATATTAGAAAAATTAATCCTAAATGTATTTTCTTTTCCACCATTTGGAAAGAATGAGCCACCGGGTACAAATGCTACATTTCTTTCAAGACTTTTCACAAGAACATCCCGAGCATTAATGTTTTCAGGAAGTTCAACCCAAGAAAATAGTCCTCCTTGTGGTCGAGTAAATGTTATACCTTTGGGAAATGCTTTTTCCATTGTTTTGATTGCTAGATTTCTTCGCAACCTGTATGTCTCTATTATTTTTGAAATATGTTCGTCAATATCGTATAATTCGAGGTATTTGGCAATTTCCATTTGAGCTATCGTATTACACTGTAAATCCGTTCCTTGTTTTACCAAAACATATTTGCGTATAATATCCTTGTCTCCTGCAATCCAACCGATTCTATATCCAGGACAAAATATTTTGGAAAAACTTCCTGTACAAAGTACATAACCTTCCGAATCAAATGATTTTACAGACGGTAACGGTTCTCCTTCAAAGCGCAATTCACCGTAAGGATTGTCTTCAATGATTATCACGCCATATTTCATTGCAAGTTCAGCCAGTTGTTTTCGTCGTTCATAATTCCAAGTCTTTCCTGTTGGGTTTTGAAAATTGGGAATCACATAAATCAATTTTACATTCTTTGTTTGTTGAAGTAATTTCTCAAGTTCATCTATTATCATTCCATTCTTGTCTGTCGGAACCTCTATGAAATCGCAACCATAGGCTTTGAAAGCACTTATTGCGGCAAGATAAGTCGGGCTTTCGCATAACACAATGTCTCCTTCATCCAAGAAAACTTTACCTGAGAGGTCGAGTGCTTGTTGAGAGCCATGAGTTATTAGTATATTGTCACAGTCAAAAGAAGTACCAAGCCGTGTGTTCATTCTGTCGGCAATCCACGTTCGCAAAGGTGCGTATCCTTCGGTGGTTGTATATTGCAAGGCTTTATGTCCAGATTCCTCAAGTACGATTCTGTTTACTTCCTTTATCTCGTCCACTGGAAAAAGTTCAGGAGCGGGCAATCCTCCAGCAAATGAAATAACTTCAGGTCTTTCTGTTACCTTTAAAATCTCTCGTATTTCGGAAGCCTTCAAATAAGACATCCTTTTTGCATACTTTAATACCATATAAATCTTTTTTTTTAATTGATTGTCTAAATTATTCTCAGCAAATATCCGATGTTAGACGACTCATGTCTACATCTCTGATATGTTTCTTTCTTCCTCCAAGTTTATTAATTTCTATGCATTGATTAGTTCAAGTCTGGAGACTTCGCCAAACAATGCAGGTTAAACCTAATAGGGAAGAAATGATAGAAACCTTTTATATTCTATTGAATCTCTGATAATATCATTTATTCATTACCCGCACAAACCTCATGTAGGGACAGGTCGCGACCTGTCCATTGATTGAATAAATAGAATGCAATCCTAAAACCTGCCGGATAATTTCAATACATTCAATTCTATTGTTTCTTTTTATTCGGACAGGTCGCGACCTGTCCCTACGCAAACTCTTTTCATCTTTTCTGTCCCTATGTCAAACAATACACGCTACACTCAACAGGGATCACAGATCCTAAGAATACAAAGAGGTGGGATTAGAAATAAATCCCACCGACCAGCCCGCACCTTTGTGCAAGTAAGTAATGGCTATATATCCGCGAGGACAAGGTTATTTAACGCTCATTCTACAAAAGCACCGCAGGATGTAGTGCAACTCTGACTTCATGCTGGGTCGTGCCGACCACATGAAGTCCTATGTATTAGGCGGTCGTATTTTGTATTATTCAATATTTACTTCAGTTGATTCAAGTCGTTTTTCTTCTGATTTTCAAAAGTGTGATTATGCCAATCCAAAATGAAACTATAAGTAAATAAATGCCATAATATTCTTTAATATTTTGAACTCCATCAATTATAATAATCTTTTCGTTTATAAAATAAGCATAAAACAAAGCACAATCAATTATAATCAGCAACGGGAAAATAAATCTTATTAATAATTTCGATTTTATTATAGGAGTCTTGTCTTTTCGTAGATTATACCTACGAAGAGAAAGTAAAAGTAGTCCTCCTGACAAACTCATAAAAGAATAGTTCAAATAGAATAAATGAAATGGTGGCAAAAATGAAGCAACCATATATAATAATGATAGAAAAAATGCGACCAATGCGATCAATAATATTCTTATTTCATTTGTTTGTATATTCATTCTCATTCTTTTAAAAAGTCAAGTTCACCTTTCTTTATTCTTTTTGAGTAAAGTTTCGGATTTCCTTGATTGTCTGTAAATCCAATA
>Ga0209124_10001111_pt1 | contig 11354 bp, 8 predicted proteins | sample BarGraIncu01122A_FD_184502 | JGI IMG/M metagenome (GOLD analysis project Ga0209124, IMG submission 184502) | Arctic peat soil microbial communities from Barrow, Alaska - Barrow Graham LP Incubations 011-22A (SPAdes) (version 2) | ecosystem: Environmental > Terrestrial > Soil > Wetlands > Peat...
TGGAGGAGTCCGCGCGCGTGCTGGGCGCCAGCGGCTGGCAGACGTTCTGGCGTGTGACGCTGCCGAATATCAAATGGGGACTGCTTTACGGCGTCATCCTTTGCAACGCGCGGGCGATGGGTGAATTCGGCGCGGTGTCGGTGGTCAGCGGCCACATCCGCGGCCAGACAAATACCATTCCGTTGCACGTCGAAATCCTGTATAATGAATACAATCTCACCGGGGCATTTGCCGTGGCATCATCGCTGACGTTCCTGGCGCTGGTCACGCTCGTGCTGAAAACATGGGTGGAACACAAGAACGCCGCGTTGCGCGGGACTAAAAACTGATTTGAACGCATGAGTGTTGAAGTACGCAACATTACAAAAAAATTCGGGCAGTTCACCGCGCTCGATGGCGTGAGCCTGAAGGTCGAATCCGGCGAACTCGTCGCGCTGCTCGGCCCGTCCGGTTCGGGCAAGACGACGTTGCTCCGCATCATCGCCGGACTGGAGTTCCCCGATTCCGGCGACGCGCAGGTTTTGTTTTACGGCGAGGACGTGACCACGATTCCCGCGAGTGAGCGCAAGGCCGGTTTCGCGTTTCAGCATTATGCGTTGTTCCGGCACTTGAACGTCTTTGAAAACATCGCGTTCGGCTTGCGTGTCCGTCCGCGTGCGACCCGGCCGGGCGAAGCCGAAATCCGTGCGCGCGTGGAAAAACTGTTGAAACTTATCCAGCTTGAGCCGCTCGCCAAACGGTTTCCGTCGCAACTCTCCGGCGGCCAGCGGCAGCGGGTTTCGCTGGCCCGCGCGCTGGCGGTCGAACCCAAGGTTCTGCTGCTCGATGAACCTTTTGGCGCGCTCGACGCGAAAGTGCGGAAGGAATTGCGCCGCTGGCTTCGCAAATTGCATGACGAAATCCACATCACAACGCTGTTTGTGACGCACGATCAGGAAGAGGCGCTGGAAGTGGCCGACCGTGTGGCCATTCTACGCGTCGGGCGGGTCGAGCAAATCGGCACGCCGGAGGAAATTTACGACAATCCGGCCTCGCCGTTCGTTTATGATTTTCTCGGCAATGTGAATTTGTTCAGCGGCCGGATGCGCGACGGCACAGTGGTCATTGGCGGCACCGAATTCGCCGTGCCGGAGACCGCCGGCGAAGCTGACACCCCTGCCGTTGCGTTTGTGCGTCCGCACGACATTCGCGTCACGCGCGAGCCGGGCGGCCCCGCGATGCTGGCGGCGCGCGTCATTCGCAGCAACGCCGCCGGCCCGCTGGCGAATCTTGAACTGGTGCGGCTCGACACTGGCGAACAATTCACGGTGCAGTTGAGCAAGGAACAATTCCAGCAATTGCAGCTGAAAGCGGGCGAACCGGTGTTCGTGGAATTGCGGAACGTGAAGGTTTTCTCCGACGATTATTCGATTTGAGGAGGCTGGCTTGGCGGGCTATGGTCGGAAGCCGTTTCTTTTCTGCATATTTGAGCCCGCCTTCGTCCGGTTGAGACTTCGGCGCGGCAGCCTTTGCTTTCGCTTTGGCGCGCCGAAGCACAGCGATGTGACTTCACCCATAAATTAGCCTCCCGTTAAACCATATCGTGGCCGGTGCGCTACAGCTAACACAGGCAGTGGCTCAAAAAGATGAGTCCGGTATGGGTGATTCTTTCGTCCGAGGGATTACCCCCATTTGTCGCTGGTGCGAGAGATGCAATTCAATGACTCCCGATATAATCCTTACCTTTTGGCTCAAGAGTCAGTTCAAATTGATTGGTTGTTCCCGGCGAGAATTTGACGCGAATATGCCGGTCACGCCACCCGTTGGGCTCCTGCAGCGGCACCTGAAATTGCGGATGATGAACCTCCATTCCATGGGTCTCCGCTGGAAGGTTCTGAATAACGAGCTTTCCGTTTTTATCCGTCTGGCCTGAAAAAATGGGGTCGGACAGATGCGGCATCTCTCGATAAGGTTCTTCGCTGGAATTTTTCATCCAGCCAAACATTCCCCACATGCGAAATACGGACGGATACATCCCCACCCCGACTCCCTCAATCGGCCGGCCCGATTGGGTTGTGGCGGTGAATTCCAAGGTCGCGGTGGGTTCCGTTGTTACCTCGATTTTGGTGATGGGCGACACCAGCGGGAAAGCCTGCGGGATGGCCATGATGGGGCCTTTTGCCAAAGCACCATGCACTCGATTCTGGAGTTGACCGATGGTTTTGGACGCAAAACCGTCGCCAAGGACGACGATGTCCGCTTCGCCGGGAGGAATGGACTCAAAAACAAAGGTCCCATCCTCGCTGATTGGGTGATAACTGTGCCAAAAATGACGGCCACCGTATTTTTTATCGGCATCATAATAATCCTCGATCACGTTAAGCGCGGGATATTCCTTGGGACGGACATCAATCATGACCCGGCCATTTTTCACCGGCCGTGGCACGTTGTCGTCGAGGCGTCCTTCCAGCCGAATGCCGGGCTTCATTTCTAATGCGAAATGACAAAGCTTCCCTTTCCCGGCGGTAAAAGCGAAGGTTTCGCTGTAAACAATCTCACCCGAAGGCAGCCGTCCCATGAGTTGCAGCAGATGTCCGCCCGGAGACAGTTTATTAAATACGAACACCCCGTTGTCCTTTTTCTGCCAGTCTTCCGGGGGCACTTCTTCACTGAGATTCGGGATCAGGTCCGTCACGGGCTGATGATCACTGCCATAATAACCGGAGACCTCCAGATTACTGCCACGGGTCAATTGAATCGGTTGCTCCGGGCTGTCCACTGAATAACTCTGTATGAATACAGACGCAAATTCCGGGTGGGAAACCCCGAAGATGAGTTTTCCCGTGAACTCCTTTTCTTCCGGGATGCCTTCAACGGGATATTTCACATAGGCTTTGCCCCCGCTATCAGTGATGGCTTTTTCCGGCGGGCCAAACAATTTTTTGTTCCAGCCATAGGCATCAGCCCCATGAATCCCTTTAACCCGGAAACCACCGGGCAAAACCGTTGCCCCTTCGATGGGTTTGCCGTCTTCATCCTGAACCACAACCAGCACTTTTTTGAATTCGGGTGTGGCCGATTTTTTTAATCCCGGCGCATTGGCCTTTGAGAATTCACACCCGGCGGTCATCAGAAACAACATCCCCACCAGACCAAATCCCGTCACCGAATGTCTCCAAGTCCAGGCGCCCATTCCCTTTTGGCCAAGATGATTCAACCGCCGCGCAATCTGGGAACTTCCGTTCAGCGTCAGCTTCGTCTCTACAACCGGCAAAGCCAGCACCCGCAACGCCAGCCGGGCCAACATCTGGGCATAGGAATCTTGATCCGCCAGTTGTCCTGACGCGACGCGGTCGGCTTCCTGTTCACAAGCGAGGTTGTGAGCGGCAGGAACTTTCCACACGAACGGATGAAACCAGCAGACGGTCTTCATCCAGCGCCAGGCGACACACCAAACCAGGTCGTGCCGGCGCAGATGCGCCATTTCATGACTCAAGAGCGCGGATACTTCGCCCGGCGAAAGATGTTGCGCCAGCATTCGCGGCAGGATGATCGTCGGTTTCAACAGGCCGCAAACAAACGGAGAAGTGACCGCGTCTGAAATTTGAACCTCAACCTTCCGCCGAACATTGAGGCGGTTCTGAATTTGTCTTGCCAGTCGCTGAAGGTCTGCAGTCGGGTGACAGGTTTTTCGCAAACGGGAAAGCTGAAGCTGCAGCCGGACAAGCCGGACGGCTCCACCGACGCAGCCCAATGCCCAGACCTCCATGAGAATGCTCTTCCATGAGACCGGCTTTGGTGAAGTTGGTGGTTGGAGAGAATTTACGCTGCTGGAAGTTGGGCTGACCGCGACCGGTGTTTGTGCCGGCTGCGCCACTGATGCTGCGAGCTGGATTGGATTGATGGCGGCGGTCGGCGAAAGTGAACTGGCGAATTCGGTTGTGGAAGCAGCATCGCCGGCAATCGGAATCTTAAGCCCGGGGATTTGGAAAAAATGCAGCAGCGGCAGGGCCAGACCGAAGCAAAGAATGCTGCGCCAGAGAATCAACCGCCAGCGGGCATGACGGCGATGCAACAACCCATGAGCCACCCAGCCCAATGCGAGCAGGCAAGTCCATTTGAACAGGATTATGAGCCCCGGCGAGGCAAGGAAGAGAGGCAGATTCATTTTGATTTCCTTTTTGTTTTTTTGGACGACAACCCGGCGGCGGTTTGGCGGATGAGTCTGAGGTCCGCCGGTTTGATGTCTGAGGTTTCCATCAATTGAATGACCAATTCCTGATGGGAGCCGCCCGCAAAGACCCGCGCCAGAGTATGCATCATGGTCTGAAGCAAGGTGGCTTTGGGAACAAGGGCGGCATAAAAAAACGCCTTCCCCTGCAACCTGCGGGTGATGTGCTTATTCTCGACCAGGTTGACCAGAACCGAGCGCAAGGTGGCGTTTTCGATCGGCCACGAGAAATGCGCTTGAATTTCCGCCGGTTTCAATTCGCCCTGCTCCCAAAGGATGCGGAGCGCCTCCAGTTCATTTTGATTCAGGGAAGTCATGGATATGTGTGAAACATTCACACATTGCGCCCCAGCTGTCAAGCACAATGTGTGAAGCCGTCACACATTGGGGCAGGTCTGAATTATTCGTTCAGCGGGAAGGCAGGTTGGTTCGCAATCAACCGTCAATCTTTTCCGAAGTTGCGGATTTACCGGCAAGGGAAACAACGATGACACACCTTCTGAACTTTCGCGCATCAAAGTTTGCAGGCGCATTCAAAGGTTATTACCCGGCGGCGCGCGTCCAAGAGCAAACATCAGAACGACATCTTCGGCAGGATTGACGCTGATATGCCTGAAGTCACAAGGCGGCTGCGCTTCGAGCGAAGGATGGGGTGGCCGACGGGATTCGAACCCGCAACAACAAGCTCCACAAGCTTGGACTCTACCGTTGAGCTACGACCACCAACCGGCTGACAAATTAGGTTTATTAGCCGCGTCCGTCAAGTTTGCCACGATGTGGGTGGTGGTATCGTTTGAGTTTCCGCCATTTGAAAATCCATTCCGATCGGTTTTTAGCACGATTCTTGCTTCAAGTGGCGCGTATGAAGCATAAGAACGAGGGGGATTTCGCAGTACTGCTACGGAGGACGGGCGCTTCGTCAGATCGTTTGATACCTGCCCGGCTTTTATGGCAGTCTGATTGCAAATCAGTATAACTTGCACCGACGCGCCTCCGCTATCATGCCATTTTTCAACGTTAACCGGATCAAAGCTAAACGCCGCATTTTCATTTTCGTTCCGACATTGCCAACGCCGCGCCGGCGTTTTAGAATTTTCACAGTTCATTCAGCGCATGGCGGAATACAAAGTCCAATTCGAGGTCTTCGAAGGCCCGCTCGATTTGCTCCTTTACCTCATCAAAAAGGAGGAGGTGGACATTTATGAGGTCAACCTCACGCGGCTCGCCACGCAGTTCATCGAATACATTGACCTCATGCGCCAGTTCGATCTGGAGATCGCCGGCGAATTCCTCGTCATGGCCTCGACGCTCATGTATATCAAGAGCCGCGAACTGCTGCCCGTGGACCAGCAGGTGCAGGTGGAAGGCGAGGAGGAAGGCGAAGACCCGCGCTGGGAATTGATCCGTCAGCTCGTCGAATACAAAAAATTCAAGGACGCCGCCGCGCGCCTGCAAGTTCTCGAGGCCGAACAGGAAAACATTTTCCCGCGCCTGCCCGGCAAACTCGAATTTGAAAGCGCCGCACCGCCGCCCAAGCCGGACGTTTCGATTTTCGATTTGCTCAACGCCGTCAACGGCGTGCTTCAACGGTTCACCAAGCGTGAAGACCGGGGCGACATTTTTGAGGACAAATGGATCGTCAGTGAAAAAATCGAGGTCATTCTCCGCGTGATTTCCGGACGCGGCAGCATGCGCTTCGCCGAATTGTTCGAGCGCGCGGCCAGCCGCTCCGAAGTTATCTGCACCTTTCTGGCACTGCTGGAATTGATCCGCCTGCGGCAACTCGTTTGCTCGCAACCTGAAGCTTTCGGCGAAATTGAAATCCGCCTTGCCGCGCCGCCAGCCGAAACTCCGGCGACACCTGAACCGGCCGCTGCGCCCGCGTCCGAACCTGTGGCCGCTGCCGAAACCAATCCGCAATCTGCCATCCCCCAATCGCAATCCGAATCACATGGAACTTAAACTCATTCTGGAATCGTTGCTGTTCTCCGCGCAAAAACCGCTGAGCGTGAAGGAACTTCGCGACGTGCTCGCCGCCGCCGCCGGACACGAAGATGCCGATGCCACAGCCGAATCGCTGGCCAAAGTCAAGGAGAGCGAACTGACCGCCGCGTTGGAACAATTGGTGCACGAACACGAAACCGCCGCTCGCAGCTATCGCCTCGCGTGCGTCGCGGGTTCCTGGCAATTTGTCACGCAGCCGGAATTTGGCCCGTGGTTGCGCGCGCTCGTGGGCGTGAAGGCGCGTCCGCCGCGGCTTTCGCTGCCCGCGCTCGAAACGCTGGCCATCATCTCGTATCGCCAGCCCATCACGCGCGCCCAGATCGAGCAGATTCGCGGTGTGAACGTGGACGCCACCATGCAGACGCTCATGGAACGCGGACTGGTGGAGGCCGTTGGCCGCGCCGAAGTTGTGGGCCGCCCGCCGACTTACGGCACGACCGCATTGTTCCTCGAATACTTCGGCCTGCGCGGGCTGGAAGATTTGCCCGCCGCGGACGAACTTCGTCGCATTGTTATTGAAAGACCACCCGCGCCGGTCACCGCCGATGCCGGCCTGGCCACCACGCCGCCGGAACAACTCGCATTGCAGCCTGCCGCGCCAGAGCCGGGCGAAAGCGGGAATAAAGAAGCTGGAAGTCAAAAGCAGGAACAGGGAAAAACTTAGTGAAATATTTAAAATGATGTCATGCCAAATGCACTGGTTTCCAGTTTAGCGATTTTTGAAGACATCGATGGGGCATCACCTGTTAGGAATGTTGATACAGATTGGCTTTATCTTCAGCCGACGATTCTTCTTTGGGCCAATACAATTTTCGTGCCTCGTCGCTACGCGAAAACAGGCCAACAATTTCACATAGATGTGGGATTTGCGAAGAGCAATGAAGCTATAAGTGAGGCAACAAGCAATGTATGGAATCGCCTCGTTGACGTTGGGGTAATCCATGAAGTGCCAATTGGTAAAAAAGAGTGTGAATTGGTTCGATGGGCATACAACACTGTAAAAAATAGGGTAGAACAAACTGAAAGAGGCGAGGTCGGTGATGAATCATTGTTCGCCCGAGTCCAGCGATTTTGGAAGAGTCCGCCAAAGTTTCTTACAATCAATACTCATGAGTTTTGTCCAAATCATTTGGATGCAGTTGCGGCCAACATCATGCTTGCCCAAAGCACAAATTCCGTTTGGCTTAGCAACCCTCGCGAAGATGCAGCGGCACGTTGGTTTTTTTCGGGAGGATTCAACCCACAAATGAAACAGCAACCGGTTACAAAAGCGGTAATCGGAAAAGTGAACGAATTGTTGTTGCCGAGCTTTCAGATTATTCCGCCCGTAGCTGCTTGTGCAAATTGTGGGGCAAATGGCACTCACTGTTACTCAGATTCATATGGTCCGAAAGATTGGATTGAAGGAGCAAAACCTCGTCTTGAACGAATGCTAGAATTGCGTAGCACGGAGGAAGCAGTCGCCCTTCGCAGGACATTGGACGAAATCATATCGCGGGTTGCTAGGGTAACAGATTCAGCTTTCCTTGATTTTGAAAAAGAAGCTCGGCTTGAACTCATTTCTGCAATGAAAAAGGCCCGCGCAAGAATGAAAAAAGATCTCAAAACGGTAGAAAAATATTGTGGCCTAATTGCTTTGTTTTCCCTAGTTCCACAGTGGATTTCAGAAACCACCGAGGTGAAGGAAATGTCGCTTCTCGCCTTATCACTTTCGACAGCAGCGACTGCCGGAATCGAAACATATCGAAATTTTGTTTGTTCCCGCAATAGTTGGATAAATATCAAAGAAGTTGCTGTTGATAACGACGTTATTGCCGAATCAGTTTAGAGCCGCCCTGATGCGCGAAACGGATTTGATTTTACATTCCGCCGTCAGCGGCAAACTCAAACCTTCGCCAGCGCCTGTTTCAGGTCGGTGATCAAGTCCTCGACGTCTTCCAATCCCAGAGCGATGCGCACCAGGTTGTCCACCATGCCGAGGGATTCGCGGTATTCAACCGGATAGTCGAAGAACGACATCATGGACATCTGGGTAACGAGACTCTCGGAACCGCCCAGACTGGGCGTGATGAGGAACAGTTTCAGTGAATCAATGAACCGCCGTGTTGCCTTGTCATCGCCTTTCACCAGGAAACTGATGACGCTGCCGAACCCGCGCATCTGCGCTTTGGCGACGCGATGGTCCGGGTGCGACTTCAATCCGGGATACCAGACCTTTTTGATTTTGGGATGAGATTCAAGAAAGCGCGCCACTTCGAATCCCGCGCGATTGTGATGTTCCATCCGCAGGCCGAAGGTTTTCAATCCGCGTTCCAGCAGAAAGCAGGTGAGCGGTCCCGGGATGGAACCGATCATCCGTTGCAGTTTGTTCAGGTCATCCAGCAACTTGTGATTGCCGAGCGTGACGCCGGCGAGAAGATCGTTATGGCCGCCGAGATATTTCGTGGCCGAGTGGATGACGATGTCCACGCCCAGTTCCAATGGACGGATGTTGAAGGGCGTGGCCAGCGTCGCGTCAATCATCGTGAGCAGCTTGTGCCGCTGCGCGACTTTCACGATGGCCGGGAGATCCGGCACACGCAGATAGGGATTCGTCGGCAATTCGGTGAAAATGATGTTGGTGTTGGGCTGGATGGCTTTTTCGATGGCTGCCGCCGTCGGATCAACCAGGCTGCTTTGATTCCCGAATTTCTTCAGCAGGTTGGTCGCGAAATCGCGCGTTTGCCGGTAGCAATCACTCGTGAAAATGATGTGGCCGTCCTTTTTCATGTAGGCCATGAGCGTGAGGATGACCGCGCTCATGCCGGTGGAAAACAGAATGGCCCGTTCGGCGCCTTCGATGGCGGCGAGTTTGCGTTCGGTCTCCTGCTGGGTGGGATTGCCGTAACGGCCGTATTCGTGTTCGCGGATGACGCGGCCCTGGCCCTTGGCCTTCATGAACTCGAAGACTTCGGACGTGGACTCGAAGCTGTAGTTCGAGGTGTGAACGATGGGCGTGGAAACGGCGTTGTGTGCCTTGCGACGCCGGCCCCGGCCATGAATGGCGAGCGTGGACGAACCCCAGTTGCGAGTAGCGGGATGCTTAGACATCGAATCGGCTCCTTTGCTTGAGCGCCTTGTGAAGCGCGTCTTTCACCGCGTCCAAACGAGCGGGCAGTTCAATCGGCTGATTCGCATGGCGGCACGGAAAATTCAGTTCCCGCCGGTGATACTTCACCTTCATCTCGACGAACTTCAAACCGTGCGCCGTGGAGATGACGACCACGCGTTCGGATTTGTCAATCTTGCCGGCCTTGAGCAGTTTGATCAAAACCGCCAGCGCCACGCCGGTGTGCGGGCAATTAAACATTCCGGTGCGGTCGCCCAGCGCCGCGGCGTTGGCCAGCTCCTCCTCGGTGGCCTGTTCGACGATGCCATTGAATTGTTTCAACGTGCGGATCGCCTTCTGAATGCTCACCGGATTGCCGATCTGGATCGCGCTGGCCAGAGTCTTCCGGGCATGAATCGGCTTGAAGGTTTCAAAGTTCCGCAGATAAGCGCGATAAAGCGGGTTGGCCCGCTCGGCTTGCGCCACGACGATGCGTGGCAGCTTTGAAATCAGGCCGAGGTCTTTCATCATCATCAGACCTTTGCCGAGCGCGGAAACATTGCCGAGATTGCCGCCGGGAATGATGATCACGTCCGGCGCTTTCCAATCGAACTGCTGGACGATTTCGACGCCCACCGTCTTCTGGCCTTCAACCCGCAGCGAATTCATCGAGTTCGCCAGGTAAAGCGTTTCGTCCTTGGTGATTTCCTGGACCAGCCGCATGCAGCCGTCGAAATCGGTGTCGAGATAGAGCACGAGTGCGCCGTTCGAAATCGGCTGGATGAGCTGCGCGATGGAAATTTTCCCGCGCGGGAGGAGCACGATGGATTGGATGCCCGCCGCCGCACAATAGGTTGCCAGCGCCGCCGAGGTGTCGCCGGTGGAGGCGCAGACGACGGCCTTGATCGGCGCGCCTTCGGAAATCATCTGCTTGACCTGCGACACGAGCACGGTCATGCCGAGGTCTTTGAACGAGCCGCTGTGCGTGTTGCCGCAGAGTTTGATCCAAAGGTCGTTCAGGCCCAGGACCTTTGCAAAACGCTCCGCCCAGAAAAGATTGGTGCCGCCTTCGTAAAGTGAAACGATGTTATCGTCCGCGATTTCCGGCAAAATCCATTCCTTTTTGCCCCACACGCCGGAGCCGTAAGGCCATTCATTGCTCATGTACCGCTTTTCAAAAAGCTTTTTCCAGCTCGCGGCGCTGCGGCGTTTCAGTGCCTTGAGATCATGCTGCACTTCCAGCAATGAATCGCAGCGTTTGCATTGGTACACGATGGAGTTGAGCGGGTAGGTCTGCCCGCACTCCGGATTAATACATTGAAACCAGGCTCGATATGACATCGTTATCTTTCCGGTGCCGCGCGGCTGGGCGTTGTTAAACCCAAAAACCGGGTGAATCCCGCGAGCGAGCGCCAGTCGGTGTAGAGCAGACATTCTTGTCTGCCGGTTGGCGGAACTTTCCAGTTCCGCTTCGGGCGACTGGAAAGTCACCCCTACCCGCAGGCTGGAAAGCCTGCGCTACCTGGCCGCCTCGCCTGCCTCGGTTTCCGGACCACGTCGAGTGCCACGGCACCATTTACGCGCCACAGCATGGACATCCGCTTCGCTGTTTTCAAGAAAACAGCGAAAGCCGGTGGAACAAATTAGACCGGTTACTTGGCTGGGTAAGCCGTGGGGAGCCTATCGCCGGCCCAGCCGTTCCAGCAATTTCCCATGAATCCCGCCAAAGCCGCCGTTGCTGAACACCACCACGATGTCGCCGCCTTGTGCATTTTTTGCGACGTGGGCGACGATGGAATCCACGTCCGGCAGATACGTGGCGTCCCGGCCCGATGCCTTCAAATCCTGCATCAATTTTTCGGGATTGAGCCGCTCTTCGGGCGCGATCTGTTCCAGCCGCGCCACCTGCGAGACGACCACGGTGTCCGCGCGGCCAAACGCGCCCACAAGGTCGGTTTGAAACACGTTGCGCCGCGTCGTGTTCGAGCGCGGCTCGAACAGCGCCCAGATTTTTTGCGCGGGATATTTCACGCGCAACGCCGCCAGCGTCTC
>Ga0209124_10001117_pt1 | contig 11310 bp, 5 predicted proteins | sample BarGraIncu01122A_FD_184502 | JGI IMG/M metagenome (GOLD analysis project Ga0209124, IMG submission 184502) | Arctic peat soil microbial communities from Barrow, Alaska - Barrow Graham LP Incubations 011-22A (SPAdes) (version 2) | ecosystem: Environmental > Terrestrial > Soil > Wetlands > Peat...
TGATTTACCATCAACGGATCTTAGAACAGAATGCAGACTGTAATCATCCGCTGAGATTTTACCGGATATACAAATATTGCAGTCTGCCGTGATTTTCTGTTCGAATTTTACATCATAAACAGTGGCACCTGTGACCAATGTTCCGTCAACAGGAGTAATGCTGATTGCCGGAGCCGCCCATAGGTCGCTATCAGATACTCCGGATATTCCGAAATTTGTCGCCATGATCGCAGAGATCGGATCGGACGATACGAATTTCGTTGTCTTTGGGAAATAGATCCTCATCGTATTTTCATTAATGTATTCAGTTTTGGCAATTTGCATATATTGGTTTTTGAATGCAGCAGCAGCAAAACTATTTCCTTTACTGTCCGTGAAGGAAGAGGGCAATTTTGCCGATCCGTCGATAGAACTTACAATGCTTGTTGATTTGTTCTTATTCTTTTTGCTTTCCTGAATCTTTATTTCTCCGGAATCCGGAAGTATTCCGGCAAAAGTGACCAGATATCTTTTGTCATCGATTTTTTCACATGCTGTCGCCTTGATTTGCTGCGAGAATGTACCTGGGGCTGATGTCTGCGAATTATCAGCAGTTATGTAATCACACGGATTGGCTGCCGTGAAGGCAACATCGTAATTGAAAAACAGAACCGCCTGTGTCGGGGATACAACAGATGTACCGATCAGGGCAATCGGTATTTGATAGGAAGCAACAGCAGAGATTTGACCGTTTGCAGAAGTTTGTAAATCTCCATGCAGTGTATTGCCGTTCGAATCACAAATGGAAGGAATCCCTGTCAATTTTTTTGTATTGGTTCCCTTGGCGGCCACTCCGGCAATCCGGATTACCCCTGTTTTGGCAATATCACTTTTGAAAGTGAGAATATATTTTGACGCATATACTTTGCCAGCCGCCATGGTAGGATCCACAGGCATGCAGCTGTTCTCATTGTCGGAGAGTCCGACATTCCAGCCGTTCTTATCTTTATCAGGTGTTCCTGAGCTGGAGGCAAATATATGTGCTGACGGATTATCGTCTGTGAACCTTACCGGTGCACTGAATACAATTTGCATGGATCTTGGGCTTCCGCTCGAATTTTGAGCAGATACTAAAAGGATCGTATCGGAGCCGGCGGGGGCTGTTTGTTTGGGAATAACCAGCGACTGTAAAGTCATTAGCAACGCAAGAAGGATGGAAATTAAATTAATCCCTATCTTATTAATACTCATATTGTTATTCCCCCAGAATAATATTGAAATATTACCTTTTATTGCAACATTTCGAATAATAATTCAATCGGGATATCAAGTCAATGATAATTTATAATATTTCGTATCTTTTATTATTATTTTCCAAATATATTGACTAATCTATGCTATTTTGAGCGTAATCGTCATTATTGCCGACATCTGGAAAACACATCAAAGGTCAGATGTGAGTAAATTCGAACAAACAGAATGAGTACACCGGTGTGGCGGTGCCTCATTGTGGTGAAATACAAAAAGCGCACATGCAAGAAATTCAGCATAAACAAACCGTAATTCCTAATTATTGACTTGAACATAATTTGAACATAATTTATGTTCAAACGAACAAGCGTTCGCCAAAAGATACAACAACCAAAACCCCGCAAACGCCCTATTTGCAGCCATCTACAGGAAACCACCTAACGCCGCAAAGACCCCTTCCTATTTTTTGTAATCAGCAGGTCAACGGTTCGAATCCGTTAATCGGCTCCAAACGATAAGCCTACAGCCTCTAGGGGATGCGGGCTTTTTGTTTGTCCAAAAATCCGAGTTTTTTAAGACTGAACTGTTGTTTTGAACATAATTTGAACATAATTTTATGTTCAAATTCGATATTGGCAGCCAGATCACAAAGATATATCTATAAATACTCCTGAACACGTCCTCTTTTCCGGTCATTACTGAAAAAACATCACGGAAAAGGTCATTTAATATTCAATTATTAGCAAGTCAACAGTACTGTTTTAAGTTTTCTGCAACAAAATTCCTTAGAGGTTGTAAGACTTTGAGAATTTTTGAATGCCAATAAAGACATTCCGGAAGAAATTCTTGTTGTTTTGAACATAATTTGAACATAATCTATGTAAAATCAGAAGCATATCGCAAAGCGTAAAGCGATAAAACACTTGCAAATTATCTGTATCGCAGAAATTCAGAAAATACATAGCAGCAAAAATTTGCTGAATCATGTTATCAGCTGGTCTACAGGTCGAGTCAATTAGTTGATCTAGGTTTCCCGTGTCCACTTTTACATTACCAGTTCATTCAAACACCGCCCCGCAATGTGGGGCGGTGGTCATTTTTCGTCGGGGTCAGGATTTACCCCTTGGGGTCGACTTCGCGGTCATGAAGCAAGGAAAGCCTCACTTACCGCAGAAAAAGCAGGTCCAAATCGGGGGCACAGTTAGAGATGAATTATGTCATTTCTTCAAATTCATTAAAATATTTTCAAGCCTTGTCTTCGACAAACGGGTATATTTCTTTACAAGATTAATATCCATCCCATCAGCAAGCATTGCAGTAACAACTGCACTTTCACCTATTATTTCTCCTATTGGAAAAGCTGATCTTGCGCCTTCATCTCTGCCTTCTGCTCTCTCATCAGAAACTAAATATTCTTTTTGTAAGTCTAAATCTAAATACCATTCCATCTCTTCTGGAAGAAATGAATCATATTTGACAATTCCTTCCCACTCCTGTTCGTCTTGAAACCCAATAACAATATCCCCTTCTTTTAGTGAAAAATACTCAATCTCAAACGGTGATATAGTTGGTTTACTAAAACCATGTTGGTTGAAATTACAATCGATTGATATTTTCAATTCTATTGCATGACTGCACATAATAGCCTCCTCAATTAGATTATGCGGGTGATCCTATAGCCAGTCGGTTTGCTGAAACATTTTTGTCTACTTTTTGTCCGCATCCCCAGTTTACTCAACTATACTCAACAAAAGTCGACTCAATCCACAAAACTATTTACACATACCTTATGGAATGTATATATGTTCTATAAGGATTCCCATTATAGTTTGTTCAATTTTTCTAGCTGACTTTTAATCCATTGTCTATGTTTACAAATAATAATGTCATAATTCTCTTTAGAATAGTAATAAGAAGGGTCTATGCTATTATTTAATCCTTGAACAGTGTGCGGACTGTATTCTGGATAATTGAACTTCTCCCAAAACTCTGTGATCTTTATTAATCCATAAGTGGGATTATCACTTAAATTGTTTAGTAAGTTTATTAGTAAAATTACTTGCCACTTTCCTTCTTCTACCTCTTTATTTCCTTTTTCCTCATTAGCCAACTCATCTATTAATTCTTCAATCTCACAGCAATCTTTTTCACTACAACTTGCTAATGCTAAAACCTCTTTGTCTTGATTATTTTCATTTATAATTGAATCTATAGCATAATTAATTATGTCCTGCTCTTTGAGTTGCCTAATAAACTTTCCTGGCCCATACCATCCAATTACAATTGTTGTCCAATTTACATTTACTTTATTTTGCTTGAATTCCTCAATTTCTATCATGGCAATATCGGCACCTCATTCATTGTTCCATTTTCAATAAACATTCCTCGTTTCCTAGTATATTTTATTGTACATACTAGGACAAGGTGTTACACCTTTAGTGTGTCACAACAATTTTTATCCCGTGTTTGAGCGAGATTAATGAAATCTGACAGTCTCTTTACATCAAATATTTCAATCTACTAAATAGACATTAAAAGGTTTAGCTTTTCCTTTAACAACGCACTTTTCAACTTCTTCTTGCCACCAAGGTAGCACAACTTTTTCAAAGTCTTCGACGATTTTATTTTTCATTTGCAAATCATTTTTAATAAATTTACTAAAATCGTTAATAATTAAAACATATCCATCTTTCATAATCCAATCAAGGTCTCTAATCCAATCAAAATATCCATCTAAACCACAAGCTGGAATAGGAAACTTAAATATTTCATTCACTACATTTAAGTAATCTTGTAGACTTTGAATAGCACTACCGTTTATATCCGCAATATACACAGAATCATCCTTTTGGAGTACTTCTCTAAGTTCAACCATCTCTTTCTGTGAAACGTAATAAACTTTATTTTTCATTACCTACCCCTCCTACTTTACTTTTACATAACTTGGTAGTCCCGTTGAGCTTTGGATATCTCCATAATGGCTGTCGGTATAGGCATATCTTCATAAGCACCTTTCGTAACAGCAGAAGTGTCTCTTACACCAATATTCGCAATCTCATCTGTAGTACCCGCCTTAACCTTAATTTCAACTGTTACTCCATTATAAAGCTCTGAATAAGATCCCGTTCGAATTTATATCCAGGATTTTGTCCGCATCCCCGTTTACTCATTTATACTCAACAAAAGTCGACTCATTCCAATTTTCCCTTGTCATGTTATTAACCGTACTGTTTGGATTGTACAGGATGGATGTTGTTATACCGTCCGGATTCTGCTGCAAGATGGTGTCTTTGTGCAACCCACTTTGATATTTTTGATTATTAAAGACTTTCAAAAGCAAATTGTAAGCTTTCGCAACAACTCAAAAATTCTATTGCTCCATTTTTTTGCTTGGTACCTACAAACCAATCTCCTAGACTATTTTCATCTTCCAACAGATAGTATTGATAAAATTTAATAACTCTTTTAGGACTTGCCGGATTATATCTCTGTTTACGAAGATAATCTCCTTCGATTTTTCCAAAACAGTCTTGATATGTCATTTTCCCATAAATGTTCAATATATAGCAATTTTCTTTAATTTCTTCAATTATTTCATATTCGTTTCCGCTACATAGAGAAATTGTGTCCATTTCTTCTTTTGTATATTCAGCACATAATCTAGTCACTAATCAAACCTCCTGTTCAATTATTTTTCCATGGACCTGAAATAAATGTATTTGATACGCCACCTTGATCATCAAGTATTATATGATAATTCCATTTTTAATAAACATTTCCCGATGGTGCTATTGTTTGTACTTCTATATTAATATGGCTAGTAGGATCTAAACACCCAAAAGACCCCATTGGATGTGCATTTTCTCCAACATCCATTCTAAAAATGACTTTCGTGTTTTCATCTATTTGAGTAATAATGTTTTTTCCATCTGCAGTCAAAGTCCCCTGTTTCATCACGTCTAAAATCGTAGGTGTAGCTTATTGATAGTGCTCCGACTGTCTGGGATGGTAAAAGCTCCCAATTCATATTACAATTCAGACTAGCTGTTTCATAGTTAGTCTGGCAAAGACTCATCTTCTAGTGCAGTTGTTTTCTAATGTATTCTAATTTTTTCAACTGCGTTTCTGACAAATCCATTATGTGCTTTTCATACAATTCTTTAGATTTCTGGTACTCTTTGGTATTCCACAATTGATCAGCCTTATTTAAATCATTGTTCAAATAGTAATTTTCCAACATTTGAATACGATTTTTTTCGTTTTCATTAAATATTTCTTTGAGTAATGTATTTTCATTTGTAATAAATTTACTAATTATCGTGTCTACCACATTATAAATATAATCAACTCCAATTTTCATCTTATCCAATGTTGGTATTTGATAAATTCCTCTCATCTCTTCAAACCCAAAATATTTTAGTATATCTTGAAGAGAAATAGATACGCGTTCTTTAGGAAAAGAAAATACCCCGTATATTTCATAAGATATTGGATCAAAGTATATGGATATCTCAAACAAATTTCGAAAATATGTGATTTCACTATCACTGCTTCTTTTTATCTGAAATCCTTGATCGAGTAAATGGTGAAAAGACTGAGTCCCATACTTTTCAAACTCATTCATTGCTTACGCCTCCTATTATACCGGTGGGTACCAATATCCATTTATGTACGTCCATGCTCTGCCTTGTAATAGATTTCTTTCAGCTCCTAAAAATCCTGCGTTTTCCATAGGAAAAGCAGAAACATCTTTAATTGGAACCCCTTCGTTCATTACACTTCTCAATATTCCATCATTTTGCTTCCAATTCAATTTTGGACTACCCATATGTGGCAAATAATCTGCCACTTCAAACTCCCCTTCTAACACACTTCCAGGAGCATTCAAATCCGGCATTTTCCCAATAACGGGAGTGTTTCCTTCTTGTGCTAATTGTTGTGGAACTGTTTTTGCATTTGCCTTAGCGGCTGCTTTATCAGCAGCTGCAGTACTATTGGCAAATGCTTTCTCTTGTGCAACTTTATCAGCCGCGACTTGCTCAGTATATGGGTTATATCCTAGTGCCATAGTGGCCACATAACCAATGCGGTCTGAAAACATGTTTATAACCGCGTAATGATCTTCGGAAAACTTGGCAACCGGGTTCGTTTGCAGTACTCCCGTCCGCACCTGAACAACATTGGTGATTTCATCCATCATTGTTTGATCGAAATTCATAACTTCGTCAGGGTAAATGTAGGATCCGCCCGCAAAAAGTATCGCACCGCTAAGATCTTGGTAATACTCTTCCGGATTATTCGAACCCTGTATTCCTGTAAGTTTCTGCAGGGCAAGTCGAATGTAGATATCATCTGCACTTGCATTCCCATTATAGACTGCAGAGAGATCTATTGCTCCTCCTTTTTTCAGTAGTTTGGCATTTAGCCATTCCAAAGTAGCATCTGTCGCGCCAGGTTCAGCATAAAGACTGACATCTGAATCCAAAAGAGCAGTGATCATGTCATCTTTTGCAATAGCCTTAATTTGAGCCGCACCCATTTTTTCCATGGTTTTCCATTTACTTTGATTATTTAATACTTCCTGCTTCTGTTTTTTAATACTGCTATTTGAATTCTGGTTATAGCCGTCAGCCGGGTGATATGGTTTTTGTTTTTGATATGCATAATCATCCAGTGTATTGTGTCCCGTCGGATCCGAATACCGGATCGGCTCATTTTTGCAGTAGGTGTACAGGTTCAAGCTGAGTGGGTCATTGTACTCTCCTGCATATGTGTCTTCCTGCATGAACCGCGCGGTGACCGGGTCGTACATGCGGGCGTTCAGGTAATAGAGACCGGTTTCAAAATCGTACTGGTAGCCGGCGTAGAGGATATTGTTGCTCAAAATTCCGGTCTGGTCCAAGATGCTGCCGAATGCGTCGTAGTAATAGGTCGCGGCTATCAAACCGGTGATCGATAGAAGGGCTGTCACATCGGCATGTCCATTGTACATGTAGATGAGGGTATCCCCTCCGACTTGCCGAGTCAGGAGGTTGGTCCCGTATACATTGCGCCCTGTCTGGTCGCCGAAGACATTTACTTCAAGCACGACTTTGTCGTATTCGTACAGGTATCGGGTCAGGGATCCGTTGACAGACTTGCCGACGCGAAGGCCGTCTCCGTTGTAAGTGTTCAGAACGGTCACTCCCGTGGATGTAATGGTACTGATCAGCTGGTTAAAGAGATCGTAGGTGTTGGTCTGTTCCACAACAGCGGTCTGCGCAATACCGTCGATAGAGGCGGTAGTTGTTTTAGAGAGCTGATTGCCGTTGTTGTCGTAGGTGTAGGCGACGGTTTCCGATGTTACGCCGTTGAACTGCTCCGAGGTTCCGGTCAGGCGGTTCTGGGAATCGTATGTGTAGGAGGTGACAGTCGTGTCCGTTCCCAGGACTACCGTTTGGGTCTGGCGGTTTCCGGATGCATCAAAAGTATAGCTTGTCACTTTGCCGCTCGGTTCCGTTACGGTAACAAGGCGGTTCTGGCTGTCGTAGGTATATGTGGTCGTGCCCCGCGCATCAATTTTTGAGAGCATGTTGTGCGCGTCATCGTAGGTGTAGCTGTAGGTGTCGATGATCGTGCTGTCGGCTTTTCTATTGGTAAGTGTATCCAAACGATTATCGCTGGTATAGGTGTAGTCTTCCCTGGATCCGTCACTGTACACAACACTTTGCACGCTGCCGTTATCGAAGTAAGTATAGACAGTTGTCATCCCGTCGGCTATGACCTGGAAAAGTCTTCCGACCCGGTCATATACTTTGCAGGTTACGTTGTTCTTCGGATCCGTTGTCGTCTGTGCCGTACATCCGGCATCCACGCCGGTGGTGATGTCGTAGACATAGATACTCGTCCCGATATAGGGAACGGTTTTTGAGGTTGTACGGTTGAAGGCATCATAGACCCTTGTTGTCGTGTCGGTTCCGTCCGTCATGGTAAGGACGTTTCCGTTACTATCGTAGGTGTAGCTGATCGATAGTGCTCCTACTGTCTGGGAAAGAAGTCTCCCGTGTATGCCGTAGGTATAGGTGGTTGTGATCCCGTTCCGGTCGGTCTTAGTTGCTAACTGTCCATCTGCTGTATAGGCATAGCTCTGGACTTTGGTTAGATCGTAGGTGTAGCTACCGGGTTCTCCCGTTTTTCCGCCGTCCTTTATGCTGCGGACAAGCTGGTTGGCTACGTTGTATTCAAAGGTCGTTACATAGCCGAAGCCGTCTGTCATCGAAAGCACATTGCCGTTAAAGTCATAAGTATAGAACGTTGTCCAGTCAAAATCGATATTCCAGATTCGCTCCACTCGGTTGAACTGGTCATAGTAGTAGTTGGTAATATTTCCGTTCCCATCGGTTTTCGAGTCTATTCGGCCCACGTTATCGTATGTTTGGATTGTCGAGTGACCTAACGGATCGATCGTCTCAAGCAGGCTGTTATGCCTGTCATAGACGTAGGTTGTCAGACATCCGAGTGCGTCGGTCGATGTGACCTGCACACTGTTGTTATTGTAGACAAAGCTCTGTGCCGTATGGTTGTAGGCGTCTTTTTGTTCGATCAGGCGGTTCATCGCGTCATAGACGTTTGTTGAGGTATTCCCGCGCCAGTCGGTGGTGGTCAGTGCTTTTCCATTGGCATCGTAGGTATAGGTTGTCGTCTGTCCGCCTTTGGTCTGGGTGAGCACGCGGTTCATCGCATCATACACAGCCGTTGTCACATTGCCGTTTCCGTCGGTTGCAAAACGCAGGTTACCGTTCTTGTCATAGCGGTACGTAAGAGTTATCGCACTGCTGTCGTCCATAGCGCTCTGCGTTTTCGAGAGGATTTTGCCCAGGTTGTCGTAGGTATAGGCTTCCTGCCTGCCGGTGGATGTCCACGTTTTGGCTAAATTTCCGGATGTATTATACTGGCTGTATGCGGTAAGGGCAGAAATGCTTGCATCGCCGGGAGTGGTCGTCTGCCGTACTTTTCCCAATGCGTTGTAGACAAAAATGGTCGTGCTGCCGTTCCCGTCCTTCTGGGTAAGGATGTTGCCCAGAAGGTCATATGTGTAGGTCGTCAGGGTCACAAAGGCAGAGATTGACCAGATATAAACTGCTTCCGACAGCACCTTTCCGGCACCGTCATAGGTATATTGGGTTTTTACACCTCTCTCGTTGCTTTTTGAAGTTATTCTTCCTAATGCGTCATAGGTGTACTGGTTTGGTTCGGTATCGGAAGTAAGCCTGAGCGTCAGTTTTCCGGCGAGGTTATAGAAATACAGTGTGCCGTAGCCGGAATTAATCATTTCGTCAACGGTTACGCCTGTTCCAAAAGCATAGCCCAGAGCATCGAGTTCTTTTGTGACATTACCCAGGGCATCGTACTGATACGCCTTTTCGACAAAGGTTACCCACAAATCTGTCCGGCTATCATAGTAGATCTGGGTGATGGTTATGACCCGGCCCATCAGGTCATAGGTATACTCGGTACGGTTCATCTGCTCGAGTGTTTTCTGGGCGTCGTAGTTAATAGGGGCAATAACCGCAATGAGTCTTCCGGCCGTATCGTAATACTTTGCGGTGGTGTTGCCGCTGGCGTCGATGGCTCTTACGAGGAATCCTCTTTCATCGTAATCATTTGAAGTAGGGTTCCCATTCGCATCCGTAGCAGTCAGAACTTTGCCGTCCCATGTGTATGTGACGGAAGTTGAAACCGGCACGGTCTGGCCGTATTCGTTTGTGTTTGTTGTGCGGGTCTGCGTCTGGCGGTTCAGATTGTCATAAGTGAAATGGGTGGTAACAAAATTAGGGGTTGTGACTGTCAGCACATTGCCGTTCTTGTCATAGGTGAAGTGTGTCATAAGAAGGGTGTCCGTGTTGTCAGCGTAGTCATTTCCGGCCAAATCCCCTGCCCGTACATGGACAGATACGGTGGCAGGTTTTGCCAGATAATTGTATTCATTTTCGGTTGTTAGAAATGCTGTGGCGCTTGTGTACTGCTCTGTCTTTATCACGTTGCCGTCGGCATCATAATAGTAGTTCGCTTTTCTGCCTTCGTTGTCCGTAACGCATTTAAGTTTCCCGTTCGGATAATATGTGCTGTCGGTAGTGATACATGCAGTAGGCACGCTCCAGAGAGCGACCTTCTCAATCCCCGATTTCTGCTGGATGCGATTCCCTGCTTTGTCGTAGCTGTAAGAAGTATATGAATACAGGTCGGTATCGATGGAAGCCCACTGTTCCGTAATCCGGTTCAGGCCGTCATATTTATAGTAGGTCTTTGCTCCGTTTTCTTTTGTCGTGTTATTGACCGTACCGTTTGTATTGTACTGGATGGATGTTGTTGTACCGTCCGGATTCTGCTGCAAGATGGTGCGGCCAGCAAAGTCATTCGTAGAAATTACTGATGCGGTATCCGCTGCATTTAAGTATTGGACTTCTGTTGTCTGCGTGGTTTTGTCTGTCAGGATGGAGTAGGAGAAAGATTTCAGGTGCACGAGGGCCTCTTGGGCATTATCCTGGAAATAGATTTCCTTTTGGCGGTTCATGACATCAAAGGTATACGTATATATCGCCCCACCCGGCTGGGTAGTTGTCAGGATATTACCGTAGAGGTCATACGTGTATGTTGTTGTGTTGTTTCCCGCATCTGTTTTGAATACTATATTGCCATGCGTGTCATAGATGAACCGGTCTCCGATACCGGCATTGGCGTATGTGTAATTCGGGGTTGTAAGGTTCAGTCCGTCATCAGCCGGATTGTACTGGTTCGGGCTGATCTGCTGGAGTATTCTGCCTACGGCATCATATACAAACCGGGAGATTCCATTGCCGGCGTCCGTTGTTCTTACAAGCCGGCCGGTTTTGTCATATTCGTAGGTTGTTGTATAGCCTTTGGGTGTGGTTTTGCTTAAGAGCCATCCGATATTGTTATAAGTGAAGGTCGTAGTATTTACGGCCGGGTCAACTGTAGAAGTCAGGTAACCGTACACATTGTATATGTATGTCGTAATACCGCCGTTGGGGTCTGTCATCTGCTGCATAAGTCCATTAGCATAATAGGAATAATCCGTGA
>Ga0209124_10001122_pt1 | contig 11267 bp, 8 predicted proteins | sample BarGraIncu01122A_FD_184502 | JGI IMG/M metagenome (GOLD analysis project Ga0209124, IMG submission 184502) | Arctic peat soil microbial communities from Barrow, Alaska - Barrow Graham LP Incubations 011-22A (SPAdes) (version 2) | ecosystem: Environmental > Terrestrial > Soil > Wetlands > Peat...
GAAGTTCGGCGTGGGCATTAGTAGAACCTGACATTCTTAGAATAATAGTATTTGTACCTCCAGTACATAGAGCAGCGGTGGTAACAGTACAAGAAAGAGTACCGGCGTATGCTGGCTGTGCCACAAATATTGATACCACAATAAGTGATACTATTAAAAAATATTTAAACATTGATAAGTTGTTTAGTTATCGCTTTCAATATAGATTTTATTTATTCCGATTGCTGTAGTGTTTGCTGTTACGTTTGCTGTTCCGTTAGACATTTGTACTTGAGGACCCATAAATGCAGTGTTAATAGGAAGTGTTGTACTTGTGCTTGCATCAACAATAGTAAGACCTGTTAGTAAATCAACTAAACGATAATAGATAACAGTGTCATTTGGTTTTGCATACATCGTAAAATCATAAGCATTTTTAGATGCTATAGTTGGGACTGTAAAAGTTGCTCTTGTTGTAGTAACGTTATCTCTCGTCATAAACGCCATTGTGGTAATACCGTCAGTAGTGATGTGTGATAGACCAGCAACGTTACCAGTAACTGTATCAGCAGCAACTACACCAGTTGTAAGCGAAGTTAATCCAACAAAAAGACGTGTTGTTGTCGCAGGAAAAAGTTCAGTAGTAAAACGGGTCTGCATAAAGAATCCCCCATTACCTGCAGTACTTCCGCGCCAGAAAGACGGTATTTGAGCAGCAGTTGAAGCAGTGACTCCAAGGATTTGGTTTGTAGTAGTTACAATGTTGGCAAACATAGAGCGTCTTAGCTGAAGTGCAGTACCAGCAGAAGGAACTGGACTTGTAAATGTACCAGTACCAGCAGGCCAAACAGTTCCAAATCCTGCTCCTATATTGGTCAAGGATGGTGTCCATAATTGGATAGTATTGAAACCAAGATTTGACTGAAATGATGTGTCCACTCCTGAAGGTGCTTTCCATTTGGGCATCATTCTTCCAGCAACTGCTTTTGAATAAATATAAAGGTCACCAGCTAGAGGTGTGGGTGGTTCTGTGGTAATACCATTCAATAATATTTCTGCGTCTGTACCATTAAGACCAAGAGTGTTTGTTGTGTTATTCCAAGTAAGGTTAGCACTACCACCAAATGCAGTAGCATTATTGTATTGAATTTGAGTATCTGCACCTCCTGGAGTTCCTCCACCACCTGCTGGTGCTGCCCAAGTACCATCTCCACGTAAAAATGTGGTGGTATTGTTTGGTGCTTTTGGTGTAAATCCGTGCGCGGTTGTAGAAACATTGCCTGTGGTTAAATCAGTGAGATTGAGATGGGCTTCAGTAATTTTTCCATAAGACGGAATTGCCCCAACACCTCCAGAAATAAGAGCATTACCAGTTGCAATATCGGCAAGCTGAGAAAATGTATCCGCCGCAGACCCATAAGGAATACCTCCAATTGCAATACCATTTGCACTTTCTGTAAACAAGTGACCTGGATTCTGATAAACAGCACTTGCCATTGAAAAAACAGAAAATGTAACACCTCCTATAAGTAGTAAAGTTAGTACCCAATTGAATTTATTATTTTTTATAAAATTTTTCATATTTAAATATTAATTTATAATTTTACCTCCTAAAAATTCTTAATTCACAAGAATCACCTACTGGGTAATTCCTAATTCTTTTAATTATACTTCTTTTTGATACTAAATCCAATTATTTAATTGGAAATTCTATTTAAGTTTAATTGAACCCGTTGATACATCTACCCCTGTATCTTTTGAATCATAACTGGCATCAGTACAACCATGTACTGTATTTCCAGTATCTAGAGTAGTCCAACTTGGCTGCCCACATATCTTATTTTTCCATCGAAAAAAATATTCTGACATTACAATAGGATTTCCACCTGTCCAACTCACATTTACAGTCACTTTTTGAGTACTTGGGTCATCATAAGTAGCAGAATAAGTACTTTGAATATTACGGGTAGAGTCATCACGGCTTACGTTGTCGACTGTAAAGTATCTAGTATAAGTAATACCATTTAAAACGACAGTTTCATTTCCTGCTGCTATAATCCATTTTCCAGCAGATTGAGTTGTATAATAATGATTAGCAGGACCCTTGTTAGGTATGTTAGGTAACCCATAAATATTTTGATAATCTTCTTCTACAATAGAGCGAATCGCTTCAAGTGTTTCTGTTGCCAAAGATGTTGCAACACCATTTTCACCAGAAGTTTTGTTTCCTCGCATACTTAAATAAGTTGCATTTGCTCCAATAGTAAGAATAATGGCAAGAATAGAAATAACAACCAATAATTCTAAAAGAAGTGCGCCACGATTTTTTTTATTTATTTTTATAAAATTTTTAACCATTTTCTAAATAAATTTAATAAAATTATTTTACCCAAAGAATACATTTATATTATAACTTAAAAATACTTTTTGTTAAATTCACCTCCACACCCACTTTTTCATTATTGTGCTTTAAATAATAAACGTTGCAGATGTAACGATACTTAAATTAGTAATATTTAGAAAAGTAATAAAATAGTGGCACAATATAAAAGCGATGAAAAAGTGGGTGTGGGTATTAATCTTTTATACAACGGACAGAGAAACCGTACGCTCGGTAATCGGTACTGGCAGGGCTAACAGCAGACGAATTGAAGTACAGATTGTAGACGTAGACACCAGAACTACTCGACCAGTAGAGGCCGAAATTGCCCAAATTATTAAGAGAGGCGCTACTGTAGTCGCGGCTGCCAGCCGAAGGAATTTTGAGAATGGAATTAAAAGCAACATCTCTACAAGTAGTAGAACCTCCACAAGTTGCAGTGGTAAAGTTTGGAATGGCAGTTGCTAATGTTTGTATTTCTGTTGTTGTTGGGAGGCGGAATCCAGAAGGACATGGATTGTTTATTCCATTTATACCTTGCCACAAATTATCATTTTGTGGACTACGCCAATCAAAAGGAGAAGATGGAGATAAAATGAAATTTGAATGACCAGGGATATTAGTTGTACTCAATGTAGACGTTGTTCCACTTGTTTTAATTTGATGTCCGTCAACTCCTCTTCCCCATTGATAATAATGTCCATAAGAAGAAGCATCATTGTAAGCAGTTGCTACTCTAGTTGCACCCAGATTTCTATCCAACCAACATTTTCCATCTTCTCCAAGAACAGTACCATATGTGAGAGTGTCAGGCCCAGTAACAGAGTATGTACTACAAGTAGGATTGTCGGTAATATTTCCTAATCCAAAAACATATATTGTCTTCATTGTATTTTGGGATAATAAAGAAACGGAAGACGCTGTCGCCCCACCTGAAATTTTATTAAAAATAATATCTTTTGTGGAGTTTGAAATAGGGTCAAAAAAAGTAATGCCACTCGATAGATATTTGGTTGTATCAATAACTTTTGCACTATAATCCGTAGGAGTAGAAAATATTTCATAATAATCTAGTCCGCTTGGAGGATTTACAAAATGTATCCCCCATTTAAAACCTCCAACACCATCCATTGATTTTGCTTGTGCTTGTTTTAAATCAAAAATAATTGTTTGGGATAAAGATTTTATTTCAACATTTTTGTTATAATTCGCATAAAATCCAGAACCAGCTGCAGCCAGTACGGCCACAATACCCATGACTATTAAAACTTCTAACAATGTAAACCCGCACACCAACTTTGGCATTGTTTTTTTATTGCTCTTCATAGTAAGTAACGAGTAAAATTGCATTATTATATTTTAACATATATAAAATAATATTTTTAAAAACGAAGCAATAATGCAAAAGTTGGTGTGGGGATAAAGCCTTTCATATTAAACAAAGTGTCCTATTAACTGATAAATTGGAAGAATTATTGATACTGCAATAGCACCAATCATTAGACCCATTATCAGAAGTAATGCTGGTTCAAGAATAGAAGTCAATTCTTTTAATGTATTATCAACTTCTTCATCATAGAAATCTGCAAAGGTTATAAGAATTTCTTGTAATGAACCAGTACGTTCTCCCACAACGATAAGACTCATGAGTAAATTGGGGAAAAGTTTTGGATATTTATTTAGAGACTCTGAAATAGGAACCCCGGTTTTTATATCTTCTATTGCTTTATCTATTGCTTCGGTGAATTCCTGATTATTTATGGATTGTGAAGCAATTGAAAGAGAATCAATTACTGATAGACCACTACCCAATAAATTTCCTAAAGTACGAGCAAAGCGAACGAGTGCGATTTTCTTTATTAAATTATCTGCAACAGGTAAATGAGATGCTACAGCAAAGAAAAGTTTTTTACCAATTCTTGTAGTGCGAAAATATGAAAAGAAAAAAATAATCCCTGCAACAACCACGACATCAACTATATAATTCCAAGTTAATATATTTGAAACAACCAAAAAAATTTTAGTAATCAATGGCAAAGCAACGCCACTCGCCGCGAATGATGCGGTCAATTTAGGAAGAACAAACATTAACATTAAAGATACAACAACAGTAGCTGCCACTAGAAGAATTATTGGATAAGTTAGAGCTCCTTTTATTTTACTACGAAGTGCATATTCTTTTGAAAGATATTTTGCAAGTTCTGATAGATTTTTATCTAGTTGTCCTGAAACTTCACCTGCCTTTATCATACCTATAAAAATAGGCGGGAATGAATCTTTATATGCGGAAAATGATGTTGAAAGTGGTTGTCCATTTTGAACCATTCCTTGTACCCCCTCCAAAATCTTTTTCATCAATTTATTTTTGGTATCTTTAATCAAAATTTCAAAAGCTTCTACAATAGAAAGCCCAGCCTTTACAGTAATGGAAAGATTTCGTACAAAAAACATTATATCTACGGAGCTTATACTACTAAATAATTGAATGGACAAAAAATCCTTACTTTTTGAAATATCATTAACTGATTTAACTGAAAGCGGAGTTAGATCGCGTTTAGTTAAATAATTAATAACTTCCTCTGGTGAATTTGCATCATATTCTCCATGAGTGATTTTGTTATCTTTATTTGAAGCTTCAAAAAAATATGTGGACATCCCAGTATTGAAATTTTATTAATAATTATTTTACTAAATCGACACAACTTATGAGTTACTATTTTTATTTTTAATCTTTCCTAATCAAAAATTTAATACGGGACACGGTATACAAATTTAATTTTTATTCATTAACTACGCGCATTATTTCTTCTATTGTTGTAATTCCTTTTTCAACTTTGTCTAATCCATCTTTAAACATCGTAATCATTCCATTAGCAATTGCCTTTTTTCTAAGTTCAGATACTTGGACTTCTTTCGCAATTAATTCTCGAATATCTTCAGTCACAGTAAATACCTCAAATATTCCAATCTGACCTGTGAATCCTGAATTACCACAAACTTTACATCCACGTCCTTTATATAATGTCTTTGGAATATCAACAACCTCAGTTCCAGAAAATTTAATTTGCTCTTCTATTTTAGTTATTGTTTCTGCAGATGGTTCATATGACTCAATACAAGAACTACAAATACGGCGAACTAAACGCTGAGCAATAACTAGATTGACAGTGGAAGAAAGCAAAAATGCTGGTGCCTTCATATCTATCAAACGAGGTATAGCAGAAGGAGCATCATTGGTGTGTAAAGATGACAAAACCAAATGCCCAGTAAGTGCAGCTTGAATAGCAATTTCCACAGTTTCATCATCGCGTATTTCTCCAATCATGATAATATCTGGATTTTGACGAAGGAGAGCACGAAGCCCATTAGCAAAAGTAATACCTGTCTTTGTGTTTACTTGTGTTTGATTTACTCTAGGAAATTCGTACTCAATAGGATCTTCAATTGTTGTAATGTTTACTAGCGGAGTATTTAAAATATGTAAAATAGCATAAAGAGTTGTTGTTTTTCCGTGACCAGTAGGACCAGTAACAAGAATCATACCGTGTGGTTTTTTTATTTCTTCAGCTAAAATTGCACTCGCAGCATCTGAAAAACCAAGGTCTTTCAAAGTTAGTGGTCGAGCCGAACTTTTTAGCAAACGCATTTCAACTTTTTCACCGTGGAATATTGGCATAATATTTACACGTATATCCAGATTAGAACCATCTTGCATTTCAAAACGGAAACGTCCATCTTGTGGTATTCTGTGTTCATCTATTTGAAGATTGCCAAGAATTTTTACACGCGCAACAAGAATAGGAGCTATTTCTTCTGGTAAACTCAAAATCTCCGTCATTATCCCATCAATACGAAAACGGATGAGAAGAGAATGCTCAAGTGGCTCAAAGTGAATATCTGAAGAGTTTAGAGTTATAGCTTGTTCTATAATATTATCCAAAATAGTTACTATTGGAACCGCTGCAGCAGTTTTTTTGAGGTCTTTTTCATCTGTGATTAAAAGAGATTGTTCGATATTTTCAGAAATAACCTGATCAAATCCAGTATTTATTTTTTGTTTATATTGTTTTAATCCATAACGTAGACTTGAATAGGTAGTAAGATATGTTTCCACCCATGCATTAAATTTGGCACGAATATATTCTACGGTTTCGTAATCCAGTGGGTCGAGCATTGCCAATTTTACAATTCCCTTTTCTTTATCATATTCAAAAAGTACTATGCTCTTCGATTTGGCATAAACTTCTGGAATAAGTTCAAGCACGGAACGTTCTAATATTACTTTTTTTAAATTTATAACTGGAACTCCATAATACGGAGCAAGAAGTTCTGTTAAATAATCCTCTGTAATTTTTTCATTACCAATTAAAATATTTACTATTGTTTGACCACTGCGTTTAGATTCTTCGCGAGCTGAATTAAAATCATCATCAGAAACTAATCCTGATTCAATCAAAATTGATTTTAATTTTTCTTCACTAATATGCATGGAATAATTATAACATATTTATATAATAAAAGTTCAAAACTTTAGAGGTCCAACCGTCATTCAACAGAATGACCTACTGGGTCAATTACCAAATTGACCTCACGGGCAAAGCTGGCTTCGGCCCAGTAGGTGATTGTACTCAATCAAGGTTGTACCTCTGAAAAATTTATATATCTCCATAAATTATATCAACAAAAAAGTCCTCGGACCTCCTCGCTTAGAGGTCCAACCTTCAATCAGCAGATTGACCTACTGGGTTGGCTGGCTTCGGCCCGTGAGGTGATTGTACTCAATCAAGGTTGTACCTCTAAAGTTTTATTTAATTTTAAAGTTTTACAGAGGTACAACCTCTGGGGCCACACGAGGTTGGACCTCTGTAAAACCTTCTAGAAAAAACCCAATATAATCTTTGTGAAAATTAGAGCGAAAAATGTTGCGAGGATAAATGCTGGTTCTACTGCTACAATTTTGTTTATCTCTGATTCTATAAATGTAATATTTGGGAAAAGCTTTTTAAAAACTGTTTTTGATAATTTTTTTGATACTTTTGTATAGGCCATTTTAAAAGATGGTTTAGAATAAGAAAAACTAAGCCATAAAATAGCAAAAATAAATCCCATAGATAACGAGACGAGAACACCCATCCAGCCTGAAATAAGCATCAATACAAGCATTAATTCAGGACCTTGTTCCAAAAAACCCCCACGATAAGTCTTCCATATCCTAAAAACTAAATACATAAGACCTGAAAAAGTAAATAAAACAAAAATATTTAGCCATATTCGTCCCCAAGCATAAAACATAAAATATCCTAAGCGGCTTGAAAAAAGTGGTCTGACCCATTCTAAATATTTAGAAAATGGTACTGCTGCAGGCAGAGGAAAAGTAAGAAGTGCTTTAGTTACTACACTTCCATGAGCCCACACATAATATTGTCCCCAAGTTACAAATAATCCATAAAAAATATTTAATCCAATAGCAATTAAAATAAGTTTCAAATAAGAAATATTTTTAATCAACTTCCCTATTTTTGTTATAAAAGTATTTAGATGAAGTATTTTATATGTATGTGCAAATAAACGGCCAATTAAAATAGACGATTTCCTAATCGATTTTACTGTTGATAATTTATAACCAACCTTTGATAAGTGTTTAAATAATATAAAGTCTGGATTTATTTTTGACCTTGATGGCTGGAAATAACGAATAGCAACAATAATCAAGAACAACATCCAGACACCCAAAACGATTGCATTTAAATGTGAAAAAATAAAATTTAATATCATAATGCCCTATTATATACAAAAAACATCTCAGTGTAAAACTGAGATGTTTTTTAAATATACAACTATTAATTAATAGTCTACGTTGTTACTAGCTGTTCCAGTAGCTATTGTACCAAGAATTGATAAATTGGTTCCAGTTTCATAGTAAGCTGTACTATTTCCACCATCACTTGCTCTCTTATCATCAGTTGTTTTATACGCATCACTTTCTAATTGAGCATCAATTTCAAATGAAAGTGGAGAAACAGCACATCCATAACGATATACCAAGTCTGTACTTACAACAGCCGTAGCTGGTGTAGCAATAGTATTTACAGGATCTAGAGGAATATTTGATATTGGAGAACCACCTGCTATAGCTCCAAAGTTAACAGGAATCCATCCAGTACCATCAGTAGCTGCTGCTGCTGCTGGTGTAGTTAGCTGTCTAAAAGCTGCAGCCACACTACCGTCCAATGTTGCATCCGCAATTGCAGTACCTGTTGTATATGAATATGAAATCTTAGCTGTACCTGACCATGCAGTTGTTGATGTGCCAGTCATAACAGTAGCTTTACAGAAATTATTATCGGCTGTTCCACCTAAATATGCAGGTGATACACTTGTCATATATAGACCAATAGCTGTTTTTAATGTACTTAGGTCTGAGATACGTTGTGCATCACGAGCCTTCTTTAATGTTTCTGCTGGATTCAAAACAATAACAAGAGCAACAGAAAGAATTGCCAAGATGGCAATAACAATCAAGAGCTCCAACAGTGTAAAACCACCCTTCTTATTCTTTTTCATAAAATAAATTTTTATAGAAATAAAATTATTAATAAATTAAAAACACTTCGATTAAAATAATTATATCAAATAAAAACAAAACAACCAAGTATTTGGGGATAACTTAAATAACTATCTTTTTTCAGACATACAACCTTGATTGAGTACAATCACCTACTGGGCCGAAGCCTTTTTATAGACGTCCAACATTCAATCACCAGATTGACCTCACGGGCTGGCTGGCTTCGGATGTTGGACGTCTATAAAAAATAAAAACATAGGCGTGGAAGTAAACTTCCACACCTATGTTTTCTACATCTTTAAATATACTTTAATTTTTTTTATTATTTCTTGAATCGACTGATCAACCTTTACCAGATATTCGGTTGCCCCGAGTCCGAGAGCTCTAGTCTTGTCATCTTTTTGACCAAGGTTGGAAATAATAATAATAGGGATACTAGAATATTTTGGATTCTTTCGAATTTCTTCTAAAACCCAAAAACCATCTTTCTTTGGAATCATAAGATCTAGAATAACAAGGTCAGGTCTAGCTTCATCAAGCAACTCTACAGCTTCTTCGCCGTTTCGTGCAATCATAGTAAAAATCCCCTCTTTTTCAAGTTGAATTTGGTAAACTTTTGAAATTTGAAAATCGTCCTCAACTATTAAAATTCTTTTCTCGTTCTTATCCATATACATTAAATATAATAACATTTATAGAGAAACAATCAATGAAAACCATGCTTTTTATTTCGTATTTTTATAGACGTACAACCTCCGAAGCCAGCTAGAGGTTGGACGTCTATAAAAACCTACGAATCCAGTCAGCCTGTGAGGTGATTGTACTCAATCACCCGTGAGGTCAATCTGGTGATTGACTCTTGAGGTGATCCTGGTGAATCAAGGTTGGACGTCTATAAAAAGCAATCAAAAAGTAAATGTAAAATTAAGTTTATTTAAAAAATTATATTGTAATACAATACAAAACTTGTTATAATTATTCCGTATATGTACACGAAAGCTGAATAAAGTAATTATGAATATTTTAAATCTACTCACAACAGAAAAAAATGTTGCTGGAATCGAAATCAACGATTTGGTTATACGTATTACTTATTTTCGTCCAAGAAAAAAAGCGAACTTCAAATTTCACGAAGGTATTACAAAATCTCCTAAAAATGAAATAGTACTAGTTGAAGAACAAATTCCACCCAACGTTGTATCCAACGGAGTCGTTGTGGACAAAGTTACACTTTCAAAAATAATCAAAAAAATATGGATTAATGAGAAATTAAGAAAAAGTTACGCTATTGTTTCAATACCAGAAGATAAAATATACTCACATATTTTTACTTTTCCAAAGAGTGTAAATGAGCAACAACTCGAGCAAGCTATCAATCTAGCTATTGATTTTCAACTACCTTTTAAGAGAAGCGAGATATACACTGGCTGGGAAAACAACAATAACCCTCACAACGTAAGTGATATCCTAATCTCTGCAATACCTAAAAATATAGCTGATACTTATATTGAGGTACTAAACAATGCTGATATAAGTGTACTTGCTCTTGAATCCCATATAGCAAGTATTGCTCGTTCTATTAAACAGGAAAAAGGAGAAACAACATTATTCACAAAGAAGAATCAATCTAGTGTGACTATATTTAGCTTAAAAGACAACAACGTACTTTTCTCTCGCACTCTTCCACTTGCCTTTATAAAAGAAGAAAAACAACTCGAAGACGAAGTAAGTAAAATTAAAATTTCACTTGAATCTGAATCAAAAGAAAATATAAAAGAAATACCCCTCACAGAAGCAGTCGTTACAGATGAGTATATGAGATATCCAGAAATAGCAACACACATTGAATCCAAATGGTTTGTTTCTCTTGGAGCATTAATGCGTGGACAAATTCGAAGCGGAGAAGACTACCAAATAAGTCTACTTCCTGTAGGAACTCTAAAAGCTTACGCATTTCAAAAAACAAAAATATTTATTACATTTGTTCGTAGTATAATAATAGATGTATCTATATTTTTCTTGTTTGCTTTTTTGGCAGCATATCTTTTAATATTTTCACTTTCACAAATAATAAATAATACTAGTACCACTATTTCAATACAACCACCATCTTTGGATGTGTTAGCAAAAGAATCTTTGGTAAAGAAGGTTAACTCATTAACTCTTTTAGCTCAATCATTTTTATCCACTACAACAAACTGGAGTATTCTAATAGATGAGATTAAAACTCGCTCAATAAGTGGAATTATCATATCGAATTTTTCAGCTTCATCTATAAACGACAACATGTCTCTTGTCGGTATAGCACTGGACCGAGACACCTTAAATAAATTTAAAAAATCA
>Ga0209124_10001125_pt1 | contig 11234 bp, 10 predicted proteins | sample BarGraIncu01122A_FD_184502 | JGI IMG/M metagenome (GOLD analysis project Ga0209124, IMG submission 184502) | Arctic peat soil microbial communities from Barrow, Alaska - Barrow Graham LP Incubations 011-22A (SPAdes) (version 2) | ecosystem: Environmental > Terrestrial > Soil > Wetlands > Peat...
GCGGGCGCTCACAAGCGAGGTCTCGTAGGCCCGGACGGGATGGTCCTCCATGATCTTGGCGTTGACCAGCCGCTCGATCTTGTCGAGCTGCGCCACCGTCACGGCCTCGAAGTGGGTGAAGTCGAAGCGCAGGCGCTCCGGCGAGACGAACGAGCCCGACTGCTTCACGTGCTCGCCGAGAACCAGCCGCAGCGCCCAGTGCAGCAGGTGCGTGGCGGTGTGGTTGCGGCGGATGCGCTCGCGGCGCAGGCGGTCGATGGCCGCGTGCACCTTCTCCCCCACATCGAGAGAACCGGCCTCGAGAAGTCCGCGGTGCGCGATCATGCCCGTCAGCGGGATGCGCGTGTCCTCGACGCGGAAGGAGGCGTCGCGGCCGGAGATCTCGCCGGTGTCGCCCACTTGCCCGCCCTGCTCGCCGTAGAACGGCGTGGAGAAGAGGACGACCTCGGCGGACTGCCCGGCCTCGATGCGATCGACGGCCACCCCGTCGACGAGGATGGCGCGCACCGTGGTGTCGCACTCGTCGACCTCGTAGCCGGCGAAGTCGGTACCGCCGCCCGCGCGGGCGAGGTCGTCGAACGACGACCCGATGTTCCAGGACTCGTCCTTCACCGCGGCGCGCGCGCGATCGCGCTGTGCCGCCATGTCGGCCTCGAACGCGGTCATGTCGACCGCCAGGCCGGCCTCGGCCGCGATCTCGGCCGTCAGCTCGATCGGGAAGCCGTAGGTGTCGTGCAGCGTGAACGCGACCCCGCCGTCGAAGGCGTTGCCGTGCACGGAACCCATCGTGCGGTCGATCTCGGCCTCGAGCAGGATCAGGCCCTGACGCAGCGTGGCGCCGAACCTCTGCTCCTCCGCGAGGACGATGCGGTTGATGAACGGGTGGTTCTCGACGATCTCCGGGTACGCCGGGCCCATCAGGTCGACGAGCACGTCGATGATCCGTCCGAGGAACGGGCCTTCCACCCCGAGCAGGCGGCCACGGCGCACGGCGCGCCGCAGGATGCGCCGCAGCACGTAGCCCCGGCCCTCGTTGGAGGGCAGGATGCCGTCGGCGATCATGAAGGTCACGGCGCGGGCGTGGTCGGCCAGGATGCGCAGCGAGGTGTCGGTCTTCTCGTCCTCGGTGCCGTAGCCGTGCCCGGTGATGGCCTGTGCCTCGGCCATGAGCGCGCTCAGCACGTCCGTCTCGTAGTTGCTCGTCACGCCCTGGAGGATCCCGGCGACGCGCTCGAGCCCCATGCCCGTGTCGATGTTCTGCTTCGGCAGCGGGGTGAGCGTGCCGTCCTCGGCGCGGTCGTACTGCATGAAGACCAGGTTCCAGTACTCCAGGAACCGGTCGCAGTCGCAGCCCGGCGCGCAATCGGGGCTGCCGCAGCCGACGTCGGGGCCCTGGTCGTAGTAGAGCTCGGAGCAGGGCCCACACGGGCCGGTGGGGCCGGCCGCCCAGAAGTTGTCCTTGGCGCCCAGCCGGATGATGCGGCTCGCCGGAACGCCGACCTCGTCGCGCCAGATCTTCTCGGCTTGGTCGTCGTCCTCGTAGATGGTGAACCACAGGCGCTCCGGATCGAAGCCCAGTATCTTGGTCGAGTACTCATAGGCCCAGGCGCATGCCTCGGACTTGAAGTAGTCGCCGAAGCTGAAGTTGCCCAGCATCTCGAAGAAGGAGTGGTGGCGGCCCGTCGTCCCGATGATCTCGATGTCGGTGGTGCGCAGACACTTCTGCACGGTCGTGGCGCGCGTGAAGCCGAGGTCGCGGACTCCGAGGAACACCGGCTTGAACTGCACCATGCCGGCGCTCGTGAGCAGCAGCGAGGGGTCGTCCGGGACGAGCGAGGACGAAGGCCAGCGCCGGCAGCCCTTGCTCTCGAAGAACGACAGGAAGCTCTCTCGGATCTCGGCGGAGTTCACGTTCGCGTCTCCTCGTCAAAGACGTCGGATGCTGGAATGCGGTGCGTTCGTCGGATTCTACCGTGTCGGGAGCGCGAGCGTACGCCGCGCTTCGGCGTTCGCTAGCCCGGTGTCACGCGAAGCCGCAGTCCGAGCGAGTGAACTACCTTCAGCACGGTCCCGAATTCCGGGTTTCCCCGGTCCGAGAGAGCTTTGTACAGACTCTCCCGGCCCAGGCCCGTGTCCCGGGCGATCTCGCCCATCCCTTTGGCTCGTGCGACGTCGCCGAGCGCGGCAGCGAGCAGCGACGGGTCGTCCTCTTCGAGTGCCGCGTCCAGGTACGCCGCGACGTCCTCGGCGGACTCAAGATAGCGCGCAGCATCCCAGGGCCGGGTCGTGGTCGTCGCCATACTCAGACCTCCCTAGAGTCCGCCCGCAAGCAGGATTGTATCCCCTCGGATACGCCGCGGCAAGCAGGCCGAGACGGAGCGATTCGGACCGCTCTATCCTCAGGGGGTGGGCCTAACGGGAGCCTACTCGTACCTGTCCGCGCCGGGCTACTCGACCTCGGGTGCTTCGCACTCGTCCTTGGCCGTGCGGAAGAGCACGCCGTCCTCGGTCGAGATCTGGCGTGCGGTGCGCTTCTCGTACCAGAAGACGAACATCGCCTTGATGATGGCGGCCACCGGCACCGACAGGATCATGCCGGGCACGCCGAACAACGAAGCGCCCACCAGCAGTGCGAAGACCACCAGCAGCGGGTGCAGGTCGACCTGGTCGCCCATGATGCGCGGCGCCATCACCAGCGAGTCGAGCTGCTGGACGGCGAACACCACGACGACCGCCCAGACCGCGGCCCACGGTGAGACGAACAGCCCCGCTATCGCTGCGAGCAACGCCATGATCGCCGGGCCGAGGTACGGAACGACGTTCAGGACGCCCGCGATCAGCCCTATGGCAAGCGCGTACGGCACGCCGATCACGGCGAGACCGATCGAGATCAGTGTCGCGACCACAGCAGACTGGATCAACGTGCCCCTGATCCAGCCGCCCATGACCCGCGTCAGCGTCGCGGTGAAGTGCGTGATCTCCTCGCGCCACTTCGGGCCGGCGAGCGTGAGGATCTCGTTCTCCAGGCGCGGCAGGTCCACCAGGGTGAAGAAGCCGATGATCAGCGCCAGAGCGAACTCGACCACGCCGGTGGCGATGGAGCTGCCGGTTGCGAGAGCGGTCGACGCGATCGCGGCCGACCACGTGCCCGCGCTGGCGACGACCTGGTCCTTGAGGGCCAGTACCGCGTCCTGGAGCCACGTCGGGATCCCCGTGCCCGCGCGCGGATGCACGACCCACGCGTCCCACAGCTTGTAAGCCTGCTGGACGTACCCCGGCAGCGCATTGGCGAAGGCCACGATCTGCGCATAGGCGGGCGGGATGATGAAGACGAGCGCTATGGCGGCGACGACGAACGCGGCCAGGTAGCAGACCGCGACAGCCAGGGTCCGGCTCATCCTGCCGGCGAGCCACTCGACCGGGATGCGGAGCAACAGCACCACGAGAAGCCCCACGCCGAACGGGATGAGGGCGGAACTCACGCGTCCGACGAGCATCCCGGCCCCGCCGATCAGAATGAGCACACCGATCAGCGCCCATGCCCTGAAGAACGCCCGCTTCCAGCGCTCCGCCGACGGCAATCGCTCGGTCGTCATGACTCGACCCCCTCGGGCACCAGGTTCTCGCGCAGCACGCGCAAGGTCTTCCTCAGCAGCCGCGACACCTGCATCTGCGAGATGCCGTGCTTCTGGGCGATCTCGGTCTGTGTCAGACCTTCGAAGAAGCGAAGATAGAGCACCTGCTGCTCCTGGGGCGTCAGGTCCTTGAGCACGGCGGAGAGCATCTCGCGGTCGTCGACGACGGACATGAGCTGGTCGTCCTTGCCGATGTACTCGAGGAGCGAGAACGTCTCGGCGCCGTCCGTGGTGCGGTCGGACTCCAGCGATACGAAGTTGTACGCCTCGAAGGTCTCGAGTGCTTCGAGGACCTCATCGGGTGTGACGTCGAGGTACTCGCCGATCTCCGGGACCGTCGGCGAACGCTGAAGCCGTTGCGTGAGCGCGTCCACGGCCTGGTTGACCTTGAACGAGAGCTCCTGGAGCCGGCGCGGCACCTGGACCGCCCATCCCTTGTCGCGGAAGTGGCGCTTGAGCTCCCCGACGATGGTGGGGGTCGCGTAGGTGGTGAACTCGACCTCGCGTTCGATGTCGAACCGATCGATCGCCTTGATCAGCCCGATCGTGGCGACCTGGATGAGGTCGTCGATGGGCTCGCCCCGGTTGCGGAAGCGGCTGGCGAGGTACTTGGCCAGGTTGAGGTACATCTCGACCAGCGCGTCGCGTGATACCTGGTCGCCGTCGAGCCGGTACGCGCGGAAGAGCTCCCGCGTGAGGACCTTGTCCCACACGAGTCTGCGCGACGACCTGACGGGCCTGCGGGGGTGGCTCACGGCGCTCAGACCATCCGCTTGACGAGACGGAGGGTGCACAGGCCATCGTCGACGATCAGCTCGAACGAGTCGCAGATGGATTCGAGGATGAAACGGGCGTAGCGCTCTCCCCGGTCCGGAGCGTCGGGGTGCGCCGGTGAGGCCGACAGCGAGCCCACCGAGAGCTCCACGGAGCCCGGAGCCACGACGAAGACGAACGACAGCTCCTCGCCGACGACGCGCTCGGAGGCGAACACGAACGCCTCCTCCACCGCCATGCGGACGTCGTCGATGCCGTCGATGTCCATCCCTGCGCCCGCGGCGAGTTCCGCCGCGGCGAGGCGCACGGTGCGCGCGTACTCGCCCCGTGCCGGAACGACGAGCACTACCCGATCTGCGTCCGTCATCGTCTCTCCCCAGTCGATCGATCGGCGCACACGTGGCGCCCGCTCTCGTTGTCCGGCTCTAGGAACCCTTGGAGAACAGCACCTCGAAGAAGCGGCGCGCGCCGTTGGCGAGCCCGGAGACGGCGGCCGCGGGGGCCTCGACGATCTCCTGGGCGGCACGCGTCGTGTTGGTCACGCGGTCGGAGACCTCTTCGAGCTGGGTGACGACGCCGTCCATGCGCGCGAGTTCGCGGTTGAAGGCGGTGATCGTCGCGTCGGCGCGTTCGATGACCCCGGGAAGCGTCGAGTACAGCTCGTCGGCGAGCGTGCGGGCCGAGCGCGCGGTCTTGATGACCTCGATGACGCCCCATCCGGCGAGGACGACCACGATGATGGCCGCGCCGTAGAGGATGACGGGAAGATACGTCGCAGCGTCCATGGGTGGCTTCAGCGCTCCTCGAGGTCGGGACCGGGCGTCTCGAAGTCTAGCAGACAGGCCCGCGCTCCCCCGCCGCGCTACGACCCCTCGTGGCGACGCTCTATGAGCCGCCGGCGTGCGGTCGCGCGCTCGCTCTCCCACCCCTTGGTGCCGGGGCGATAGAAGGCACCCTCCTCGAGGCCGTCGGGCAGGTAGCGCTGTTCGACCCAGCCGTCGGGGAAGTCGTGCGGGTAGCGGTACGGGCCGTAGGCGTCGGCGCCCGGACGGTGGCGATCGCGCAGGTGGTCGGGGACTGCACGCGCCGGCCCGTTCTTCACATCGGCCAGCGCTGCATCGATCGCAAGGTACGAAGCGTTGCTCTTCGGCGCGAGAGCCATGTAGACGGCGGCTTGCGACAGGTTGATCCGGCACTCCGGCCAGCCGATCGATTCGGCGGCCTTGAACGCGGCGACCGCCACCAGCAGCGCCTGCGGGTCGGCGTTGCCCACGTCCTCGCTGGCGAAGATCAGTATCCGGCGGGCGATGAACTTGGGATCCTCGCCTCCGTAGACCATGCGGGCGAGCCAGTAGACCGCTGCGTCGGGATCGCTTCCGCGCATCGACTTGATGAAGGCCGAGATGACGTCGTAGTGCGTGTCCCCGCGCTTGTCGTACGTGAGCTGGCGCTCGCCCCCGAGGCGTTCGAGGACGATGGGATCGACCGTGCCCGCGCCTCCGGCCTCGGCTGCGGCCTGCTCGAGCGTGTTGAGCGCCGTTCGGGCGTCACCGCCGGCGCGCATGACGATCGCGTCCTCGGCTTCGGGCGTCAGATCGACCGCGCCCGCGAGCCCCCGGTCGGGGTCGGCGAGCGCGCTGCGCACGATCGCGCGCAGGTCGTCGTCGGTCAGCGGGTGCAGTTCCACGACGCGGGAACGGCTGATCAGCGGGGCGTTGACCTCGAAGAAGGGGTTCTCGGTGGTGGCGCCGATCAGCACCACGAGCCGATCCTCGACCGCGTGCAACAGCGCGTCCTGCTGCGACTTGGAGAACCGGTGGATCTCGTCGATGAACAGCGTGGTCCGTCGGCCGTCGAACTTGAGCCGATCCCGCGCCTCCTCGATCGCCTTGCGGATGTCGGCGACACCCGAGGACACCGCGGACACCTCGGTGAATGCGGCCTTCGTGGTGTTGGCGATCACGCGCGCGAGGCTCGTCTTCCCGCATCCGGCCGGGCCGTAGAGGATGAGCGAGCTCAGCTCATCGCGCTCGATGGCGGCCCGCAGCGCGGTCCCGGGCCCGACGGCGTGCGCCTGGCCCACGAACTCGTCGAGGGTACGCGGACGCATGCGTGCGGCGAGCGGCGCGTTGCGTGCCAGAAGATCGTCGGCCGCGTCAGAGAATAGATCAGCCACGGCGGTCGACGCGCCCTACTGCGTGGCGCGCAGTACCTCGCGCTCGATCAGGCCGCTGTCGACGAATCCGGAGAACCGGAAGGTGATCTGCCCGTTGGCGTTAACGAACACCATGTACGGCGTCGTCGTCACCTTGAGCAGACCCGTCATGCGCTCCGCCTTGTCGATCTCGACGGGGAGCGTGGTCGTCAGTGATCCGGACGGTATACCGGAGGTGTAGTCGAAGGAGACCAGGGTGATCTGACCGGCGTACTTCTTGAGCGCGGCGTTGATCTCGGTGCGCTGGTCGGAGCTGACGTTGGTGCTGGGGTCGTACCAGAAGACCAGCATCGGCTTCTTGGCGGTGAGGTTGTCGATGACGGCCTGCGGGACGCTGGCGGGGTCCGTGGGGAACACGTCCGGTGAGTTCACCGCGAGCGGCGACAGGATGTCTCCGTTGCCTGCGGGGGCTGCAGGCGTGACCACCGTGCCGGCGGCCGGGACAGGAGTACCGGTCTCGGCCGGGGTCGTGCCGCCGCTCGAACACGCGACGATCGACATCGCGACCACGACCAGGACGAGTGCTGTGACAACTCTGCGCATGAGCCTACCCTCCACCGGAATAGCGCCTGCGAACCGGTCCCCCCACATGACTTCGCCTTGCCGTGCCCCGACTGGTGAACCTGCCTCAGCAGGTGGGTGCCCGCACTCCGGATCCGCGCTTCCCCCTCGTACAGGGATCCCGCTTTGCCGGATTGATGTAGGGCTCCCGGTAAAGAAGTGTTGGTTCGACCGTGAATTCGGGGCCACGAACAAGGCGAAGTCTAACCCATACTAGCGCGCCCCTCAAAGGAATTCCACGCTCAGGGGGCCCTGCTCGACGCACGCTCCGCCGTGCGGTCACTCCCCTCGCAGGTGCAGCTCTTTAAGCTGGGCCGGCGTGACCGTGTCGGGCGCGCTCGTGAGCGGACACGCGCCCGAGCTGGTCTTCGGGAAGGCGATGACGTCGCGGATCGACTGCGCACCCGCGAGCACCATGATCAGCCGGTCGAGCCCCAGCGCGATGCCGCCGTGCGGGGGCGCGCCGTGCGCCAACGCGTCGAGCAGGAAGCCGAAGCCCTCGCGAGCCTCCGCCTCGGTGATGCCGAGCAGGCCGAGCACCTGCATCTGCAGGGCGCGATCGTGGATACGCAGCGTGCCGCCGCCGATCTCGAGGCCGTTCATGACGAGGTCGTAGGAGTAACTCAGCGCTTCGCCGGGGTTGTCGGCGAGCGTGGCCAGGTCCTCGTCGAAGGGGCGGGTGAAGGGGTGGTGGTTGGCCTGCCAGCGCTTGGCGTCCTCGTCCCACTTGAAGAGCGGGAAGTCGACGACCCACAGCGTCGAGAAGCCGTGACGCGGTATCGCCAGCTCGTCCGCCAGACGCAGGCGCAGGGCGCCCAGGACGTCGTTGGCCGTCTGGCGGGCGTCGGCGACCATGCACACGAGGTCGCCCGGCTCCACGGCGAGCGTCGCCTTGAGGCCGGCCAGTTCGTCGTCGGTGAAGAACTTGGCGATCGGCGACCGCACCTCGCCTTCCGAGGTGAACGCCGCCCACGCCAGGCCCTTGGCGCCCTGCTCGAGCGCGAAGGTGTTCAGCGCATCGATCCTGCTGCGGCTCCAGTCGCCCGCGCCCTTGGCATTGATCGCCTTGATGGCGCCGCCGGAGGCCAGCGCACCGGAGAAGACCTTGAACCCGGACGTCGCGAACACGTCGGAGACGTCGACCAGCTCGAGGGCGAAGCGCGTATCGGGGCGGTCGCAGCCGAAGCGGTCCATCGCGTCGGCGTAGGTGATGCGCGGCAGCGGGACATGCAGTTCGTGACCCGCCTCATGCATGACCTCATGCATGACCTCTTCCATCATCTGCAGGATGTCGTCCTGCCTGATGAAGGACATCTCGATGTCGACCTGGGTGAACTCGGGCTGACGGTCGGCGCGCAGGTCCTCGTCACGGAAGCAGCGGGCGATCTGGTAGTAGCGCTCGATGCCGCCGACCATCAGCAGCTGCTTAAAGAGTTGCGGGGACTGCGGGAGTGCATAGAACTGGCCCGGGTTCATGCGCGACGGCACAAGGAAGTCGCGCGCGCCCTCCGGGGTCGACTTGCCGAGGATCGGCGTCTCGACCTCCAGGAACCCGCGCTGCTCGAGCGACTTGCGGAAGCGCTGCGAGACCTTGTCCCGCAGGGTGAGTGCCGCGAGCACCTCGGGGCGGCGGAGGTCGATGTAGCGGTACTTGAGTCGCGTGACCTCGTCGGTCTCGATCCCGGCCTCGATCTCGAACGGCGGGGTGAGCGCCTCGTTGAGCACGACGACGTCGGTGATGACGACCTCGACCTCTCCCGTGGGCATGTTGGGGTTGACCGTGCCCTCGGGGCGCGGACGCACGACACCGGTGAGCTGCACGACCCACTCGGGGCGCACGCGCTCGGCGGTCACGAAGGCCGACCCGGACTCCTCGGGATGGAAGGTGCACTGCACGAGCCCGCTGCGGTCGCGGACGTCGATGAAGATCAGGCCTCCGTGGTCGCGCCTGCGGTGGACCCATCCGGCGAGCGTGACGGTCGAGCCCACGTCGGTGGGGCGCAGGGCGCCGCAGACGTGCGTGCGGGTCGAGTAGCGGGCGTCAAGCATCGGGTGAGCCTTTCGTTCGGAGCGCCTCAGGCGGGCGGGGCGCGTTTGTCGGTGTGTGGCGGCGGTCAGGCGTCCTGGTCGTCGAGCTCGTCGGCGTAGGCGTCGGCGAGGGCCTCGTAGAGCGTGTCGACGAGCTCCGCGGTGTCGACGCGGCGCTCTTCTTTGGTACCCATGTCGCGCACCGTGACCTGGCCCGCCTCGACCTCGTCGGGGCCCACCAGCACCACGAGCGAGGCGCCCAGCTTGTCGGCCGCCTTCATCTGCGCTTTGAGGCTGCGGCCCTGATGGTCCATCTCGGTCGCGATCTCGGCCGAGCGCAGCAGCTGCGTGATGGCGAACGCCTCGGTCGCCAGCTCCGGGACCGTGCGGCAGACGTAGACCTCGGCGATGTCGGGCCGCGGAACCTCCACGCCCGCCGCCTGCAGCGTCAGCACCATGCGCTCGAAGCCGAGCGCGAATCCCAGGCCCGGGGTGGGCTGACCGCCGAACAGCTCCATGAGCCGGTCGTAGCGCCCTCCCCCGCCGATGGCGTTCTGCGAGCCGAGGCCCTCGGCCTGCACCTCGAACACCGTGCGGGTGTAGTAGTCCAGACCGCGCACGAGTGTGGAGTCCTCGATGTAGTCGATGCCGAGCGCGTCGAGGTTGGCCTTGACCGCGGCGTAGTGCGTGGCGCAGTCGTCGCACAGCTCGTCGCGCAGCAGCGGCGCCTGAGCCATCACCGTGCGGCATCCCTCGTTCTTGCAGTCGAACGCCCGCAGCGGGTTGGTCTCAGCGCGGCGCACGCACTCCTCGCACAGCTCGCCCGCGTTGGAGCGGATGAAGTCGGCGATCTTGGCGCGATAGGGCGGACGGCACCGCTCGTCGCCCATCGTGTTGATCAGCAGGCGCATGCGGTCGCGCGGGATGCCGGCCTCGGCGAAGAACTCCATGAGCATGGCGATCATCTCGGCGTCGGCCGTGGGCTCGGCCATGCCGAGCGCCTCGGCGCCGATCTGCCAGAACTGGCGCTGCCGGCCCGCCTGAGGACGCTCGTAGCGGAACATCGGACCCGCGTAGTAGAGCTTCGCGCTCTGCCCGTTGGCCGTGAGCCCGTGCTCCAGCGCCGAGCGGACGATCGAAGCGGTGCCCTCGGGGCGCAGGGTGAGCGAGCGCGGAGGGTTCCCCTTGTCGAGGAACGTGTACATCTCCTTGCCGACGATGTCGGTCGCCTCGCCGATGCCGCGGACGAACACGTCCGTGTGCTCGAACACCGGCGTATATACCGGCTCGTAGCCGTAGCGCGCGAAGAGGTCCTGGGCGACGCCGAGCAGGTGCTCCCAGATGCGTGCGGCGTCCGGGAGCATGTCGACGGTGCCCTTCGGGGCGCGATAGGTGGGCTGTGCCATGGCGCGTGGGTGCCTTTCGGCCGCAGAACGGTGTGTGTCGGCCTCCGAGTTTAGCAGGCAGCGCGCGCCGCCGCCGCAGGCTACAGGACGCTGCGTCCGAGCAGGATGCCGCCGCCGCAGGCGATGATCCCGACGACGAGGGTGCCGATGGCGTAGCCCGCGGCCGTCCCGTACGAGCCGCGCAGCACGAGTTCGACGGTCTCGAGCGAGAAGGTAGAGAACGTCGTGTAGCCGCCGAGGATGCCGACCGCGAGGAAGGGACGCCACCAGCCGGGCCACCCGAGCCGGGCCGCGGCCACCAGCAGCAGGCCGATCGCGAAGGCGCCGGTCGCGTTCACCAGCAGGGTCGGCCACGGCACCGCCCCGCCCTGCAGGCCCATCCAGCGGCCGACGCCGTAGCGCGCCGCCGAGCCGATCGCGCCGCCGGCGGCCACCAGCAGAAGGTCACGCATGCCGGTTCCCACGTGCCCCCTCTACGCCCGCGGCCAGAAGAAGTTGCTGCGCGCCTCGCGTGCGAGCGTGGTGTCGGGACCGTGCCCGGGGTGCACGAGTGTCTCAGGAGGCAGGAGCGCGAGACGACCGATCGAGTCGCGCACCGCGCGCGGGTCGCCTCCC
>Ga0209124_10001126_pt1 | contig 11233 bp, 12 predicted proteins | sample BarGraIncu01122A_FD_184502 | JGI IMG/M metagenome (GOLD analysis project Ga0209124, IMG submission 184502) | Arctic peat soil microbial communities from Barrow, Alaska - Barrow Graham LP Incubations 011-22A (SPAdes) (version 2) | ecosystem: Environmental > Terrestrial > Soil > Wetlands > Peat...
GCCGCCGCTCAGGCCATGCTCGCCCGGCACAGCGACCCGGTGACGGCGACGCATCAGGCCTACGCCCTCATTTACAACCTGCTCAACCAGCAGGCGCATTTGTGGGCGTTTGTGGACACGTTCCGGATATTCGGGCTGATGGTGCTGTGCTGCCTGCCGTTGATCTTGCTGTTCAAACGAATCAAGCACGCGCCGGCCAAGGCGATGGAAGTGCATTGAGGCGCTGAAATGAGACTTTGCGCGATGCGGCTGCCGTTTATGAGCGAGCCGTTAAATCTTGACTAATAAATCACGCCGCAACCAGTTCACGGGCATGGGGAATGTCGTTCATTTGAAGCGGACGCACTTGGTTGCGTTCCAACGTCAGTAAGGCAACGGTATGGCCGTCGTAGCCGACAAATTCCACCTCAAAGGCTGCTCCGTTGCCATGCACCAGCACGGCGGTGCCTACGTCGCCCCGCGCCAGCCTGTGTTCGGGCAGGTCACACGTCAGAGCCACGGCATCCAGTTCTTTGATTGTACTCATAGTTTTGGCAACGGGTGTGCGGTCACAAAACGCGGCATACCACCACCATCAGGATTAATATACCATGCGCTGCGAATATTCAAGCGCGAGCCGTCGGGCGCGGTCAACGGCCCGTCCACGACGTAACGGCGGCCATGAGCGGTCTGTTCCATTGCTGCCACCTCATTTTCGCGGGCATGACGGAGCAATGCCTCGGCCAGCCGCTGCCATTCGGCTGCCGTAAAACCAAAACGCAGGAAAAATGTCGCCTTGCTGCCGCCGGCGGGATGCGCCGGATTGAGCAGATAATGCGTGACCTTCTGCTCCGGCACAGTTGCTGATTGCGCGTTGGGCAATTTCATTCGGCTGCGGTTTCTCGCATGAGATTGCCGATCCCGGCTCAAATTTCAATTGCAAATGGGATTTTACAGGTGGCTGTGGAGGCACAAGGTGGCGGCTTTTGCGGGGCGATTCGGCCTGACGGGGATTGAACAAATGAGGATATTTTTCGGACCGCGTTGGGCTTACCACCTGCAAGATCAAATTCTTGGGGAAAGATTGGATGGAGTGGTATTTCAGTCGGGACGGTGGCGGAAAAGTAATTAATAATTTCTTGATAAAATCCATAAATTGATTTCTACTGCGTGATATGGGCACTTCCCTCCTAGAATTTGTCTCCAATACGACATTTGTAAATGATGGTAAACCGGCAACGGATGGCAACACCGCTTTGGTCGCGCTTAAATCGGGTCGGCGCAAAGTCTTTTGGTGTGACGGAGAAGCGAGCGGTTTCAACTCGATTTGGAGAATATAGACGTAAGAAAACTCCATAGTGGCTTGCCGAGTCGTAGTTCGCAGCGCTGATCCTTGGCGCACGAAGCCCGCCTTCGCTTTCAGCTCCGGCGCGGCAGTCTTTGTTCTCTGCTGGCGCTGCGAACGAAGACTGGCGGGAGCGGCGGGGCTCGAACCCGTAACCTCTGCCGTGACAGGGCAGCGCTCTAACCAATTGAGCTACGCCCCCGCAATGGGGCTTGTGAAGTTAAAAGAAGCTTCGGGAAGCGTCAAGCGGCTTTAAAAAAAATCCGGGCAGCAGACGCCAAGGAGGTGGGGGTGGGGAACCCCGCTGAAGAAACGTACTGCTACCCGAATGTTTCAGTGTGACGTTTTTGCAACTTTTTGTCAATAAGTTATCATTCACATCCAAGCTGTCATTCTTAGCATATCTTGGCTTTACGATGCCAAATTTTCTCCTAATACCATTTACAGTTTGCTTTTGCACTGTAGCGGCGGTCTGCGACCGTCGCCATTGATTCCACCGGCGCTCACAGAGCGCCGCTACAAAAAATGCGAAATAGTGCAATTACATGCTGAAACTGGTATAAAGTGCGCTGATGGCCGCGCTTGAATCCATTGCTTTGTTTCGCAATCTGGGCCGCGACGAATTGCAGGCGTTGCGTTTTATCGCCCAGGAACGGCATTTTGCCGCCGGTTGTGAAATTTTCCACGAAGACGATCCCGGCAATGGCGTCTATTTCGTCAAAGATGGGCTGGTGGAAATTTCCAGTCTCGTCAGCGCCGGCGCCCGGCGCGTTTTTTCCCAACTTGGCCCCGGGGAAATTTTCGGCGAAATGGCCATGATCGAACATCGCCCGCGCTCGGCCACCGCCACTGCAGTCAAGGACACAGACGTTTATTTCCTTCCGCGCGGCGAAATGCTTTCGTTCATCCAGCGCTCGCCCGCGCTGGCGTTCGGCCTGTTGCAACACATCAGCCACCGCCTCCGCGAATTTAACCATCTCTACCTCCGTGAAGTCATCCAGGCCGAACGCCTGGCCGTGGTCGGCAATTTCGCCCGTTCCATCGTCCATGACCTGAAAAATCCGCTCAGCATCATCAGCCTCTCCGCCGAGATGTTCGACCGGCCCGACGTCCGCCCGGAAGCGCGCGCCCAGGCCCAGGTACGCATCCGCAAGCAGGTCGAACGCATCAGCAACATGGTCGGCGACATTCTCATTTTCACGGAAGGCAAACAGATGGACGCGGAAATCAAACCCGCCAGTTACCACACATTTGTTCTCGATTTAATCGCCGACCTCCGCGCCGAAGCGGAACTCAAGGAGGCGCGCATCGAAATGCAAAACGAACCGCCCGCCATCCTCATCCGGTTCAATCCGCGCCGCCTCAGCCGCGTTTTCTCCAACCTCGTCCACAACGCCACCGACATGATGCTCAACGGCGGCACGATCTTTCTGCGCTTTCACTGCGACGAAAAGGAAATCGTCACCGAAATCGAGGACACCGGCCCCGGCATCGCGCCTGAAATCGCCGACAAGCTGTTTGAAGTCTTTACCACGTTCGGCAAGGCCCACGGCACCGGCCTCGGCCTCTCGATCTGCAAAAAAATCATTGAAGACCACCAAGGCCGCATCTGGGCGCGCAATGAACCGGGCCGGGGCGCGGTGTTTGCGTTTGCCCTGCCGCTGCCGTAATGAAACGTGATTCGTGAAACGTGAGGTGAGAATTCCATTTCCATCAAGCGCGCACTTTACAAATCACGTTTCACGTTTCACGCTTCACTTCGCATGAACCGCATCCACCTGCTTTCCGAGCAAGTCGCCAATCAAATCGCCGCCGGCGAGGTGATTGAACGGCCCGCGAGCGTCGTGAAGGAACTCGTCGAAAACGCGCTCGACGCGCAGGCCGCGCGCGTGACCCTGGAAATCCAGGCCGGCGGACGCAGCCTCATCCGGGTGACCGACGACGGCACCGGCATGAGCCGGGACGACGCGCTGCTCTGTCTCGAACGCCACGCGACGAGCAAAATTCAGAAAGCCGAGGATCTGGCGGCGATTGTCACGATGGGATTTCGCGGCGAGGCCCTGCCCAGCATCGCCAGCGTCAGCCGTTTCACGCTCACCACGCGCGAACGGTCCGGTGTCCCGTCCCGTGACCGGCGGGACGATTCAAATGCGCCGGGCCGCGTAAACGCGGAACTCCAAACGGAACCCGTTGAAGGCACGCAAATCATCGTCAATGGCGGGAAAATCGTTGAAGTCAAGGCCGCCGGCAGCGCGACCGGCACCAGCGTCGAGGTGCGGCAACTGTTTTTCAACCTGCCCGCGCGCCGGAAGTTTCTGCGCACGGAGGAAACCGAGGCGGCGCATATCCAGCATTACCTCACGCTCGCCGCGCTGGCGTATCCCGAAGTCGCGTTCACATTCCAGAAGGACGGACGGCTCGTCTGGCAGTTGCCCGCGCATCCCGCAAAGCGGGACGGCGCGGCAATTTCGAGCCGCCTCGATGCGTTGCGCGAACGGCTGCGCTCGCTGCTCGGCGAGGAAAAGCTTTTGTCCGTAAATTTCACCGCTGCGCTCGACGACTCCTTTCAGCCGGAGGAAGCCGACATCTTCGAGACGGCACATCCTGAGAAATCCGCCGGCGATCCGGGCTTGTCACCTGTCACCCGCCACTCGTCACTTAAAATTTGGGGTTTTATCGGTTCGCCAGGGGTGTCACGCGCAACGCGTGAAGGCCAGCACCTGTTCGTCAACCGCCGTCCGGTCGAAAATCGCGGCCTCAATTACGCGCTGCTCGAAGGGTATCACACCGCGCTGATGAAAGGCCGTTACCCGGTCTGCTGCCTGTTTTTGGAAATTGATCCCGCCGCCGTGGACGTGAACATCCATCCGGCCAAGCGCGAGGTGAAATTCCACCGGGAGTTTGAAATCCGGAAATTCGTCGCACAGGCGGTGCAGGAGACGTTGCTCGCATTCCACGGGCAGGAGTCCAAAGTCCAAAGCCCAAAGCCCAAAGTCGTCGGGCAGGCGGAGCTTCAACCTGCGCCGGAAATCTCCGCGCCTGCGCTGCCGAATTTTCCAGAGAAATTAAAACCGTCGCCAGCAACTCTGCCACAAATTTCGCCCGCCGCACAAACGCCTTTGAAAATGGGCTTTTCGTCGTCCTTGCCGGCGACGACCGAACCGCAAACTCCATCTTCCGCCGTCCATCCTCCATCCTCGCCGGAGACCGGACCCCCATCTGCCATCTCCCAACTCCCATCTCCCAGCGCCACGCCGTTGCTTAACGTCCCGCTCCGGCTCGTCGGCGTCATCGGCAAACTTTATGCCGTGCTGGAATCCGACCGCGGACTCGTCCTGCTCGACCAGCACGCCGCGCACGAACGGATATTGTTCGAGCAAATGCTGAACCGGCTGGAACAAAACGGCACCGCGCCGTCGCAAAAGCTGTTGCTGCCGGAGACCATTGAATTGCCCGCCCGTGACGCGAATTTTTTACGCGAGCAATTGATCGCGCTTACGCGGCTCGGTGTCGGGCTGAGCGAATTCGGCGAGCGCACGTTCCTGCTCGACGCGTTGCCGCCGTTCGTCAAGTCCGCCGACGCGCGCCGCTTTGTGCTCGATCTCGTGGACGAATTGAAGGCGGCGGGTCGCGAGGTGAACCTGGCACGGCTGGGCGAGCACACGATTGCCAAGACCGTCTGCCGCCATGCGGTGAAGGCCAATGACCCGCTGGCCGGCGCGGAACTGGAGAATCTCGTCGAGGACCTGCGCCGTTGCGCGATGCCCTACACCTGTCCGCACGGACGGCCGACGCTGATTGAAATGAATTACCGCGAGTTGGAGAAAAAATTCGGGCGCAGCCAATAGCTTGACACGCCGCGGTTTCTATTGTATTCCTTTTTAAATGGATAATACATACACAATCAAAGAGGCGCAGCGCAACCTCGCGGGAATGGTGCGCGTGGCCGAACGCGGCCAGCTTGCCACCGTCACCCGGCATCAAAAACCGGTGGCCTACGTCATCAGTCCAAGACGTTTGAGTGAATTGCTGGAAACGATGGAAATTCTCGCCGACCCAAAGGCAATGCAGTCCATCCGTGACGGCGAGGCCGGACGCGGAAAAGTTTATGACGTGAAGGAATTGCCGGAGTGAGCTACCGCGTCAAAATCCGCGAGCAGGTCTGGAAATTTCACGGACGGCTTGGTCCGCAGGACCGCCGCGCCGTGAAGCGCGCGCTTCTGCAATTGGCGCATGAACGTGGTGACATCCGCTCTTTGCGCGACCGATTGGAGGGTTATTATCGGCTGCGCGTCGGAACCTATCGCATCGTCTTCCGCTATCTGCCCGCGCGGGTGATCGAATGTGTTTACATAAACAGCCGCGCTCTGGTTTATGACGTGTTTGAAAGCGAACTGCACCGGATTGTCACTGAAAACCCGCCCGACGCTGATTGAAATGAATTACCGCGAAATGGAGAAAAAATTCGGGCGACCACAATAACGCGTTTTCAACTTCATGCGAAAGCCGAAGCGGAACACCAATAAAGGCACCCGGACGGACGTTTGCGTTACTTCGCCCGAAAACATTCCCGGCGAGCACTGGCGATATTGTCCGCAATGCGGTCATGAGTTGATCAACGAAAAGTGCAAGCTGCGCTGTCCGCGCTGCCATTACTTCATGAGCTGTTCGGATTTTGATTTTGCGGGTTAGGCGGCGCCGCCGCCTGATATTGCCTGGGAGCGCCGAACTCCGATTCGGCAGGAAGCGGTTCTCGGTCAACGAAATACGCCAGTTTAGACCAACCTTCGCTTCCAACCTTCGCCCGGCTTCGGAGGACAGGCGGCGGCTTCCGCCTTCTCCCGCATCGCGGGATTCGTCGAGACAAGTCGGCGCGGCAGGAACCGGCGCTCCGTTTGCGGAGCCATTGACGGGGTGGTGGCGAAAGCGTGTGGCCGAATGAATGGCGCGCGGGTGTCCGCACCCGCAGCAGCCGGGGAGGCGGAAGATGACACAAAATCTCATTGTTTTTCAGACATTCGAACCTGCTGCGGCTGGGACAGCCGCGCTCCGTTGATAAGACGCCACTTTCGTCAGCGCGCCCCAATTGCCGCCATGCCGACGCTTGGAAAATAAATGTTTGGCGCCCACCTGCCACTTGTGGTAATCCATTTTTATTCAGCACGGCACATTCGATGAGGGCTTCACGCGCATTCACATTGGTCGAATTGCTGGTGGCCATCGCCATCATCGCAATTCTCGGCGGGTTGCTTTTGTCCGCGCTCGGTCGCGCCAAGGCATCGGCGCAGGCGATTACCTGCCGGAATAATCTCAGGCAGTGGGGACAGGCGACGCTTTTTTATGCGGCGGACAATAAAGACTTCCTGCCCCCAGACGGCACTTCAACTCCGGGCAATAATGACACTAACAAGGGTTGGTACATCCAACTGCCGGAACAAATGAACCTGCCACGCTACCACGACATGCCATGGCGCACAAATGCAGATGCCGATCTGGGACATACGATTTGGATCTGTCCCAGCAACCCCCGTCGAAGCAATGGAAATAATTTATTTCACTATTGCCTGAATGAGCACGTCAACGACACCGGAGCCAATAATCGTCCGACGCGAATGGGCTGCATTCCGAAACCAAGTGCAACGGTCTGGTTGTTCGACAACGGCGGGCTGGCGGCGGTCGCACAATGGGGCAATGTGCATTCCAATCTGCATAACCGCGGCGCGCAGTTTGTCTTTCTCGATGGCCATGCCGCGCGGTTTCGTAACACCGAGTATTGGAATTTCACCACCGGCAAGGGCATCACCAACAACCCCGACCTGGTCTGGATTCCCTGAAACCGGGATCACGGCGCGCGGCGGACGCGGAAGAATTTCACGTCGCCCGGCACGTTCGTGCTGAAGGTGAAATCCGCGCCGGTCGCGGCGAGGTTGGTCACCAACGGCGTCCAGGCCGTGAGATTGGACGATACTTCCACGTGGTATTGCCGGTTGCTGGTGGATTCCCATTTCAACGAGACGATCTGGTTCGTCACGCCGATGGAAAGCAGGCGGAACGGCACGTTGAACGGATTGGCAAAAACCATGAACACGGGCAGGTGGTCGGACGCGTTTTCGTCGTCGCTGTACAAATTCGGCGGTACGGGGTACAGCAAATCCGTGCGGAAAACCTGGCTGCCCACGATGTTGGAGAACAGCATCGCACAGGGCAGGATGTAATCATAGCGCTTGGTCAGGCCGTCCCGGATGGAAATGGTCAGTTCGCTGTCGGTGAAAGGATTAACGGGCGTGATGAGTTGCAGGCCGGTCGGCGCACTGATGAGGCACTGGATGGACTGCGGGTTGCTGTCCGGCGGCCGGAGGATGTCCTCGTTCAGGTCGCCGCTCAACACGTAAGGCTGCAGGCCGTTGGTCGGGAGATAGACCGTGGCGAAAAAGTTGGAAACGGCGCCCGCCTCCGCGGCGCGCTTCGACGATTCGGGGCCGGCCTGGCCGGATTTCAAATGGACGGTGAACACGTGCAAGGGCTGGGGAAAGCCGGGAACGGCAATCTGGGCTTCGAACAAATCCCGGGAAAAATAGGGGCTGGGACTGGCGTTCGTGTAGCCGTAAGGCCCGAGATAGACGCCGTGCAGCCAGCTTCTGGACGCGATGATGGGATAACGGCTGAGGATGGCGCTGCGGATGAACCCGTCGTCCGCAGAGTTGGTAACGAGGTAATAGCCCGGACGGAAGGCCGCGACAAAATCCGCCATCTGCGCGGTACAATTGTTGGTGACCGGGATTTCCTGAAAGGTGATGATGTCGGGGTCGAGGTATTGCACCTGGCGGCCGATGGCCCGCACATGCCACATATTCGTGCTCCAGTTGGTCTGGCCGTTGCCATTCGCGTTGTAAGTAAGGAACGAAAACGACGGAGCCGAGGCGCACCAGACGCTCAAGGCGACCGGGCCGCTGCCGGCCGAGCCGAGCACGTTGGTGATCACGACGGTATAAAAACCGGCTTGGGCGAACGTCACGGCGGTCAGCGTGAGATTGGAGCTTGTTGCTCCCGGAAGGTTCATGTTGTTAAGCTGCCATTGATAAGCCAGCGGCGGGGTGCCGGTGGCGTTTACGCTGAAAGTGACATTCGCGCCGTTTGTCACCGTCTGGTTTTGCGACGAGGAAACGATGGCGGGGCGTTCCAGCGGCGGCGCATTGGTGACCACGTCGGGAAACGTTGTGCCAACGCGCAAATCATCGACAAAAAGATTCCCAATCGCACTATCCTCCCGGAACCCATACGACGTGATGGTCAGGGCGGTCGCCACATCGGTCGCGGTCACGCTCGCGTTGGTTTCCGCCGTGGGATTGAGCCACAGGGTGCTCACGACGTTGCTCACGGCCAGGCGAGCCACGATGGTATAATCGGTGTTGGTCTGCAAATCGGCATTGAAAACAGCGGAAGGCGAACTGCCGGCGTTGGCGATGCCGACCCGGAAGGCGCCGCTGGCCGCACCGGCGGTCTGCGCAAAAATCCGGGCGCGAAAATCCGTGCCGCCGCTCTTGAATTCGGCAAAATAACTGCCCGCACTGGATGGCAGGTTGGTGTAATTGATTTTGAAACTCACGTACAGAATCGCGCCCGAGGTGGAAGCGTAAGGCTGTCCCGCCAGCATCGCATGAACGTCCTCGGAATTCGCCTTGCTCAAAAACATCCGGCCGGAAACGACTTTCACCTGTCCGGTAATGGTCCCGCTGTAAGTCGTCCAGGGGCTGCCGGCCGCCGTCACCAGGGAACCGTCTGGATAACTGAAGGTATCGTTCAGCAGAAGCGCCGCGCCTGACAAAGTGGCGGAAAGAAGAAACGTCGCGATGCAAAATACAACTTTTTTCACAATGGTTATGAAGCAGACAGCACAATCCGTCCAACCTGCCCGCCGCACTGATCATCTCATATCCTTGAAAATTGTAAATGTTTAACGTTTCCGTAGAAACGCCGGTTGCGAATATTTCTGTTTGGCCAGAAATTCCGCCCGTTCCCGCAACGCCCGGTCCGGCGCAAAATCCGACCACTCAACCCCAAATTCAACACGCCCCACATCACCCATGGCCTTCTGCCAATCGGTCCGGGCGATTGGAATCCCGATGCATCGGGACTGCACCGAGCCTTGAATCAGCAGGCCCAATTTGTTCCGCCGCTGCGCTGCGCCGGCGATTTTTTCCCCGTGCCAGAGCACATCAGATTTTTCATAACCGGCGAAACACTGGCCAATTTCGGAGTTCGGAGTTCGGAGTTCGGAGTTCGGAGTTGACGCGAGTTCAGTGGTCACGTCGAGTTTTGCGAACGCGGATTGAATCCATTCATGGACGCGCCGGTAACTTTCTTCGGCCTTGAGCGAATGCCATTCGTGACCGGGCGGAAATGCGAAGCTGTAGGTCCAGTCCGCGTCATGCGGCACGATGCCGCCGCCGGTGGGACGGCGAATGAGCGGGCGCAAATGCGTGGCGCGCTCAACGTCCGCATATTTCTGAAAATAGCCGAACGTCGCCACCGGTTCCGTCCAGCCGTAAAACCGCAACACCGGCCGGTCCAGGCGCGGCATGGCTTCGAGCAGCGCCTCGTCCAGCGCCACGTTGAGCGCCGGGTCGCCGGGGCCGGATTGAAGCAAAAGCCAGGGCTGCAAAGGCGCAGAACATCGAACATCGAACGCCGAACGCCGAACGCCGAATGGGGCTTCGCGCTCGTCGGGTAAATTCGATGTTCGATGTTCAGTGTTCAATGTTCGATGTTTTTCCTGCAATTTTCACCCCGATGCGCGGGCAGTGCTTCTTGATCTCGCAACCCTCACAATCCGGCCGGCGGGCGGCGCAGCGGCGGCGGCCATGCCAGATGAGCCAGTGACTGAACAGCGCCCTCTGTTTTTGCGGCACCAGCGCCATCAATTCCAGCTCGATCTTTTCCGGCGTCTTCTGCTTCGTCAGGCCGAGCCGCTGCGACAGCCGGGCGACGTGCGTGTCCACCACGACACCGACGTTGATGTCGAACGCATTGCCCAGAACGACGTTGGCGGTCTTGCGCCCGACGCCATCCAATTGCGTCAATTCCTCCATCGCGCGCGGCACCCGGCCACCGTGACGGACGATGAGTTTGCGGCAGCACGCCTGGATGTTCTTTGCCTTGTTCCGGAAAAAACCGGTGGATTTGATGGCCTGCTCGAGTTCGGTAAGCGGCGCATTCGCGTAATCCGCCGCCGAACGGTATTTTTTGAACAACACCGCCGTGACGATGTTGACGCGTTTGTCGGTGCATTGCGCGGAAAGGATGGTGGCGATGAGCAATTCGAGCGGGTCGGCGTTATCCAGCTCGCAGTGCGCTTCGGGATAAGTCCGGTCGAGCGCGGTGATGATTTTTTTCAGGCGCACGGATTTGGCTTCGGACGATTCGCGTGGCATTTCGCGGAAAATTTATTTGAGCAAAGCATTGAAGCCAGCCTGCTCAAAATGTTTGTCGCCGGTCAGCGCATCCGCAATTTTTTCATCTTCCATAACGACAAAGGAGATGCAGTCGGTCAACGGCCAGTCTTTATCGCGGCGGTAACGGTAAAGGGAAATTCCATCTTCCAGAAGTTTGCGCGTGGCGGGCACGATCGTTATGCCGGGACGGTGTTGAATCCAATCGTAAAACCGGATGAACACATCGCGGTTGCCCATCCGGCTTAAGGCATCACCGACTTCCACCAGCACCCAGTCCGTAGTCACGCGGTGATGGCGACCGGCGCGGCTGGCGGTCAACGCACGCGCATGGTTGGGATCGGAAGGATTGAGTATGGCCAGGAAGAACCACGTATCGGCAAAGACGCGATTCATCGTTTCGGCAGACCCTGCAGGTAATGGTCGTGGTTGGCAGAGAGGTCGGGCGGAAGATTGTTCG
>Ga0209124_10001130_pt1 | contig 11210 bp, 14 predicted proteins | sample BarGraIncu01122A_FD_184502 | JGI IMG/M metagenome (GOLD analysis project Ga0209124, IMG submission 184502) | Arctic peat soil microbial communities from Barrow, Alaska - Barrow Graham LP Incubations 011-22A (SPAdes) (version 2) | ecosystem: Environmental > Terrestrial > Soil > Wetlands > Peat...
TCAATTCCTCAATGATGTGAAGAAGGATACGGATGGTTTGTGATTCCTTTTTGTCTGGAATTTCATCTGGATTGATGTTTAATGAGTGTAATATTTTTGATAGATCAGATGGATTCATGAAGGAACACTGTAATAATTCCTTAGTATTTGTATATTTCTGTTTGCATGAAGGCTGTTGCTTGGTAATAATCAAAGAAAAAATGATATATTACCAAAGAATCCGTAAATTATATTTTTCTTTTTACCATTTAATTTGAAGAGGATACTAAAATCGTTATGCCATTGGGTGCATCTTCATTAAGACTTACATATTGTCATAATGAAAATGATGTTCTTTTTCAGATAGTATTACTTATGTTTCATATCACCCTTAAGAGAAGTACGAAAGGACTACATCTATTGCGTCCTGCTTAGAGAGATTTCCATTGAAGTAATCAATTACAGCCTGAATAGCTTCGTTTTTATCTATCTTGCCGTTACCGTTAATGTCATAACCTGCTCCTACACGTATTATTGTCAAACCGCTAACAGTTCCACTGTTTTGATTTTCATCTTTAAATGTTCCGCTGAATGTGTAATTACCTGTTGTCAATGGCACAGTTATCGTATAGGTAAGAGATGCACTACCTATGTTGGTGAAAGTCCAGATATTACCGACATTTGTCGCTGTTGCTGCGGTATTTGCTGTTACAGTAAATCCTGCAGGGATTGTCTCGATTACCTGATAACCAGGCGTATCAAATGTTGCCAATGGTGCTGGCGTTAATGTTACTGTTCTTGTTGCACCTGGAACAGCTATTGAAGATGAGAAACTGCGAGTTATAGTTCCTGTAAGGGTTGATACTTGAGTCTGGCTAACATACACTGATCTGAAAATATTTGCTGTGTTAAGATTGAATTTTACTATTCCATTACTATTACTAATAACTGTGGAAGTATTGACTCCACCAACATTTAGAGAATATGCTGTATTTGATAACATAGTCATGTTGATGCTGGCTGCATGTGCTGTTCTTATCCTGAATGTTTTATTTGCGGTTGTCCAATTATTATTTGAGTTCAATAAAACTTCACACCCATAACAATCGAAAGTGGTCACTTTATCTGATATCGGATAAGATGCACCATAATAATATCTGCCATTTATGAATTTGGTAGTATAATTATTTATATAAAATCCTGTTTGTCCTGTATATGCATCATACATCGCCCCAGCGATCTTTTTATATCCTGAATCAATAGGATGTAGCCCATCCGATGAAAATAACGAAGTATTTACTGATTTTCCGTCTATTTCCATCAATGCATAAAATGTTTCTGCTTTAGGAATACCATACTTTTTAGATACATTTTCAATGATGGTATTTCGTAGATATACTTCTGAAATAGGCAAACTGTAATATCCTCCCCCGGTCGTTGGCGTAATATTACCTATTATCGGAATGCTGCCATTCTGAATCAAGAAGTATACAATTGCATTGAGATTCTTTTCTGTTGTTGTGTATGGTATATTCTCCATTTTAGGCATATCATTTGCACCGTATAGAATAAAGGTATAAGCCATTGATATGTTTGTTATCGTCCCGATCCGATTAAGTGCATCTGTTGTTGTTGAGCCAGATGTACCGCTTTTAATCATAATATAATGGTTTGAAGGCTCGTATTTATGAATGGTGGCATTCAAATATTCGGGATAATTGCCTATTGCGGTAATTGAATCTCCAAAAGCAGTAATGTTATTTGGTGTATTTTTTTGCACTGTAAAATTCTCAGACGCATTTAATGCTGTTGCTATATTGGTTCTTGCCATTTGCATTGATAGATTGTCCATTGCTGTAAGTTGTGCAGTTGGAATTGCTCCACCTACAGTGGCACTTATGAATATGCCTATCATAAGTAAAATTCCACCTATGATTGTCGACATAATCCCTGCAATAGGATAGCTCCGAATGCATTTTTAACTTTATCTATTAGTTGTTCGTTCATGGTTTATAGTTAATCAAAGTCCAATCTCAGTGATATGCGAGGAAAGATTCTCGTTGAATTATATGGTATTAAATGTTTCTCTTTTAGTTCCTCTTTTTGAATCTCATCCTCTATCTCTTGTGAGGATAGGATTGTCAGGTCTTCAGATTCTTGCTTCTTAGCTTTCAGGTTAAAGTCAATCATTGGTACATCATCCTGTCATGTCCTATCATTTTATGAACTTTGATTTTCTTTGATTTGTGTTTTAGTTCTGATTCATCATCTTCATGTTCCAAATTGTTCGCAACTTCAAAGACTCGCATCCGATCTTGAAGTAGTGCGCTAAATATTTTTATGCTCTTGCTTCTGGTTTCCTTCCACCCTCCATTGATACGCTGATATCCATGAACTTCATTGTTATTTTATTTTTTATAGGTCACTCGGAAGCGGATATAGATATGGAAGCGGACATTGCGGATTAGATGGCTGTATTTTTATCCAGCCTGTAATTTTTACGATCGATGATATTTTCTTCCATCTTTTATTTCCGATGATCCTGCTAACAGCTTTTGCATCATTGGTCTTAATTTTAAGACCTCAATCGGAAAAAAGAGTATTTGAAGGTGCGAGCATCATATTTTCCGGCAGCCTCCTCTTTATTTTCTTTATGCTTGGTGGAATTGCCCCGCTCGGGATTATCGGAATAATCGCAACCATGTTCCTGGCGAGGAAACTAAAAATATATTTAAATATATATTATGCAATTATAATAATGTATTTGTATCCTGTCTTGTTATGGTGAAACATAATATGGCTACATGTTTCGTTAGAGCAACTTTTGCGCCACGACAGCCATATGGTCTTTATGGAATGGTTCAATATCGAATAACTGCCTGATCTTGAAAATCCCTTCCATTTTTTTTATCTCAGTCTCAAAAACATCTTTTGTTTTCTTTATGGAATCAATGCTCTTTGCCTTTATTATCAACACCAGGATACCATCTTTTTTGAGAAATATTTCAGCATTCCTTATAGCGATCCTTGCCTGTTCGCGCTGGGCTATATCTTGATAGAGAAAATCTACTTCTGGAACCATGTTCTGATACGATCCCGGATCCATGGCATCTGCCAGTATCGGGACAATGTTCTTTCGAGGAATACTGACCTTGATAAGATCTTTCATGGCACGGGGTGAGATCTCAACAGCATAGATCATACCATTTTCAACCATATCTGAGATATGGCTAACCGTAGTTCCATTGGCGGCGCCAAGATAAAGGAACGTTGAATCATTCCTGACAGATAAAAATGAGCCTTTCAATATCATAGCAGCAAGCTTGCTGTGAAATGGATCCCAAATACGGAATTCTTCGTTTGATATTTCCAGGATTTTCTCATCATTTACTTTTATTCCTGGAATAAGATTTTTTGTAATGAGTTGTTCTGAAGTGACTCCTGATAATTTATATACATTATTGAAATCTATTTTAATTAGTTTCGATTCGTCTATTTTTTCGGCCATAATTCTGAGTTTATCACTATACAATACATATCTGTTTCAACAGATGGCGGCTCTTCTGATGTTCCCATCAAGATTCTCTCATCAGGATAACCAAGCTGCTGGCATACTATAATTTCCCTTAAAAATCCGTGTTCATTCAGGAATTCTGCGACTTCATGCGCCCCAAAAGACGAATCCGGAAGGATAAATACATTCTTCCCATGATTAAGCTCTGATAGAAGCCTTTTTTTTACGACCTCAATATCCCTTGAATGAGCCGTTATGACCGAAATATCCTCAATATCAAGATGCAGCCTTGCGCATGCAAGTTGCAATGATGAAATACCAGGAATAATTTCATCCCCCTTTTTTGCATATTTGCCAAGACCTGATAGCATCGGGTCTCCTGTTGAGAGGACAACTGCATTTCCAGGAAGCATCTTGAGTGTATAATCTGTCAGTATGCTTGCTTTGCATTTTATATGTTCTTTAGCAAGTTCTAAAGCCCGCTTAGAGCCAAATAGTATCTGTGCATTCTCAATCGCCGATATCGCTTCTTCTGTCAGGAGATCGGGACCCGCACCGATGCCTACAATTTTCATACAACACCATCTTTCGCACTCGTTCTGGCGCTGTCTCGAAGTATTGTCCCGTCCCGGTTCAATAACACAACCCTTTTTCCGGATTTTTTCACCGCTTCATCCAGCACACGGTCAATCATTGGATTTTTTGAATCTGAATCGATCATTTCCTGTACCGTAAGATGCCCCATGTTTTTCAATATATCGGGATTTGCCCATTTTAAGATAAGACCAGGGAGACCACAGATGATGACCTCGCCTTTTGCGGCTGCAAGACCTCTTGAAATATCGCTACCGATAAGTATTACTTCGTATTCAGGAAAAAGCATGTGAGAAAAACGCATTCCGATTCGTCCTGTTGTAAGGATCACCCGGTCAGCATTCTTGATAAGTTCTTCTTTCATCTCGCCCAGGTGTTCATTCCATGGTTCTACAAAACCTGTTGTCCCAAGAATTGATATCCCACCGATGATGCCTATTTTTTCATTCAGTGTTTTTTTTGCGATCTTTTCACCCTTTGGCACAGAGATAATGACCTGGGCGCCTTTTAATCCAGTTTCAACAAGTGCCTCCTTTATGGCATCTTCTATCTGGCGCATAGGGGATGGATTTATCGCAGAGTATCCGTTTTTTATACCGATTCCCTGTCCTGCCTTTATTGAAATTGAATCGCATTCTTTTGCACTGGCAACGATTTCAATTCCATTCGTTGCATCTGTTGCATGGTCACCTGAGAATTTATATGCAGAGGCTTTGCCTTTTTTAGCCCGGACCGAAAGTGTAATACGCAATCCAATCGGGGTTTTGACCTCTATTTCTGAAACCTCTTTAACAAGCGATAAAACTGCCGCTTTTGCGGCGGCAGCAGCTGTAGTTCCTGTAGTATAACCGCGGCGAAGAAACGTTCCGTCTGAAAGGAGCAAATAGCAACCGCTTGATATCATGGATTTGAGTTCCTTAAGTGGTAAACGCGTACGTTTTACCCATTCGTCAGGGATCTTAAAATTGTTAACCGGGTCGATCATGTTCAAGCTTAAGATTAATTTGCATAATATTTAACATGCGTTGCCTTCTTGAGTTTAAAATGCCTCGGTAAGGTAAAATACTATGAATAACAATTATAAATTGTGGGAACATGCCAAAACTTGTAATTATTTATGGCACAGGATCACATAATACAGAAAGGATGGCGAAAGCCATAGAGGAAGGAGCAAGAGCAGAAGGTGTAGAAACTATCCTTAGAAACGTGTCATCCGCGCAAAAGATTGAACTCGTTGACGCCCATGCCATAGCCATTGGTTCGCCGAATTACCGGGATGCAATGATGCCAACGGTAAAAAAGTTCCTGGGTGAACTGGCAACTCTTGATCTGTCAGGAAAAATCGGTCTTGCTTTTGGATCTTATGGGTGGGGTCTTGAAGCGATCCATGCAATTAATAATCAATTGGTGTCATATGGTGTAGAGATGATTAATGACCTGGCTATAAAAAGGTTGCCTGGAGAAGAGGAGCTTGAAATATGCAGGAGAGTTGGCTCATCTCTTGCCTGCAAGATCATGAATAAATAGAGCCGTGATATAGTTTTATGGCTGGATCTTAACTTGAAGGCAAGACCTGAAAAGATATTAATTATTTTACATTTCTTAACATTATGATGATAACTATTATTTTAATTTTTTAAAAACAATAAATTAATATACTGATGAGTTATAGAAGTTAATGCCACAAAAGGGCAATTATATGGGATTAAAATGAGTGATTTAATTTGGAAATAATAGTAGTAAAATGCAAGAAATGTAGCAAGGAAATATATATACAACAGAGCTATGCCAGGGAAAAAATGTTCTGCACATTGGGGTGCATGAATTCGTTCAAGGCGAAAGAAAGCGATAAATTTACATGACCTTTTCTTTTTTGTTTATCAATTCGATATATTCTTTTTAATTGCACGAATAAAAAGTCCTGGAGATGTATCATTTCAGGTATTACTTCAATAACTATAAACCAATAAAAGGAAATCAAAGAGCATATGATTCTTTTTGATGATATTGGAAGCTTTCCTCTGCCAAAAGGCATGAATCGTGAATGGATCTCACAGGCAGTCAAGAATAATGACCCGAAGTTGCAGGATCTGCTAAAAAATACCATGCAGCAGAAGATCGACGCTGGCGTGGATATTCCAACATACCCCCAATTCCGGGATATGAACCAGATGTTCCTTGAGATAATAAACGATGAATCCGAACAGGAAGAACCGCTTCTTGTCAAAAAGGAAAGGGCGCGCATAATGGAACTTTCCGCGCTCGAAGATGTCGGCGCACATTATTTCAAAAAGACCGGACAAAAATTAAATGTAAGGGTTTGTGTGACCGGACCACTGGAATTGTATCTCAGTCAATTCGGTGGGACAGCGTATAAAGATGTCCTTAATGCATTTGCAACAAGCATTGACAGGTTCATAGCAAATTCCATCGACAATGCAAAACAATTCAGGATCATTACGATATCGATAGATGAACCCAGCATCGGGATAAACCCGCAGATCATGTTCAATGATAATGACATTATAGAAGCGCTCAATATAGCGACAAAAACGTCAGGTTCAAATAAGATCGATACGGAGATCCATCTTCATTCACCCCTTCATTATAAGCTCATTTGCAGGGTGCCCTCCATAGGCATAATCGGAGTTGAATCCGCCGCCAATCCCTCCTATCTTGACCTTATTGATAAAAAAGACCTTGATGATCATGATAAATTCTTAAGGGTAGGGATTTCACGAACAGATATTTTTGGAATGGCTGCAGTGCTCAATGAAAAATATGGAACAAATGTCTGGAAGGATCCTTCCAGGCTTGATGAAATAGTAACCGAAATGGAAACACCTGGAATAATAGCAAAACGGCTTCATAAAGCATATTCTATTTTTGGCGGCAGGATAAAATACGCAGGTCCTGACTGCGGGCTTGGTTCCTGGCCATCCCAGGAATTGGCCTTCAAGCTCTTAAAAAACACTGGTATTGGCATAAAAGAGTTTATGATGAATAAAGAAACAGGGTAACGGTTTAATAGAAGAGTGACATTATTTGAATTATGCGATCAAAACAAAGGGTAAGCAATAAAAAAACTGCAAAATACCCATCCGGATCAAAAAATGCCGGAGCAAAAACGGTAACCGTAAAACCTGCTGGTTACCCATTAAAAGGAATGTTCCACGAGTATCCTGAACCAAGTGAACTTGACGTTTTTGAGTTCTATGCAAGGGAGCAGTGGAATGGATTCATAGTTCGAAAAGGAGACTTTCTTTTTGACAGTAGGATGTTCCCGGATTTTGCCTTTAAAGTAATTGACGTTGACCCTGAAAACTCCGAAGTAGGAAAGAAGACCAAATTCATTGTTGAAGATTATGAAATGGATTTTTTCGTCCCGGAAATAAAAAATCAGATAACTTTCAAAAATATAATAGGGCAGGAGAAAGCAAAACAGAAATGCAAGCTTATTGAAAGCTATCTTAAAAACCCTGATAAATTCGGGACTTGGATGCCAAGGAATATTTTATTTTATGGGCCTCCTGGAACCGGGAAAACCATGATGGCAAAGGCGCTTGCATCAGCCAGTGATGTACCCTTTCTTCCTGTTCGGGCTACAAAACTCATAGGAGAATACGTGGGTGATGGGTCACGACAGATACATCAATTATATGAAAAAGCCGAAGAGATGGCTCCCTGTATTATTTTTATTGATGAATTCGACGCCATAGCGCTCAACCGTAGCTACCAGGAGATCCGCGGCGACGTTTCAGAGATAGTAAATGCGCTACTTACCGAAATGGATGGAATAGACGAGCATGATGGAATATGCACCATTGCTGCTACGAACATGCGTCATACGCTTGATTCCGCAATACGCAGCCGTTTTGAAGAGGAAATTGAATTCACCCCCCCAAATCTTGAAGACAGGCATGAAATATTAAAATTATATACAGGCACATTCCCCAGGAAACTTGCAAAAGATGTAGATCTTGAGGCACTTTCAAAACTAACACAGGGTTTTTCAGGAAGGGATCTTGTTGAGAAGTTACTGAAGAACGCATTACATAAAGCCATCCTTGCAGGCGGTAAAGTAAAGATGTCGCATTTTGAGGCTGCGCTTTCTGAATCTGTCCACAAGAATTCCGAACCTCCCATGGGAATGTTCGCATAATGGCGATAAAAAGTATCAGTTCGTTGATGGGTAACTTGAAGGAATCTTACGATAAGAGCAAGAATAAATCGGGATGGCGCGTACTTAGCGGCATGAACCGCAATTATCATGATACTTTCATTGGCGGTGACAGGAAACTATGGCAAATAAAATCTGAAGAAGTAAAACCAGGAGAATTTGTGGCTGTGGGTATGAAAGTGTCCCGTTTTGATGAAGATATAGAAAAAATAATGAAGACTGGTTCTCCCGTGCCTTTCGGAACGGTGACACCACTTGACAATAAGATATCTGTTATAATGGCAGGAATGCAGACATATTCCTCTGATTCCTCAAATCTTTTATGCAAGGAATTTCTATCGGGCAAACAGGCAGCTCTTGAGCAAAAACTTAATGCCCAGGTTGATCAGATGATTGAAGACCCTACCTTTAGAAGAAAATATCGAGAACATAAGGATAGGCTCCAAAGGGCTTACCTGTAAAGCACCCATAAAGAATAAGTAGTTTCATAGCGATATTGCAAAACCCACAATAGTCCCGTAGGGTAGTGGTCAATCCTTCTGGCCTTTGGAGCCGGAGACGACGGTTCGAATCCGCCCGGGACTATACACATTATGTATATAATCCCCCATGAAAATATATAGGGTATGAGCAATCCAGATGATATTCATGGTTTTGATAAGGGTTATGAAGCTGCAGTTAGAAGACTGAAAGAAGCCAACATCTCGGAAAGGAACAGAGAATTAATAACAAGTTTCGTCAAGAGCAGCAAGAAGAATGGGAACAAGAAGAGCACATATATGAACGATTTGAATATCGTGCTCAGGATGGCGCTTTTTTATAACAAAGACTTGGATACCATCACAGAGAACGATTACGATGGGTTGATAGATAACCTGGAAGCGAAGGGGATGGTCGATTATAATTATCGTAAAGTAACGAAGAAGCTCTTCAAATTGGTTACAAATAACGATTCACCAAAATGGGTTAGGGAGATTCACTTGCCGCATAAGGAGACGCCAGTCCAGCCTAGTGACTTGTTTACTAAAGCGCAACTTGATAAGTTACTCGATGCTTGTATTCAACCGAGAGATAAGGCTCTAGTAGCTGTAGCTCTTGACAGCACGATGCGGATAGGTGCGCTTGGAACACTCAGGATAAAAGGGATAGAGTTTAACCAGCATGGCGCTCTGCTATATATGAGCCCCACAAGCCAGAACTTGAAGACCACAAAGCCTAAGCCAGTCCCGTTAACATGGAGCACGGGTTTTCTTAATCATTGGATCAGCGTACACCCTTGTAAAGATGATCCAGAAGCGCCACTTTGGGTGAACCTCACGGGTAAGGATAAACATAAAGCGATGGCATATAACACATTGAGAATGACCCTTGCCCGTATCGCAGAAAGCGCAGGCCTGAAGAAAAGAGTATTCTTCCATCTCTTTAGGCATCAGGGTGTCACGGACATGATCTTAAAAGGGTTCAACGACCAGCAGATAAAATTCCAGGCGGGTTGGGCTCCAGACAGCGACCGGATGCTCAGGATTTATGGCAATTTCAGAGATGGAGACATGGTCAAGTCGATATACGCTAAGCATGGTCTTAGATCTGAAGAAGATAAGCCAGTCACACTCAAGCAATGCCCACGTTGTCACACAGTCCTTGTTCCAGAGGCGCGAATGTGTCATCAATGTGCTCTCGTATTGGATGCGGGTCTCGAAAAAGAGCTGAATGTCGGGCAAGATCAAGCCCAGAAAGCACTCCTAAAGATGATGGAGAGCCCGGAAGTGAGGGCGATGCTCAAGGAGATGATGAACAAGTGATCAATACCATGATTTAATTTTGCTTGTGCCTGAGCCGGGCGCTTGGCTCGTGTTCTTGAGTGTTGGTTAATGTTCGAGGCGTCGCACGAAGTGCGATGTCCGTCACTTATGGGGATGGGATTCCAGTATTTTTAATATACTTTTCGTGCATCTTTTCTTGTCTCCGGTTTACACCTATCTGGCACGCGGTATCGAAGTCTGTCTCAGCCAGTTCTAGCATTGGTTTGATACACAGACCACACAGATCCCCCAATTCGTTTTTCCAATGTCCAGGCCTATCCTTTTTTATTATAGCCTCGGCGATTTCTCCGAGTTCTTTATGGGCGTGTATTGTTAGATCTTTTAGTTCTTCTTCTTCATCTTTCATATTCCTAAAAGAACATGCCAACGATAAATAGATATTCCAGTTCGCGCAGTCACCTTCCTAGCAGAACTTTGCTGGCTTTGATGGATATGTCACTCGCCTATGGTAATAAAATAATAAACCTATTGTTTGCTGGCAGGATACTCGGCAACAAGCTTTCGTGAGATCTCAACCACATTACGCAGAAGAGGAGACAATAGCCGGAATGTCACGTCATTCATTGAAGAGAGTGCTATAATATCAGGGTCGTTTGCAAGTTCTTGTTTCGTCGTCATAATTACAATAGCATGACTATTGTAATATCAAATATTTAAGTATTACTATTGTATTACTAAAAGAGGGGGGCGACCCGACTCCTCTAACTATGCAGTTCAGTCGCCGGGTTACGTCGCACCAAAAACTCATGGCACGCAAGTTCAATGAAGTCGTCCCGCGACTTGAACTGTCCGGTGTCGTTGATTAAATGGTCGATTCGTGCTGTAAGCTCTTGCCCTAATTCCACAGCAATGTTTTTGTTGTTACTTTTTTTTCCCTTTTTGCTCAAAACTATCTCTCCTTATATACCGCCCGTTTTTATAAAGCGTGGAGTACCCTTACCACTACAAGACATATTATAGTCAAAAACGTAACTTTTATAACTAATTAGGTCCATATGGTTTTATGTGGCACGACCAGAAAATATCGCAATTGAACGGCATATTAGTACCGAAGAACTGCTTAAGAGAATAAAATCCCTGGAAAAAGATGTAAAAGTATTACAGAGATTGTATTTTATAA
>Ga0209124_10001133_pt1 | contig 11189 bp, 6 predicted proteins | sample BarGraIncu01122A_FD_184502 | JGI IMG/M metagenome (GOLD analysis project Ga0209124, IMG submission 184502) | Arctic peat soil microbial communities from Barrow, Alaska - Barrow Graham LP Incubations 011-22A (SPAdes) (version 2) | ecosystem: Environmental > Terrestrial > Soil > Wetlands > Peat...
CCTGCCAAGTGTAGAATAGGTAGCCGGCGTTTGTATTGGCGGTCAGCGAAACCAGTTGCCCGGCATCATACCAAGGACCAGTCGGGTCAGCGGCGACGGTGCCTGCGTCTGGCGGGGTCGTGGTGATGTCCAGCAGGTAATTTGTGGAGAACGTTGCAGTGTTAGTCACAGCCGAGAACGGCACAGTAATGGAATGGCTCTGGGCACCGCCATCGCTCCAGGCGACGAAGCTGGAGCGGCTATGGCCATCGCCCGCGACTTGCGGACTGGTGGTATCAACGCTGTGGGAAGAAGTCGGCAGCCAATTGAATACCGCCCGCGAGTTGTAGTTGGTGCCATCAACCGTAACGGTCAAGTTGGTCGGCACGGTGGCGATGGTCACGCTGGTCAGGTTAGTAATAATGCTGATGGGTTTGCTGAAATCGAACAAAGACGGATTAGTCGTGCTGCGGATTTTGATGGTGTAATTCGTACTCGGGGGAATGACTGAGAATTGACCTACCGTCCACGCATAGGAGCCACTGCTGGCAGTACTGGCCGCAAAGGTTCGATTCGAAACCCCGTCTTTGTAGAGGTCGAGGGCCACATTCTCGGAAATGTTGTCAATCCAGCGGATCGTGACGACCTGGAAACGTTGCCAGACTTCGCCGCCCGCAGGGTAAGTCAGTTGGAGAATTGGCGGGACGGCAGTAAATGAAGCGGAGGCCCAATCACTGGTGCCGCCCTGATTCACGACGCGAACGCGCCAGAAATACTGAGTGTTGGGCAACAGACTCGGCACGGAGAAATTGTTGCTGCCCAGTCCATTGGTGTCCACCACGCGGTTGGCAAAGCCTGCATCAGTGGCCACCTGAAGATCAAACGAACCCACCAGACCCTGCGGCGTCCAGGCCAGGGTGATCGGTTGCGACTGGTTGACTTGGCTTTGGTCTGCCGGGCTAAGGATCACTGGCACATACGGCGTCTCGTCCAGGTCGGGATAGGCGAAGATGAACTCGCCTAGTTGGGTGGTCGTTGCCCGCAATTTCTGCGTGCCCGTGTCATAGGTGGTGGGCAGCGCCGTAAACTGGCCCTGACCCGCAATCGGACGGTGATAAACCACCACTTGGGCCGGATCATGAATCATCGGAGTGTCAAAGACGTAACTGGTATCCGGGAGGTTGAGGTTGAGTTCGACCTCCAGCGTGTTGATGTTGGAACCTGAGAGCACAACATGCTCCATCACCACTTGCGGCGCTTTGCCCGGGAACTGCGGAAACCGAACGGCATCTAGATGGCGTTGGACAACCAGTGCGTTTTCAGGCGGACCGGATAGAGCGTTGATGGTCACCGCCACCCCAGCTACAATGGAACTATATGTCTGACCCGATTGAACTCCCTGGTAAATCTCCGAGCGAATCAGATCGGGACTGTTCCATAGCTGTTTGGTCATACCACCACCAAGCAATACCGAACTAATACCGTTGTTTGTCCGATGTTTCATCTCGAAGACGACCTGGGCGGCAGGATTAACCTCAGTGAGGATGGTTCCGCTTGTCGGCACGGCGCAACCCCAGTCAATCAGGGTATTGCCGTTGGGGAACCTCTTGATGGAACCGGTGCAGAGAGCCGAGATGTCGGGGGAATGGCGATATTCCCAAACCAGGGTCGCGGTCATGTTGACTTCGTCCAAGGCATACTCGACAACCCGGGTGTAGGTACGGTCGCTTGGGGTGACTCCGCCCCCGGAAATATTGCCGTTATCAAAGTAGAGCAGGTGTCCGTTGGCAAGCCGGTGAACATCATGCTGGCCGACTGTATAGTAGGGAGCGTTTTCTGCGTGCTCACCAATAAAGGTGAATTGGTTGCTTTTGCCGCCCAAGCGCCACATGACTTGACCCGTTTGCCGGTTGATCTTCACAATCTCGGAACTGGTGCGCAAGGAAGCCAGCAAATTGTTGTCCGTTGGATCGATGGTTATGGCGTTGACGTGCGCGTAGTCGAAACTGGATTGCGTCATGTCAGCGAAGGTGTTGGTAATCGCGATGTGGTCAAAAGTGTGCCATTCAAAAACGAGCCGATTGTTGGCGTCGATTTCCTGAATGATGTCGCCCGTGACTGACGCTGCCGTCTTGCCGCCCGGAACGAGTGTGCTCATGTCGAAAGTGCGCACTTCCGTCCCGAATAGCAGCGCATGGCCGTTGGGCAAGAGCTTAACATCGTGAGCATCCAGCGTGTAGCCCAAGGTTGTGGCGGAGTCAACAATTGCAATGGTTTCATTCTTGAAGCGAAAACCCGTTGCATCAGACACCGCGTCAAAGCCCTGAGGTGTGACAAATCTGTAGAGTGTGTTGGTCTTGTTGGCGAAAACGGCATTCGTTCCGGTGTTGTCGAGAACGACATAATACAGCTTGGTGCCATCGGCGGTGCGGCCTCCTATATTGCCAATCAAATTTCCCGGAGCCGCTCCACCGCTGTTGGTGACATTGAGGAGCGGGAAATCCGATGGCAATTGGGCGGTTGCAGTCAAGCAGGTCGTGGCAAGCAGCGTCGCAACCAGGCACCAGGCATGGAGGGTTTGTTTTGGTTTCATGTGATTTACTTTCTTTGATTCTGTGATCGTTCGTTTTTCTGGTTATTGCCCTGCCGACCAGTTTTCACCGAGAATTCCAAAATCGTTGAAGTCCACCTTCCCGTTGCCATCCAGATCCGTGCTCAAACCACTTTGCTGTTTGAGCCAGTCACCGGTCATTAACTGCAAGTCCAACAGATCCACCCGCCCGTCCAGGTTGAGGTCTCCGGGGGGCGCGTTGAAGAGCGACACGTTGTCCAGGAACACGCCTTGGGAGGCGCTGCCCATGTTGAAAACAACGTTGGCATTGAAATCGGTGGCCGCGCTCATCGTGAAGACATACCGGAAATGGCTGTGCGCCGGAGTCAAAAAAGTGCTGGTGGTTCCGCTGTAGTTCTGGTTGGGAGCTCCGGCTTGCGCGACCTTCGCCTCAATGTAGCGGGTGCCCGAAGCCGACCAGGCATCAAATTCAAACACATACGTTTTGCCCTGCACGATCGGCTTGCCCGTTTGCTTGAGTTGAATATTGGCAAGCGTCGTCGTACCATTGGTGATGTAAACATGGCTGACGCCGCTCTCAATTCGCCATGCAGCCGTGGCGCTGCCGCTCAGTGTGAAAACCCACGAAGCCGTTCCCTGTGAGAAATCTCCGTTGGCCACCATGTTTTGACCCGGCTTGATGATATTCACCGTGGCATTTTCCTCGTTGGAATACGGGCCTTCCACCCCCTGATGATTGACGGCGGCCACGCGAAAATAATAGGTGCTGCCGTTTTGCAGGTTGCTCAACTGTTTGATCGTGGTTGCCGAAGTGGCCAGCAGGTTGGTCGATTGAGGTGAAGTCCCGCCATAAATGCGATAGAAAGCGACGTTGGTATCACCGAACTGATTGAAAATAAGTGTCACGTTGTCCGGATACGGTTCAACAATGAGGTAGGGTTGGAGGACAGAGCCTTGCCAAGGGCAACGCCAAACCCGGTAAGCCTCATAGCCGTCAAGCCAGTTCATTTCGAACGCCTTGGTGCCATCGGGGCGGACCTCGGTCAGCTTGGGCAGATTCCCAATGGCCCAGTTGATCAAAGTATTGCCGTTGGGCAGACGTTGAGCATTGCCCATGTAATAGGCGTAGAGGCTCGTCGTCGGTATCGCGGGGTACTGCCAGACGACCGTGGCTGTCATGTTGCTGGGATTCAACTCGTATTCCACAGCGCGAGACACCGGTGGACTATGCATGTTTCCATTGTCAAAGAGGGTGTACCGATTCGTGGTGACCATCCGGATCGCATGCTGGTTGCGCGGACCGTTCAGCGGATCGTTGACAAACGTGAATTGGTTGTGCGTGCCGCCCAGACGCCAGATGATCTCGCCCGTGTCCCGGTTGATCTTCGTCACTTCGCTGGTACTGCGGCTGGAAAGCAGGATGTGACCGTCGGTATCAACATCAATGGCGTTCATGTGAGGAAAATCAAAACTGCTCCCTGTGATATTTATGAAATCTTGCTGGCCTAGAATGTCCAGGTGGTCCCACGCCCGCCATTGGAGGATCAAGTCGCCCGCCGCCGTGAACTCCTGCATGACCAGTTCGGTAACCGAGGCGTTGGGATTGCCGCCGGCGATGTAGCGGCTCATATCCACGGTCTCCGTCCGCAACGCGGTAAGAAAATATGTTCCGTCCGCCAGCACCTGAAGTTCATGCTCGTCCGTGCTGTAACCGTTGACGGCCGTGTAGCTGGCGATCTGGCGGTAGTGTGTGTCAAAACCATTGTAATGGTTGCCCCCGTCACGGGCCAGCATGGTCAACACACCGTTGTGCTGAACCTTCATGTCCCGCCGTTCGTCGGGCATCTTCATGTACCAGACGGGCGACCCCGTGTTGTCGAAAATGACGTTGTAGTTCTTCCCGCCGCCGCCCCGGTTATCAATGAAGATATACTCCGGATCCGGGTTGTTATTGACCGTGATATTGATGAAGGGGAAATCGCTTGGAACCGAGACGCCATTGGGCATGATTCCCGCCTTGCCGGGCGATGCTTGGATAAGGTTAAGCGGCGTTAGGCCGCTAACCTGCATCTGGTCGGTGACCGGTTGCTGGTTGGAATTGGTGATGATTGGATTCGGAACGATCGCCATCAGCGACAAATTACCGCCCATCCAGGGCGAGAGCACCGAACCCGGGATGACTTCCGAGGGAACGACGGTGCTTTGCCCGGGTTTCGCCCAACCCACCGCGAGATTGTCGCCGCCAGCGCCCTCCTTTTGTAGTGCTTCAATGTAGTATTTCTGCCCCGCGATCAAACTGATCGGCGCGGATTTTTGAGAGCCGTATTTGTTCCACTCCCGCGAACTGGTCCATCCGGACACGTAGGCGATGCGGCTGATGTTCGCCGGCGCATTATTTGTGCTCAGCCAAAGCTCGCTGCTGTCATCGCTCGCGATCCAAAACACAAAACTGCCTGTGTTCGGCGCCGTGATGTAACCTCGCACCCGTGTGCCGTAATTGTCCGCCCAATCGGTCGGTGCTTCAAGCGTCGCAAGTTGATCACTGCCGCTGGGATTGTTCGGGTAATTGGCATTCGCCGTCAAATCGCTGACGGCGGTTCCGGAGATGCCGGTCCAGTATTGGCGGAAAATCGCGCCGCTGGGTTCAATGAAAGCGAGTTCCGCCAATTGAACCCCGCTGGCCGTGCCCGGATTCGCGACCCGGGTGATTTCCAAACGGTAGCCCCGGAAAGCCGTCGTGTTCGTGAAGGCGAAAATGATTTTTTGCATGCGGCTGCCAAAAGTCTGATTGGTTCGCGTGTCCAGCAGGGTCAAATTGCCAGCCCCGTCCACGCCGTAAATTCGCCAGTCCTGGGGATCGCGTTCCGGGGCGTCATTGGCCGAGGTGATGGCATACTGATTTACTACGTGAGTTTCCTCTCCCGGATAGACATATTGAATCCAGCTGAAATTCGCGCTGCCATTCGGCACGACCAGATCAAGCCATTTGGTGGCGTTGATGTTGTCGAAAGCCTTGTCCTTGGTTTCGTTTGGTGGATTCTCACCCCGTGCGGTGTTGATGCCGGGGTCCGGCATGTGTCCGGAAATCATGAATTGGTATTGAAACGGCTGAAGGGCACCCGAGGCCGTCTGCGGGTTCAAAGTCACCGTCACGAGTTCATTCGCCTGGAAATCCGTGGACATTTGAAAAATGACCGTCCGGCTGTCGCTGGCAATCTTCGTCTGCCCGGCGTGATTTCCGCTTAGCGCTCCCGTCACCTGAATGCACTGGCTCAGATTGGTAACCAACGAGGGAGAAACGTCTTGAAAACGCATCAGCACAAACCTCGTCTGCCTGGATGAAAACTCAGCTCCCGGCTGCGGCGAGAGATATTGATAGCCTAGTTGATGGTACGCCCCGCTATCCGCCCAAGCCAGACTTGCGGCCAGCATAAGAAATGTCGCCAACCAGAAAATGTTTGGTCTATTTTTCACGACGGATCAATGATGATGGACACGATAAAACCTCGCCGGATCTTGCGTGGCCTGGTTGGTGTAAGTCCCGCTGCTGTTTCCCGTGCCCGTCCAGGGGCCACCAACGGCGGGTGCCGTCTCCAACTCGCCTCCCTTGAAGGAAATGATGATGGCCCCGCCAATCCGCTGGATTCCCGTGATAATCACCGACGGATCCACGAACGTTCCAACAAATACCGGCGTGATGTTGAGGTCGGGAATTGCCGAAACCACGCCGCCGCGACTCGCATTTGCCGCTATGGACACCTGGGCGGCTTCGCTGATTTGCAGCGTACACAACGTGCCCGACGCGGCTGGAAAGGCGGCCGGTGTGTTCCCATCCCAAAGACCGCCGAATTCGAGCGTGACGCCGGCGGAATTGAGGCCTGGCAGGGTATTGCCCGGACTGTCCGCCACGACTGCAAGCGGAGTGTAATCACTCACATCCCAATTCGCATTTGTCCCGGAACTGACCGTGACATGATCGCGAAATGCGGCTGGAAAAATCCCATAGCCCTGCGCCCCCACCCCGCTCACTCCTCTGAAAAAATTAGAAATGCCGACGATCCGCCCCTTATCAAGGCTTACGTCCAAAGCGAAAGACCGAACCGCCTCGCCGGCGGTACATTCGTATTTGATCGTGGCCACTCCATTGCTCTCTTGAACGACCACATTCACGGCGGAATGAGCCGAAGCTGCCAGCAGACACATGTTCAGTAATACGAGGTACCTTATCATTTGAACTCTCCAACGAACTCAAGAATTATGAAGGTTTTGCCTGAATGACAATTGAGCCACCCGCTGTTTTTGGTTTGGGGTGCAGGAATCGTCGCGGCGCGGACTGGCAGCCCAGCCGCGAGAGTCACCAAGACAACTCCGAGGCTGAGGAACAGTTTGCGCCGTCTATCCATAATAAATATTATCCATCACAAGCAAAATGATTGCTTTGCATGCCTTGGCAATGACTGAGCATTTCTTGCAAGGACTGCGTCTGCTTTTGGGTCCAGGTAAAGGCTTGGCTTGGGCTCCCAAGTGGAAATGAGGTCAGAATGGATCGTTTCCAACGTTGCCCGCAGATTCAATAAACGTCGCCTCTTTTAATTCTGTATGCTTTTTTCAGAATTTTTTTTCGTTTAGCGAGCAGAAAACGAGGCGGCTGGGTGGTTGCACAAATTGTCGCAGGCAGCGCAGCAATGTCGTTGGGCGAGCATCGCGCTGACATGGCAAACTTTTCTTCTAAAACTGGTCTTCCTTTTCCTTGAACAGCACGTTGAACGTGGTCAGGGAGCCGTAGGAGCGCGTGATGTATTGCTGCAGCTCGACCTTCTCGCCGTCGGTGAGCTTTTCGTGTCCGTTGATCTTTTGCTCCAGCACGCGAAGGTTGTTGCGAACCATTACGATTTTGTGGAAAAACGTTTCGAGCGGCACTTCCTTGGCCTGCAACGCCGGGTCGGACGGATGCATGACCAGCCTGCCGCCATGCCAGCGGACGCCGAGTTTTTCAATCACAGCGTCCGGTTTTTCCAGACCGAGCCTGACCACGGCGGCATCCACGGTTTGCTCGATAAATTGTTTGAGCGGAAGGTTCAAGCCGCTGACGGCGGTTTGCGGTTCGGCGAGTTCGAGGCCGGCGGCATCCGGCGCGACCGTGTGCTTGTCGCCGCCGTCAAATTGAATTTCCGCAGTGAGTTCGTTCAAAGCCTTGACGACGCCGGTGCCGTATTGCTGGTGCCGCACCCGCATGCCAATGTGGAGGGATTCGATTTTCATGCCGGAAATTTAACCACGTCCTCCGTAGTCCCGCAATGCGGGACGGAGGGTGGATGAACACGGCGTAAAGCCGCGTGGCCGCGTGGCGTAGCTTTACGCGGCTATACGCGGATGCACACGGATTTTTCAGTCACGGAGCGACGCCGGAAATTAGCCCGGCACATCGTGCCGGGTTATCCGTTCCAATTCATTTCGTCCCGGCGGGACGACGGAGTCCTTCGTCCTTTCAGGACGAATCAATTTGGGGGACGTGTTACCAGCCACCTTGTGGCTGGCTAATTTCCCACCGTCGCTGCGCGACTCCAGCAAAAAATCAAGGCTGACAACGCCGCAAAACGCGCTAGGCTCGGCGACAGCCATACAATTTAAAACCAAACAAACATCATGGCCCGCTTAAATCCAATTGACCGCTTTGAATTCGAGCGCGTGCTGTGGACCCAGGGCGTGGCCCGGGTCGCGGGGGTGGATGAAGCCGGACGTGGCCCGCTCGCCGGACCGGTCGTCGCCGCGGCGGCGGTCCTGCCGTCGAAATGGGCACAGTCCGGTCTCCCGCGCGAACTCGAAGGCCTCAACGATTCCAAGCAACTCACGGCCACCCAGCGCGAAAGGTTTTTCGCCTTCATCACCAGCTGCGGCGAAATCGAATTTGGCATCGCGCAGGTTGATGCGGCGTTGATTGACGAGATCAACATTTTACAGGCGACACATCGCGCGATGAACGATGCGCTGGCAAAGTTGCAGCCCGCACCGGAACACGCGCTCGTGGACGGCCGCCCGGTGAAGACTTTGTGCGTGCCGCAGACGGCGATTGTGCAGGGCGACGCGCGCAGTTATTCCATCGCCGCCGCGAGCGTGCTGGCCAAGGTCACGCGCGACCGGGTGATGCTCGAATTCGACCGGCAATGGCCGAAATACGGATTTGCCGAGCACAAAGGCTACGGCACGGCCCAGCATCTGGCAGCGATCGCCGCGCACGGTCCGTGCCCAATTCACCGACGCAGCTTCGCGCCATTGAAGCCGGCTGAGCGCGAACTTTTTTGATAACGCATAAAACTCCTCCTCGTCGTCGTCCTCGTTCTCGTAATCGAAAGAAACAAACGAGGACGAGAACGAGGGGGCGCAACTTGACACCACCACCAACTCCCTCTCCCCGTCCCGCTCTGCGGGAGGAGAGGGCCGGGGAGAGGGGATTTGAATTTAGAAACAATTGACCTCCTCACCCCACCCCTCTCCTCCCTTGGGGGAGGAGAGGGAGAAAAATGGTGGTAGTGTCAAGTTGCGCCCAGAACGAGAACGATGGCATGAATCTGTTGGAAAAACTAAAAGCCCGGCTCACCGGCAGGGAAAAGCCGGAGCATCTGCGACGCGGCGAACTCGGCGAGCACGCGGCGAAAAAACATCTACAGCGGCAAGGACTGAAATTTCTCACGGCTAATTTCCGTTCGAAGCGCGGTGAAATTGACCTGGTCTTTCGTGACGATGATTGTCTCGCATTCGTCGAAGTCAAAACGCGGTCATCCGAGGATTGGACGCGCCCGGCGGCGGCGGTCAACGCGCGCAAGCGGCGATTGCTTTCGCAAACCGCACTGGATTATTTGCGGCTGCTGAAAAATCCGCAGGTAAAAATCCGGTTCGACATCGTCGAAGTGCTTTTGGCCGATGGCAAAGTGCATGAAATCCGGCATTTGCCGAACACGTTTGCGATGGCAAAACCGTATCGTTACGGGTGAAAGGGGAGCGCGCCCGCCCCGGGCGCAGCCAACCCCGAAGGCTTTCGGGGTTGGCTTCGTGCGATGGCGCTGAACTTCGATTCGCTGGTGCAACCCGCGTTCGTATTCGGCGCGAGGGCGCGCCGAACCGCTCCCGGGACGGGCGCGCTCCCTTTTTCCCATGATGCCAGCGTGACATTGGCGCGCGAGCATTGTCTAATCTGAAGTGAAGACAATCATGTACACGCCGGCGAACAGAACGAGTTTTGCCTAACCAAGCATGAGCCGGATTTTACAAATTACCGGCGATGCTTTTTTGTTTGCCATCGTCATTGGAGGCGGTGCCTGGCTTTATATTCGCAGGCTCAAGCGCGCTGAAGACCCGGCACAGATGGTTTTCAAGTGCCTATTCAGCGCCGCGCTGGGCGTTAGCACATTTTTATTCGACCGACATCTGGCCAAAATGCTGCAAGACGACATGCTCGGTGACTTCGTTCCGGCGGCACTGATGGTCGGTTCGGTGGCCGTAAGCGGAATTATTTTGAGCATCATGTGGGCGCCACAATTCGGAAATTTTCTGTGTAATCCAATCACAAACCTCATGGACGGTGGGAATGAAGAGCCGGAACCCAAGCCGTATTATTCCATCGCCATCAGCAAACGAAAACGGAACAAGCCGCTCGAAGCGGTTGTTGAAATCCGCAAACAGCTTGCCCGTTTCCCGAATGATTTTGAGGGCGTGGTGTTGCTCGCCGGCATTCAGGCTGAAGACCTGAAGGATTTGCCGGGCGCGGAAATCACGTTGAATCATTTTTGCGACCAATCTGACGCGCCGCCGAAACAAGTTGCCGCCGCGATGAACCATCTCGCCGACTGGCAGCTCAAGCTGGCACAGGATGCGGATTCGGCGCGCGCCGCGCTGGAGAAAATCGTCATGCGATTTCCCGATACCGAGCTGGCGCTGCTGGCCGCGCAGCGCATCGCACATTTGGGCGGCGCGGAAAAAAATTTACTGGCGGCACACGACCGCCAGCCGATGGCCATGCCGGAAGGCGTGAAAAATGTCGGCCTGCTGGAATCGTCAGAGCATTTGCGTCCCGCCGAAATTGACCCGGCGAAACTCGCCGCTGATTATGTAAAACATCTGGAGCAGCATCCGCTCGACACGGAGGTTCGCGAAAAGCTGGCGATCATTTACGCCGATCATTACCAACGACTGGATTTGGCGACGGGCGAATTGGAACAATTGATTGAAGAGCCGAACCAGCCGCCCAAGCGCGTCGCGCACTGGCTGAATTTATTGGCGGATTTACAGATCCGCCATGGCGCGGATTACGACACCGTGCGCGGAACTTTAGAGAAAATTGTGGAACGGTTTCCTGATTTGGCCGTCGCGGCAATGGCGCGAACGCGGCTGGGCCGCTTGAAACTTGAGTTTAAAGGGCATAAGGAAACGCCAGGCGTGAAACTCGGCGTTTATGAACAAAATATCGGATTGAAATACGGCTCACGGCGCCGGTTGTAGCGCGATTCCCTTTTCCAACAATGGTGCCTTGCCAGCGTGACATTCGCGCGCGAGCGTTGTCTAATCAGCAGTGAAGACACTCATGAACGAGCCGGCCGCAGGATGTGAGTTCGTGGAAGAGTCGCCAGCCGATTTGGCGGCT
>Ga0209124_10001144_pt1 | contig 11149 bp, 6 predicted proteins | sample BarGraIncu01122A_FD_184502 | JGI IMG/M metagenome (GOLD analysis project Ga0209124, IMG submission 184502) | Arctic peat soil microbial communities from Barrow, Alaska - Barrow Graham LP Incubations 011-22A (SPAdes) (version 2) | ecosystem: Environmental > Terrestrial > Soil > Wetlands > Peat...
GTTACTTACCGTTGAAGAAAAATGAGAATCAGCCGTTGCGTTGTCCTTACAGACCTCTACGGTAGAATTGTATATTATTATAAAATTGTATTGTTGACCGGGCGATTTGGTTATCGTGCCTTTATAGAACGTTGAGCCGTTAGCGCCAGAACCAATGCCGCCAGATAGTTTGAGAGGCTGTGTAATGTTATACCCCTTAGCCTCCAAGTCGCGTTGCAGAGCGTTTAGTTGCGCTTGCGAGAGCTGAGGCGGTGAAGGCGTTGCTGTAGCCGCTACTGTTGCATTGGCCGATGGCAGAACACTTGATGATGACTCAATAATTAGGGGGTCAATTTGCTCTAAATGATAGGTCTTATTACCAGATATAGTGGCTTCATTCGACACGGAGGGATTTGTAGCGCCGGTAACGAGCGCATAAAGTGAAGCGTGGTCGGCCGTGTCAGACTTGTTCGTATATCTAAGTTGATGACTATCGAAATACGCTGTAGCGCCATCTATCGTTGGGAAATGAGTGAATTTGATATCCCACGTTGTGACTTCGGCTTCGCTTATTATTTTCATATGAACTGTGATGGTTGTATCATTCACCCACGTCACTTTGTAGTCCACATACTGGTGATTTGCTGCGCTTACGTTATATCTAGCTTCTATGCCTTGCAACAATTCTGACTGCCCTGCCGTCGGATACGACGTGCTTACGTTGCCTGCTTGATTATTTCCGGAAAGGGTAGTATTCACAGTGCAACCCGTTACAAGTGAAGCGACTAAAATGAGAACAAGTATCGCTGTTGTTGGTTTCAATTGCACACGCTTATCTAGAGGCGAATGGTGGCTTAACTATTCCTATTCTTTTTTTCCACCGTCGAACAGTCGAGCCCAGAAGCCAACTCTGGGAGCCTCAATTAGGCCTTGCGACTTCCCGTGCTGCCTAGCCTTTCGATAATCGTGCCTAGCACCAGGCGCTTACCTAAGGGACTAAAATACGAATAAGGTCTTTCTTTTTCCTCCTCTTTATTTGCGGCATTTCTGAAGCTCCTGAACACGAAACGAGCGCATCAAGCGCCTGAGTATCATCTAATTGAGCCTCTGACTCTTCATAGACTTATGTAATGTCAATATGCAAAGCTGTAAAGTTCTCACAGCTTCAGGACGAGCCCGGCCCGGGAAAGGGCCGCCGTTAGCAGCAGCACGACCCCCGTCATGGCGGCTGCGTTGAGGATCCCGGTTAATCCTCCCGTCCCGTAGAAGGGCCAGAGGATTCCGTAAATATCGAGATGGACGAGGCCGCCGAGGACGGCGGCGGCGCTCACGATGAGGAACGGGAGCAGATAGGCTAGAAGCGGATTCCGGCCGGCTGGCAGAAGGAAGGCGGCCGCTTTCCCACCATTGAGGACGTCCAAGCCGAGGTAGAAGAGGAGGAAGACGAGCGCCGAGATCCCGGCCGTGGCCAGACAATAGGATTCGGTGGCCTGGATCTTGCTGAAGCCGTGGAGCGGCCGGAGGACGAAGCCGGCGGCAAGAAGCACCGTGCCGAGGATGACGATGTAACTGATGCGCCCGCGAACAGACGGGACATCCGTCCCGGGGAGGAAAAAGGTGCCGGCAAGCATCCCAGCCGTGACGATAGCCGCGTACGAACCGAAGAGGCTGCCGATATCGACGAATTCGTTGACCGGGCCGAGGAAATCCAGGGCCCCATATCGGCCCCCGATGTAGAGGGCGGCCATCAGGCCGATCGCCGCGGCCAGGATGGTCCTGTTGCCGCGGCAGGCTAGGTAGAGAAGGCATCCGGCGAGATAACACCAGCCGATGATGCCCAAGATCCCCCACCAAGACGTCTGGAGCCAGGTTATCTGGCCGTCCGGCCCCTGGCCGCGGAAAATGATGACCAAGGCCAGAAGGCCGACCGCGGCAGCGACCTTAAGCACAAGATGGATGCGCCTCGCTTGCGGCCGCGCCTCCGTCGGGATGACGGCCCAGAGGGTGATGACGGCCAGTATCGCTAAGAAATACCATAGGTCCTTGTCGATGGCCGCGACAGCTGTGGAGTAGAGATTCTCGTTGACGAGGAGGACGCCGAGGAAGAGAAGGGCCAGCGTCCGGACGAGGATATGGCCGAGAACGGCGGGAGTCTTCGCCCCGCCAGCCTTCCGCCGGGTCAGAGCCACCGGAATGGACACTCCCACGACGAAAAGGAAGCCGGGAAAAACGACGTCAGCCAGCGTGAAAAGGTCCTGATCAGCAGCGGCGTGCTGGAGCATGAAGGGGATGGCAGCCATACCGGCGAGGTAGTTGACAAAGACCATAGCTAGGATGAGGAAGCCGCGGAACGCGTCTAGGCTGGTCAGCCGCTCATTTCTTCGGGCCGCCTTCACAGTAGCTCCGGAAGAAGTCTCAGTCGCCGTCATACGCCACTCCTGTCCTCCTACGGTATTTGTTTGCGGTTCCTAGGGCTCTTGAATAAACGTTCCTAACTCTGTTGTTCTTCTCATTCTGAATGATCTCTTCAATTTTTGCTCAAGTTCTTCTCTGATCACAGGATTACTTTTTGCGATTTCTGTCAATGCAAGCACATCAGCGAAAGACGGTGCTTTTATCTTTGGTATTCAGTAACAGATAGGAACTGCCTTTTCAACGTTAATTGGATATTGCTGTGCCAGGTTCCCTATCGTCTCAGGAACTCCTCACTTCACCCTCGGCGCCTTGTCATTTATGTAGCCGACCAACTCGTCGATATAGGCGGAGGCAAGAGACTCACCTGCAAAGTCCTTTACGTGCCCTACGAATTGGGTGGTGCTCCCTAAAAGACGACCTCAGTCATTTTTGCCGCTCTTTTCTTCGTCGTTTTTAGCTTGATTAGATTGTTCCTTAAGCGCGTCTAACAATGCTAGAGCATCCCATGAGTTTATTACACACACAGAGCGGGTTTATAACATGTGTGAAGCTGACAAAGAGACCGCGCTTAAGGATTTAATTGTTGTTTAATAGCAGACATCTCCCTCACTCTATAGTTGTAATAGTGTATGGTGGCCCAGTTGCGCTTTTAGTAACGCTGCTATCTACTTGGATGCCGTTAAGCGTAGACACCCCTGACCATTGCCTTGAAGTGTTGTAGCCGCCCAAAATACCCATTTTTTCTAAGCTACTGACCGTTAAAGGAAACCGAGAATTGGCCGTTGCGTTGTCCTTACAGACCTCTACGGTAAAATTGTATTGTACGGTAAAATTGTATTGTTGACCGGGGTTTTTGCTTATCGTGCCTTTATAGAACGTTGAGCCGTTAGCGCCAGAACCAATGCCGCCAGACAGATTGAGTGGCTGTGTAATGTTAAAACCCTTAGACTCCACGTCGCGTTGAAAAGCGTTTAGTTGCGCTTGCGAGAGCTGAGGCGGTGAAGGCGTTGCTGTAGCCGCTGCCGTTGCATTGAGCGATGGCGTCGGCGTTGACTTGGTGTTAGGGATGATATTGTTACTGGTTGCGGCATATCCAGCTACTGCTACAGACGTGCCTAAGATTAATACAAGAACCATTGCAGTTATCGTTTTCATTACATACGCATAACTAAGGGGTTAAAAGTGACTTAACTCTTACTCTCTTTTCCACCAAACTGCTGGCCAAGGAGTTAGTATCGTTAGATGCGAAACTCTTCTAGTGGCCGTCCGCGCCGCCTCGCCTATCAATAATTGTACCTAACACCAGGCGCTTACATAAGGGGCTAAAATGCGAGTGACGTTTTTCTTTTCCATCATTCGAGGCATTTCTGAAGCTCCTAAAACACGAAACGAGCGCATCAAGCGCCTGAGTTTATCATGCAACAACGGGTTCACACAGCTTGGTCGCGGCCAATCTACGACACTGCCGAAAATCAGTCACTGAAGGCGGCTATAGACCAACCCGACTGTTGAGAGCGATGGCGCTAGATAAGTTCTTCAAGCTTCTTGGCCAGCTTAGCAACCATCGTTTGACGTGAGTAACCTTGAATAAACTCAGAGCTTGCTCGTTGGACGTGCTTGTCCTCAAAATCATCAAGAGCGGTCTTAAGAACAGGCACCATTGATTCCACGTCATAAGGAAGCACATAGCCACAGTTCCCCGCAGATATAAGTGCGTCCATGGAACCTCCTCGAGGGGAGATGGCCAGTATTGAAAGATTAAGCGCCAAGTACTCCCACAGCTTACTGTTTATGTTTGAAGTACACTTCTCGCACGCGGCGACGACGCCAAAATCCAGGGCGGCCATCGTGGATAATGCAAGTGAGTGGTTTAATTGGCCAATAGGCACAAAACTTCGTAATCTGGACTCGCTTGCAAACGTGCGGAAAGTGGGATCATTACCAACGCTTACCAACGTAAAACGATACCCTTCGAGCTCGAGTACCTTGAGGGCGTGTATCAGGTTTTTTATCACATACTGATAGCCGTAATAAACTCTACCGACAAAGCCGATTACGGGTTTCGCAGGAAACTTAACGAGTGCGTCGGCCGGATAACTCAGATAAGCTGGTTCAAATCCCATTCCGAAAGGAACGACTTTTCGTGCATCTAATCCAAAATCTCTAACCAAATAATCGGCGTGCATGGGAGATTCGACAACCACAAGATCGGCATTGTCCACTATTTCTTGTTCCAATCTACGCACTCGCTTAAACTGATGAGAACACCACCAATGCCAGGAGTTATCTAGTGTCTGTTGCCATTGAGGGTAGCTATGCAGCCAAGGATCTCGAAACTCGGCTACCCACGGCAGTCCGGTGTTGCGTTTGAGTTCCAAAGCTGTTGAGTGTTCAACGCCTAAGCCGTCTACTGAGTAAATAAGCTCAAAATCTCCCGATTCTAGCGCTTGTTGTGCAACTCTGCTTATTAGATTCCGTTCCGGGGCGAAAAAGTACTTGAGTTGGGGGACCCGCAAGTGAGCTGCTGTTTCGCGCAAGAGACGCCGATACCCTTGTGAGGGCCAAGGACACCGCACGATGTTCACCTCTTCTGGTATCAGCGATCGCAAGGATTCATCTTGTGGCCACTGGCTTTGCCTTGGCTTGAGCGAGCGAACCACCGCGGACAACAGCAGGGGTACTGTAGGTACTACTTCAGGCGCAGTAACTACAGTTGGCGAAAACCCGTGTGCAAGCAACCCGCGCACTGTGCTTAGGTTATGCCGAGGCGACGGTCCGGCCAACGGCGGGAAGATAAAAGCAATAAAAAGTACGTTGTGCACCGCTTGCACCTTTTGTTCATTCACACGTGCCATAGGAGGGCCTTACGGCTATAAAGTTTGCTATGGAGTCCGTCGGGCAGTCTGAATCATCGCGGTGTTCATATGTAGTCCAGGATATGTGAACAGGCAAAGTGATAAGCAGTTTTGATAGTGCTCATTCTTCAAGCCACCATGCAATAAGCGGAAGCCGGAGGGCCAAGGACTCGCCATGTGTAAACCGTCAAAATACACATTAGCCAGAACGTCCCACTTTTCAAGCCGTCATCGTTTGAAAAGAGTGGAGACACACTGCCGAATTGGCAAAATCAACCATGAACGCTTGTCGGACAATTTTCCTATCTTGTTTTTCGCATCCAGAAACTAGTGGGCCAGCTGTCATCCCTTGAGTACGAACTGAACGCCCTCCCCAGTGCCTCAGAATGGTTCAAATGCATGTAGCTCCCCGCCCACAAGACAGCAAAACTATCGTTGAACGACAAGAACGCTTGGAGAAGATATTGCTCGTTCCAAAACAAGTGCCAATTCAACACCCACTTCTTGTGATATTCGGCCGGGAAAAGAATGTCGTGAATGTGAATAATAACGCCTTTCTGGAGTCGCGGCAGAATGTCTAAGTATTCATACTGCACGTCGCTTCCGATTTTCAACACGTGGCTTGAGTCAATGAAAAGAATATCACTATCTGACAAATTGTCAAATTGAGACAAAGGGACACTTTGCACTTTTTGGCTGGTTAACTTTGATAGCCCAGGAAAGCCTGCCTTTAGGGTTGCGTTTGGGTATGGTTCAATTGCCGTCAAATCGCAGTCATAACGCTCATTTTCTTCTCTATTTTTTAAAATCGCATATGCCATTAAGTACGTGGAGTTTCCCGAACCAATCTCGATTATTTTACGCGGCTTGAAGTGGCGAATCATACAGTATGCGATTTCGCCATCGACCGGTCCGAAACTGTCATTGTTCACGTAATATTCGTACGGTTTTGCGGGCAGAGCTCTTTGAAAAAGCTCATATTCGCTTTTAAACTCCGATTCAAAGCGTGAGAGTAAGGTTAGTTGACTATCCTCGTTAATATCAACACCAGTAAGTTCTGAGCGTCTCAGCCATACATCGTCTTTTAACTCCCTTAAATCCGGTATTGGAGAGTAAAAACTGTTTTGCGTGATGTTAATCCCAACTTTCTGGCCCAACGACAACAACTTTTGCCTTTGTTTGTTGAAACCAAGTTTGTGGCCTAGCAACGACAACTTCTGCAATATCAGAGCTTCCCCCAACTACCCCAATCTACTTATGACCCGATTTTATTACGTAACACGTATGACCGAGGCCGGCTTACCTTAAGTGTTTCGTTTTATTCGTCCGTTGCCTCCTTGGCAGAAAAAAACTACAAAAGAAGCTCTATCGCCTCGGAGAGAGATTAAGCTAGAGTAGGAATGCGGCTGTCGACGTTTATCTACCTTCCGCCAGACACCCAATAGCGTCCTCTTACGAGCTGATTTACATTCACGGCCCCATGCAGCATAAGCGCGTGACCTTGTTTGCAGTGCGGCCGGACGCGGGCTTTCATGCCGCAGGCCTGCGATATAGCGTAGCAAATCGAACTCCCATTTTGTGCGACCGGTCGTTGGTTCAGACGTATCAAGATCTTGCGGAACTTTCCTTCCTTCACGCACGTCAGCGCCGCAGATCAACGGCACGTGTTTATATGGACAAGCTTTGAGTTTCGAGTAAGGAGGGAGCAAGAAGCGAGTCAAAAAGAAAGGTGCTATCTAAGTAAAGCGCTGCTATTTCAACAACTAGAAGGTGGTTAGCGTGGTCAAAGTAAGCTTCATTATACCCACATATAACAGAGCGCATATTATTCGTCGGAGCCTAGAGAGCGCTCTTGACCAAACGTATCAAGATTTTGAGATCCTTATCGTTGATGATGGATCGACAGACGAAACCTTCAACGCGCTGGCCCCTATCCTCCAACTCCCGCGTGTGCGGTATTTGAGCCTCGAAAAAAACAAGGGAAGTCAAGCCGCGCGCAACACTGGAATAAAAAACGCTCGCGGAGATTACATCGCATTTTTAGATTCGGATGATACGTGGGTTCCTAAGAAAATAGAGCTGCAGCTCGATGCGCTAAGAAAGAAAGGCAAAGATTGCGTTGTTGTAACCGGCATCTCGAAGATCGAAAACGGAGCGCAAACCAAGTTCTTCGATAGACGGTATGAGGGGTATGTATATCCTGAGCTACTTGCAAGGGATGGCCCAGGTTATGGGTGTTTGCTCGTGCCACGAGCATGGTTCACACAAATTGGCTTTTTAGACGAGAGTATTTCAGCATTCGCAGACTGGGATACGTGTATATCGCTTTCCAAACTTTTTGAATTCACAACCGTAAGTGAACCATGCGTCAGCTACTACCAAGATGACCTAAGTGCCGTTCAAAAAAATAAACGTGAATTAGCACGTAGTTATCAGTACATTGTCGAAAAACATCAAAAGGACATGGTGCGGTTTATCGGTAGACGCGGCTTAGCACGACATTACAAGACAATGGCGCTGTCTTTCGATGATGCAGGCGATTTCAGCCGGTGTCGAACCTACATGGTGAGGGCATTCAAAAACGATGACGGAGACCCAATAACATTTTTTCTCGCTCTCTTTACGTTGCTAGGCGAGCGGGCATTTCATCTTCGAAGGCCGATAGCTTATCTTAAAAAATGCGTTATGGACAAGCTAGCTCGACATAAAACGCGTATTCCGTGAAGGTGAATATCCAAATTTTCGTTCTGCGGTCTATATTTTGCACTGCGCCATCCTAAACGCGTGCACGTCTTTCTTCTTCGCTCATCTCGCTGCGCGGGCGTGCTCAAGTAGTGAAGCAGCTGCAGCGCACTTGCGACCCGCGGCTATTGAACGTTGATCGCTAATTCGCTGCTCGTCGATGCGGCATAAGAGCTGTCGCCGGGGGTGGCGGCGTAGTACTGGAACTGGGCAGCTCCTTCCCAGCTCTTCATTAACTTGGCCTGGCCGTTGGCGTCGGTGTTTGCGGTGATGTCGTAATAGCGCACGTTGTCTACGTAGTGGTAGATGGAGGCGGACTTGCCACTAAGGGGGTTCCCTCCGCTCGTGAGGGTGGCGGTGAAGGTGACGTATTGGTAGGGATCGGGGGTGGTGGTGGATGCGGAGAGGGCGACGCTCGTCGCGGATTTGACGTTGATCGCTAATTCGCTGCTCGTCGATGCGGCATAAGAGCTGTCACCGGGGGTAGCGGCGTAGTACTGGAACTGGGCGGCTCCTGCCCAGCTCTTCATTAACTTGACCTGGCCGTTGGCGTCGGTGTTTGCGGTGATGTCGTAATAGCGCACGTTGTCTACGTAGTGGTAGATGGAGGCGGACTTGCCACTAAGGGGGTTCCCTCCGCTCGTGAGGGTGGCGGTGAAGGTGACGTATTGGTAGGGATCGGGGGTGGTGGTGGATGCGGAGAGGGCGACGCTTGTGCTCTGCCCGCCGACCTTAACTATCAATTCGCTGCTCGTCGATGCGGCATCAGAGCTGTCGCCGGGGGTGGCGGCGTAGTACTGGAACTGGGCGGCTCCTGCCCAGCTCTTCATTAACTTGACCTGGCCGTTAGCGTCGGTGTTTGCGGTGATGTCGTAATAGCGCACACCGTTGACGTAGTGGTAGATGCAGACGGACTTGCCACTAAGGGGGTTCCCTCCGCTCGTGAGGGTGGCGGTGAAGGTGACGTATTGATAGGGCGAAGGGGTGGTGGTGGATGCGGAGAGGGCGACGCTCGTCTGGGTCTTGGCTGAACTGGTTGCGGGGTAATACGTCTGTAAGTTGGCAACTATATCTTCGAATCCGAGCGCTTTGTATCTGCTCAGCCCTTGAGCGTTACTACCGCACCAGACGTGGAAATGGGTGAAGCCGACGCCATTATCGTAGGACCAATCGAGCATTGACTTGTAACTGGGCGTACCGCCGTTCTTTGAGTTGGTCAGTATAGGGTTGTAATCCTTTCCATCAGAACCGTACTCCCATAATCCGGCCAGGATGCCGTTCTGCTTTCCTAACGCTGCGGCCTCCTTTGCTCCTGTCTGGATGTAAGGCCATTCCGACGTGTAATAGCTCTCCCAGCTGTTCGTGACCGTGAAAGAGTGCTTGTACATGTCTTTCCAAAGGCCACATTGGTCACAGTTGTAGTTCACGTAGCCTTTGAAGTATTGCGCCATATAATCGAGATCGCCGGCCCTTCCTCCTTCTGAAGCGACGTACTCCCAGCCCGCGTTTTTGAGCGATTGGAAGTAGCTGGCAAAATCCGTTATCGGCGTGCTCTGAAGCGTTCCACCGCTCCAAATGACGACTTCAACGTCGATAATCGGCCTCATACCAAGCGATTTGATCTTGTTGAGCTCAGCTTGGTACGTCCCCTTGTCCGGAACTACCAAGTGCACGACGGAAAACCCGTGCGCCTTAAAATAGTCGAGTGAGCCGTCATTTACCATTGACGGCGGGCAGCCGATCTGATACTCAATAGGGTGCGTGGTTGCCGCATTGGTAGTAACAGCCGTAGCAGCGGTCAAAAACGTAACCAGAATCAAAATAACCGCGAATTTTGTATTGAACTTGCTTAAGCGTTTCATTCGGGCGCGTATTTCGTCAGAAGGCTTCAACATGTTCCTCATCCGCTTAAGAGCGGGAATTAAGCAGTTAAATGCGAATCACAGGTGTGTGGACTATCAGTTCTTTTTGCGATATTACTTAATCTTTGTTATATGGGTCCGATCCATCCGAATTAAGCGTTCCGAAAATGGTGCCAGATGCGTCGATTATCGCCTTTAATAGCGTAGAATCCAAACAGAAGTATCAACGCCTTATCGCAGGTCAGTTTGTCGCACTCTAAAGCTTCAATGTGCTCTCAGTGCTTGTTATCCGCTCGATCGCCGAGTTCCTAGGTCCTGGTGTTTTTATGTAAATGACGGAAAATCCGAGAAACCAGACTGGGAAGAGCACATAGCTGGCATAATCGTGTACTGCCCAGAGCACATTAGCGCGTAATAATAACCAGCCACGAAAAGCAACAATAACCTAGCGAAGTTCTGGAGATAGTGCCTATCAAACCAAAAATTGGTGGCCCAATCAAGAAGTTGTTCTGTATTCTTCGGTCGACGACCATTCACCGACCTCAGGTGTGTTACAATCACGCATTCGGCGCAGTCAGGAGTTATGCACAGTAACCTTGCATAACAGAATGAGGGCTGACGTGGCCTGATCCCCGCTACTGCACGTTCACCGTGACGACGCTGCTCGTCGATGCGCGCATGAGCTGTCAGCGGCGAAGGTAGCATAATAGGTACGTGGGGCGGCGTCGGCTCAGCTTGTGGCCCAGATGACCTGGCCTTTATCGTTGGTGTTCTGGGAGATGTCTTCGTCGTAACGAGCGCCGTTGGTGTAATAGCATTTAGTGACGGGATTAGAGGAGAGGGGTGTTGTGGTGCTCTTATGGTGGCGGTGCGCGTTGCTCGATGCGGGGTGACTCATGCGCCCTGGTAGTTGCCACCTGGAGCGGCCGTAGTGGCGGCTTTGCATACCGCCGATAGAGATCCAGAAGCTGCCCTCCAACGTTGTTGGAATAGGACCCCTGCCTGACCGCGCCGTCGTCGCCAAGGGTTAAGACGTCGATGCGCCCATTACCCGAAAGACGGCGGGTGAGGTGTTGGGGGCAAGGTCAGGTAGCCTTCGAGGGGTTCCCAGGCGTGTTAAGCATGCGATGTGTGCCAGAGTGCGTTGTCGGAGCCGACGGCGAAGACGTCGAGTCGGCCGTTGCTCGAGGTAGCGGCGGGTGAGGAGGTGGAGGGGATCCAGCCGCCGAGGTTGGTCCAGTCGGTGGACCAGACGCCGTTCACGTAGGACTTTTGATAGAGTGCGTTGTCGGAGCC
>Ga0209124_10001157_pt1 | contig 11050 bp, 6 predicted proteins | sample BarGraIncu01122A_FD_184502 | JGI IMG/M metagenome (GOLD analysis project Ga0209124, IMG submission 184502) | Arctic peat soil microbial communities from Barrow, Alaska - Barrow Graham LP Incubations 011-22A (SPAdes) (version 2) | ecosystem: Environmental > Terrestrial > Soil > Wetlands > Peat...
AATTGGCTGCAACGACTGAAAAACTTTTAGCACTTCATTTCGTATAGCATTTGCATCTAATGATGAAGGAGGTTCCATTGCCGTAAGTCCAACCATTTGAAGCAGATGGTTCTGAACCATATCCCTTAGTGCACCTGAAGAGTCATAATACCCGCCTCTTTGCTCTACTCCAATGCTTTCGGCAGAAGTAATTTCAATACGGTGAATATAGTTTCTGTTCCAGAGTGGCTCGAACATACCATTTGCGAACCTCATAACAAGCAGATTCTGAACTGTTTCCTTGCCCAGGTAATGATCTATCCTGTAAATCTGTTCCTCAGATATCAGTTCATGCAGTTTCTTATTGAGCTTAAGTCCCGATTCAAGATCATATCCAAATGGCTTCTCAATAATCAATCGCCTGAAACCATTTTCCTGATCGTTTAAACCAGCTTTTGAAAGATTTATTGCAATTACCTCATATAAGCTGGGAGGTGTAGCCATATAAAAAATATAATTTCCCCCTGTTTCAAGTCTTAAATTGAGTTCTGATAAATATGATTTCAACTCTAAAAATCCTTCCCCAGAAGAACTATCCAGGGGAAAATAATAGAGGTTCTCTGCAAATGATGTTGTAAGATTTTTGTCAGTTACTTTTTCCTCAGAAAATGATATGATAGCATCACTCATTTTTTTCCTGAAATCCTCATTTGAAATTATTGTGCGCCCGACTCCGATAATAGCATATTTCTCAGGCATGAGTTTTTGAATTTTTAATGAGAAAATTGCAGGAATCAGCTTTCTTGAAGCAAGATCGCCAGAGGCCCCGAATATCACAATTATAAGGTTCTTAGGATTTTCCATACAGATATGACTTAAGCGTAATATAAAGTTACAAGGTAACAATAAAATTCTCAAATTGTTTCCGTACCGGATGAAATGGTACTTCGATTAGGGATTCCTCGCTGTTAATTAACAGGTTCATAACTTTTAATGATTTTTATTAATATTTATTAATATTTTATTGGTTATTGCGATAATTTGTAAGAATAAGTAGTATATTTGCAAACAAATGTTAACACAAATGAACTATTCTAAATCCATAAGAACATTATACATCATTAAAAGGTTAATTGGAACTGACTGAGAATGGTGTTTTGTACGGATTAGGTATGACCGTTCTCTGGAAAAACAGAGAACGGTTTTTTTGTATAAATTGCAGGACAGAAATATATAATGAATAAGATGAAGAAAGAGCGGCCACAAAAACAAGGCTTGTACAGACAGGAATTTGAGCATGAAAATTGCGGAATAGGGTTTGTTGCACACCTCAAGGGGAAAAAATCACATTCAATTATCAGTCAGGGACTCGATATCCTATCAAATATGACCCATCGGGGTGCGGAGGGAGCTGATAGCAAAACCGGTGATGGGGCTGGTGTACTTATTCAGGTTCCACGTGATTTTTATCTCATTCAGGGATATTCACTTCCTCCGGAAGGACAATTCGGAACAGGTTTGTTATTCCTTCCCCAGGATAGTTCTGATGCAGAAAAGTGCAAGGAGATTCTGATCAATCTTGTGAGTGAAGAAGGAGTGAAACTGATTGGATTCCGCGATGTACCCAGAAATAATTCAGTTATTGGAGAGATATCACATGCTGCTGAACCGGTTATCCTTCAGATTCTCCTTGGAGCAGATATCTCCCAGGAAGATCTTGAAGTTAAATTATACATTATCAGGAAACGTGCTGAAAATATAATCCGCAATTCGGATATTAAACAAAAGAGTTTTTTCTATATCCCCAGCCTTTCCACAAAAGTACTTGTATATAAAGGTATGCTCACATCAAATCAGCTTGGAGAGTATTTCCTCGATCTGAATGATGAGCGTCTACAAAGTGCTATAGCACTGGTGCATTCGCGGTTTAGTACCAACACCTTCCCAAGCTGGGATCTTGCACAGCCATTCAGAATGCTTGGTCATAACGGCGAGATCAACACAATTAAGGGAAACCGTTTCTGGATGGAAGCAAGGGAATCTATACTTAAATCAGAAAAGCTTGGCGACCTTTCAAGATTGTATCCTATCATTGAACCAGACAAGAGCGATTCAGCCTCGCTTGATAATGTTTTGGAATTTCTGATAATGAGCGGAAAATCGCTCCCTTATGCAATGTCGGTTCTCATCCCCGAATCAATAAATGACAAGAACCCCATTTCTCCTGAATTAAAAGCTTTTTATAAGTATCATTCCACATACCTTGAACCATGGGACGGACCTGCATCACTTATATTTTCTGATGGCCGTTACATTGGAGGGATGCTAGACAGGAACGGACTCAGACCATCGAGGTATGTGATAACAACAAATGACCTGATAGTGATGGGTTCCGAAGCCGGTGTTCAGACATTTGCTCCTGAGGAAATAAGGGAAAAAGGACGATTGAAGCCGGGAAAGATGATTCTGGTAGATACCGAAGCAGGTAAAATATTTTATGACGAGGAGCTTAAAGCGAAACTTGCAAATGAATATCCATATGGTCTGTGGATTCAGCAGAATATGGTGAAGCTCGAAAAGATTGAAACCGGTCACGTTGAAAGTCCTGATATGGGAGATGAGTATTATAAATATATTACCTCCTTCAATTACTCGCTGGAAGATACCGACAAGATCATAAAGGAGATGGCTGCAACAGGTAAAGAGCCTATCGGGTCGATGGGAAATGATGTTCCTATTGCAGTACTCTCAAGAAAACCTTACAGATTATTCAACTATTTCAAACAGCTTTTTGCCCAGGTTACAAACCCTCCTATCGATCCTATAAGGGAAGAGCTGGTTATGACTCTTTCAGGCTATCTGGGATCACTGCAGCAAAACCTGCTTGAGATATCTCCCGATCATGTTAAAATGGTACGATTCAGAAATCCTGTTATATCCAATACATATTTCCAGGTTGTCAAGAATTTAAGGTATAAAGGTTTCTCTGCAGCTAACCTTCAGCTTCATTTTGATGCCATGAAAGGTGCTGAAGGGTTGCAGGATGCTGTAGAACAATTATGTAAAGATGCTGAAAGAGCAGTTGATGAAGGGAAAAATTATATCATCCTTTCTGACCGTGGAATAACTGAAAATAAAGCTCCAATACCATCGTTACTTGCTGTTTCTGCTGTACATCATCACCTTATAAACACACGTAAAAGGATGCAGATCGATATTGTTGTAGAATCTGCCGAACCACGTGAAGTGATGCATTTTGCTCTTCTATTCGGTTATGGAGCCAGCATCATCAATCCATATATGAGTTTCGCCATAATTGACAAACTTGTCAAAGAAAAGGCAATACAGCTTGATTATCAGAAAGCTGAAGAAAATTATGTGAATTCCGTAAATAAAGGAATTCTGAAGATTATGTCGAAGATGGGAATCAGCACTCTCAGAAGTTACAGATCGTCACAGATATTTGAAGTAGTTGGTATACATCCCGATATAATTGACAAATACTTTGCAGGAACAATATCGAGAATTGGTGGTATTGGGATGAGTGAAATTGCAGAAGAAGTTCTTATCCCTCACAGAAAAGCATTTATTGTAGAACAGCAACCCGAAATTCTCACAGAAGGGGTATATTCTTACCGGAAAAACGGGGAGCATCATGCCTGGAACCCTGAAACTATTTCGTTGCTCCAATGGAGTACCAGAACTAATGATTACTCCAAGTTCAAAGAATATAGCAAACTGGTAGATGCTGATACTGCCAGTCCTGGTTTTATCAGAGGTCTTTTAAGAATAAAGAAAAATCCTATCCCGCTAAGTGAAGTCGAACCTGTTGAGAAGATTATGAGGCGGTTTGTGACAGGAGCTATGTCTTATGGTTCCATCAGCCGCGAAGCTCACGAGACCATGGCTATCGCAATGAATCGAATAGGTGGTCGCAGTAATACCGGAGAAGGCGGAGAGGATCCTGTAAGATTTATACCTCTGGAAAACGGAGACAGCGTAAGAAGTGCCATTAAGCAGGTAGCCAGCGGACGTTTCGGTGTAACAACCGAATACCTTGTTAATGCTGATGAAATACAGATAAAGATAGCACAGGGTGCAAAGCCCGGAGAAGGCGGACAGCTTCCCGGACATAAAGTGGATAAGATCATTGCCAGAACAAGATATTCAATACCGGGCATTACCCTTATCTCTCCTCCCCCGCACCATGATATATATTCAATTGAAGATCTGTCACAACTTATCTTCGACCTTAAGAATGTTAATCCAAAGGCAAAGATCAGTGTAAAACTGGTATCAGAGAGCGGAGTCGGGACCATAGCAGCTGGTGTTACAAAAGCAGGAGCCGATCTTATTACAATCAGCGGTTATGAGGGGGGAACAGGAGCCAGTCCGTCATCCTCAATCAAACATGCAGGATTACCGCTCGAACTTGGTCTGGCAGAATCGCAGCAGACTCTTGTAATGAATAACCTCCGGAGAAAAGTTATACTTCAGGCCGATGGTCAGTTAAAAAGCGGAAAAGACATAATAATAACTGCCCTCATGGGCGCTGAAGAATTCGGATTTGCAACAAGTGCACTGATTGTAATGGGATGTGTAATGATGCGCAAATGTCATCTTAATACATGTCCTGTTGGTGTAGCGACACAGAATGCAGAACTAAGAAAAAGATTCAGAGGAAAAGCAGATAATGTTGTTACTTATTTCAGGTTTTTGGCGGAAGAAGTGCGGGAGTATCTTGCTGAACTTGGCTATGCAAAGATGGATGATATTATTGGCCGGTTTGATCTGCTCGAAAGAAACCCTGAAGTTGATCATTGGAAAATAAAAAATCTCGATCTCTCCGGATTACTTTCTATGCCTGCTGAATCTGCTGTAAATGCAATGCATTGCGTAGATATTCAGGATCATAAAATCAATCATGTTCTTGATCTTGAACTGATAGCAGAAGCTGAAAAAGCCATTTCAGATAAACAACATGTATTAATCCAAAGATCTATTCATAATACCGACAGGACAATCGGAGCCATGCTCTCAGGAAAGATCGTAACAATTCATGGACCTGAAGGATTACCTGAAGGAACAATTAAATGCCGATTTAACGGATCAGCAGGTCAGAGTTTTGGCGCTTTCCTGTCACCTGGTGTTGAACTTCACCTTGAGGGCGATGCTAATGATTACCTTGGGAAAGGTCTTTCAGGAGGAAGAATCATAGTTGTACCTCCTCAAGGATCTACTTTTGAATCTGATAAAAACATTATCATTGGTAATACAGTTCTTTATGGAGCGACACGAGGAGAAATTTACATATCAGGAGTTGCCGGAGAACGCTTTGGAGTAAGAAACAGTGGTGCAATTGCTGTAGTAGAAGGGGTTGGAAACCATTGCTGCGAATATATGACGGGAGGACGGGTTGTAGTTCTTGGAAGAACAGGCAGCAACTTTGCTGCCGGGATGAGCGGGGGAATTGCTTACGTATTTAACGAACATGGAGATTTTGATTATTACTGCAATATGGGAATGGTGGAACTCTCTCTTGTTGAAGATTACGGAGATGCAAATGAGCTGACAGAACTAATCATGAAGCATTATCAGTTTACCCAAAGCAAAAAGGCAAAAATGATCCTTGATGATCTTAGCCGGTACATTCCGATGTTCATCAAAGTCATTCCTTACGATTACAAGAAGGTCCTTCAGGAACAGAAACTGGAAGAGATAAGGAAGAAAATAGCTGATGTTGAGCTTGATCTGGAAATCAGTGCAAGCTGAGGTTAAGATTAAGGTTGAGGTTGAGGTAGAGGAAAAAATAAAAAGAGTAAGAAGTATAAATAAACGTTATGGCGGATATAAATGGATTTCTAAAGATAAAGAAGAAAGTTGCGGGAAACAGACCCCTTAACGAAAGGATCTGTGATTTCAGTGAAGTGGAGCAGGTACTTAACAGCGAAGACAGGATGCTGCAGGCTTCACGATGCATGGATTGCGGTATTCCATTTTGCCATTGGGCTTGTCCTGTAGATAATTTAATTCCCGAATGGAATGACCTGCTTTACAAAGGTGACTGGAAAGGCGCATATAAAAGGTTGAATGCCACAAATAATTTTCCTGAATTTACAGGAAGGATTTGTCCTGCCCCCTGCGAGCATGCATGTGTGCTGAATATAAACCAGGAGCCTGTAACCATACGTGAAAATGAGGTAGCTATAGTTGAAAAAGCATTTTCAGAAGGTTACGTTAAGCCTGAACCTCCAAAATACCGTACAGGGAAAAAAGTTGCTGTTATCGGCAGCGGCCCGGCAGGAATGGCTGCTGCTGATCTTCTGAACAAAACAGGACACCTCGTAACACTTTTTGAGAAAGATGATATGGCGGGAGGATTATTGAGATATGGTATTCCCGATTTTAAACTAAGCAAGTCAACAATAGACCGTAGACTCGACCTCATGATAAAAGAGGGACTAATTATCAGAACAGGTGTAACCATTGGAAAAGATATTTCAGGAAGAGATCTGATGGAACAATTTGACGCAATCTGCATAACTATCGGTGCCGGCCATCCAAGAAGACTGACTGTGGAAGGAAGCGAATTCGAAGGAATACATTATGCAATGGATTTTCTTACTGCCCAGAACATGGTGAATGCAGGCAAGTTATCAGCTGCAAATAATCACAGGAGTGCAGAAGGTAAAAAAGTACTCGTAATTGGAGGAGGAGACACGGGATCAGACTGCGTCGGGACCTCAATACGACAGAAAGCTTTAAGCGTTACACAGATAGAAATACTTCCTAAACCACCGGTTACAAGAGCGGATAATAATCCATGGCCATACTGGGGAAAGATACTAAAGACAACTACATCACATGAAGAGGGTTGCGAAAGACTTTGGAACACCTCAACCTTAAGATTTGCAGGCGATGGCAAAATTACTAAAGGAACAGAAGTCGAGGATGTGTTATGGGAGTCAGAAAATGGCAGATATGTTATGAAACCTGTACCCGGCACAAGAAGAGTAATTGAGACCGATCTTGTACTTATTGCAATGGGATTTGTTCATCCTGTATTGGATGGATTGCTTTCAGAACTGGGTCTGGACCTTGATCTGAGAAAAAACATAAAGGTTAACGAAAGCTATGGGACAAGTGTTAATAAAGTATTTGCAGCAGGCGACTCAATTAGCGGTGCAAGCCTGGTGGTTAATGCGATTGCTTCAGGAAGGAAGGTGGCAAAACAGATTGACAAGTTTCTGAAAAAATCTTAGTCCTTTTGTTTCCCGCTGATCATGCAGATTTACGCAGATAATAAAAATCTCATCAGCGTTGTGCGATATCTGCGGGAAAGATCTTATTCAATACCACACTAAAGATAGTTCTATCCGATTCATTGCTGATAAAACTAACTTTCCCTTTCAGGTAATTTTCAGTCAACAGTTTAATACTATACGTTCCAATACCCCGGCCATGTCCTTTTGTACTAAATGATCTCTGAAATAACTGCATCTTAACATTTTCAGGGATAACTTTTTCGTTTTTTACCCAGAATCTTACCTTTTCTGACAGGCTTTCAGCTCCTATAATTACTTCCCCATGAACTTCTGTAGCTTCCAGTGCGTTCTTAACGAGATTGATAATAACCCGCTGTAAAAGCATTTTGTCGGTTTCAAAATAGATATTGACACAATCCTCAGCTATACAAGTCTGTTTATTCTTTCCTACTTCGTGAGAATTGATTTTTCTAATAGTAGATTCAATTAACTCCATGGAATTTACAGGTTCAATTGTAACCTGAAGATCTCCGTTCTCAGCAGAACGTATCTGTCTGTGCAACACAATTTCTTCGACCATATCCCGGCTAGCTTCTTCAGAAATAGTTATCAGTTCACGGGCTTTCTCCGGGTCAGTTCCTTCTTTTAAAATTGCCAGGATTCCGTTAAGCCCTCCCGCGCTATTCAATAAATCGTGAAAGAAAATCCGTTCAAGGGCATTACGTCTTTTTTCATTGCTGATGTCCTGAAGCATAAGTACATAATATGTATGACCTGCTAAAACGATTGGTGTGGAGCTGACATTCAGATCCAGGCTATTTTGTTTTCCATTTACATTCGTCGTAATCCTTGTCTCTTTTGATGATCTCAATCCTGTTTTCTGGCTCTCAAGAATAGCATTCACTGCACCACAATATGCGCAAGCCAATGAAGTGCCACAACCATAGGCCTCGTCTGCCGAGTGGATACATGAAATAACTTCTCCCAGCCTCTTCCCCAAAATAGGATCAAGTGTTTCGATTCCAAGAGAAGTCAGAAAATCATTGTTCGCAAATACTATCTGCCGGTTCTTATCTATAATAGCAGCAATACCAGCTATTGTTCCAAATATTTCAGTAATTAACTTTTGCGATTTAACAAGATCATATTCTTCTAACAATTCCTCTATAGTAGATCTTTTTGCCGATGCAAAATTTGTCTTTTCTTCTTCCATTGCTATTCCCTGTATAAGGTACATTTTCCAATATGCAAATATACATTTCTAATTCATTTTATCGTTAAAAACACGAATCTTACCGATGTACTATTCAACCAGGTATATCAGATTTGGTTATTCTTGCATTTCTCTATCTGATGATGGTTTTCTATCTGTTTTACCTGATACTTGTGCCAGTTTTTCCTGATAAAAAAAATTCTCAGCTAATTGGTAAAGAAAAACAACATTGCTATTGTAATACCAACCAGAAAAACTGCAATTGGTAATAACAAAAGTAATTCCTGTCCAGGTTCCATTTTTAGACTCTTCCAGCTTCTCCTAAGATTTCTCAGACTCAAGTATAAGCCAGATAAAAGAAGAATAGCCTGAAAAATAGAAATATACCTTGGCAATAGCTGATGCCATGGAGTATTAGCCGTTCCAAAGAAATCCCAGCCCCATCCAAACGGATCTGATAATGACTGAAGTATAAAACTGACATTTACGAATAGCATCGGAATAACAAAAGCAATCCAGAGAAAAAGCCCAAGAGGAAGCAATACCCCTGCCGATTTCAGAAATGATGACTTTGTGGTGACATCCGTTTTTGATAGCCTGAGACTAACGTAAGAAAAAAGATAAATTATCCCGGGCATCACCACCAATGCCATCAACCATACTATGATTGCATAAATACCAAAGAGGCCCCAGTTTCCTTTATCGAGGATATTAACAAAATCACGAACTACCGGCCAATGTCCTTCATAAAGAATACAATACACTATTGCAAGAGTAAATATTGCAATGCTGAGCCATGCCTGTCCCATATTGCGGGTGCCGAGTTCAGAAGCGAAAGGCCGTTTATATAGCGATACATTATTATACATACAGCTCCTGGTACATTCAAGGCATAAGCCGCAATCGGAATTTTCCTTTAATTCTCCTACATTAATACCATACGGACAAGCCCAACCTTCTGGACTCCCTTTCTGGCAATACTGAGGTTTACAACGGTCGCATACAGCCTGCGATTTATTCCTTATTGAAAGCATGCTCATCCTGGAATATGGCCCTACAAAAACACTCACAGGACATATATACCTGCAGAAACTGCGGAGTTCCCATATAAACGACATAAATGTTGGAACGAGCAACAACATTAAAACAGTGAGACCTGAGATTAATGGTCTTGCAACGAGAGTTGTAGAAAAAGTGGCCAAAAGCATAAAAAAGAATAGTCGGGGCCAGTCATTACTCAACCACTTTGGCCATTTAAGAAAAAGCCCTGAGAACTTATTATTGTATTCCCTAGTTTTGCCCTTTATTGGTGAGAAAAAAGACTTTCGCTGAAAAAGATCTCCGAATAATGGCAATGGACATATGGTGCACCATATTCTTCCGAAGAAGGGAGTCAGAAGCGCTACCAGAAAAAATAACCATATTGCCCACATCAGAAGGACCCCGAGGTTTCTTCCTGATACCTTTGTACCCAGAGTTGAAGTCAAGATCACAACATAGATCATGATCATTGCGAAAATGATCAGCAGTATCTGTGGCCATCTGGAGAGAATGATCTTCTTTAAAATGCCAGAACCGGCTAACATGTCTTTGTATTCTGATTTGTTTTCTTCCTGCTGAAGATTCTTTTCTATTCTTCTGAATATTCTCCTGAACCACAGAAACAAAATTCCTATAATACATCCAAGGCTGAATATGAGTAAAGTATTGGGAAATAACACAAGTTTGCCCTGTTCAAATGCATGCATAGGGCCACACCAAACATGACACCGGTAATTGCTTCTTGCAACCAGATAGTTTAGAATTCCGGGATGCCTGGCTATAAATGTAACTTCGTGAGTTATTACGGGAGCAGCAGTCGGATCACTGGTTTTGAATACTGTGACATCCTCGTTGCTTGGAGTAACCTTAGCATCAATATCAAATTCCTCGAGATAAAAAGAGTGACCTGTATCGTCAGTTGAAAATGTAAGATGAAGAGTATCGCCTCTGTTACAGCGAATCACTGAAGGGTCTTTGCCATAGCGAAAGCTCCTTATGTGGATATGCCGGCTAACAGGGGTTTGAGTTAAAAGCTGACAGATTAAAGATGGGATTAATCCGAAAAGAAATATGACAATTATTTGAATACCTGATTTTTCAAACCTTTCCATGAATATATATAATGCTCATTTATTTGACTTTAACAGCCTACTGAAGGCTTTATTTAATGGATCAAAAGGTAATTAAATTTTAATTAGAAATCAGCCGATCATATTTTTATTAGATTTGCAATGTTTCTGACTCTGTTCCTTTTATTATTTATTTTTCACGCAAAGACGCAAAGACGCAAAGACGCAAAGAAATAATGGCAAAAGAAAATAAAAACCAAAGACAAAATAATAGAGGATTAAAAAATCTTATCCCCGCATTACTTATCTTAATCATTTTTGCAGGTATTCCAATGTTCTTTCTGAATTTCCAGGCGAAGCGCAGCGGAATGACATGGGGTGGTGTTATTCACAGAATACTTAACAAATCCGGGGAGAAGGATAATGTTTCAGGCGTTACTCCTGATAAAACAAGCACCAATAACATAAAGTTCCTCGATCCG
>Ga0209124_10001159_pt1 | contig 11044 bp, 12 predicted proteins | sample BarGraIncu01122A_FD_184502 | JGI IMG/M metagenome (GOLD analysis project Ga0209124, IMG submission 184502) | Arctic peat soil microbial communities from Barrow, Alaska - Barrow Graham LP Incubations 011-22A (SPAdes) (version 2) | ecosystem: Environmental > Terrestrial > Soil > Wetlands > Peat...
ACGGCGAGCGCAGGAGGCTTTCGCTTTCCATGAAGCGCGTCGAAGGCGGCCCCGTGGTGATCGAGGCGGCGCCCAGAGTGGCCGAGCCCGCGAGCGAGGAAGAGGCCGAGACCGAGACCGAGACCGAGACCGCGAGCGAGGAAGAGGCCGACGCTGAGACCGAGCCCGAGACCGAGACTGTGAGCGAGGAAGAGGCCGAAGCCGAGGCTGAGGCTGAGCCCGCGAGCGACGAGGTCGTCGAAGCGGAGCCCGAGGTCGAGGCGGAAGAAGAGGAAAGCACCGAAGCCGTAGTTAGCGAGCAGTCGGCTGAAGGCGAGCAAGAGGACACCGAGTCGGAGCTCGCCGAGGCCGGCGAGACGGCCGCGGACGAGTCCAGCGAGTAGTGCCCGGCCGGCCGCTTGCGGTCGCGCTGACGGGTGGCGTCGGCGCCGGTAAGAGCGAAGCGCTGCGCATGTTCGAGGCGCTTGGTGCTGCGATCCTCTCCAGCGACGAGGTCGTGCACGATCTTCTGGAACGCGACGAAGAGGTACGCGCCAGACTCGAGATTCGCTTCGGCCCCGGTGTTCTGACCAGCGAGGGCGGTATCGATCGTGCTGTGCTCGGCCGCCTGGTCTTCAAGCACCCCGAGGGTCTCTATTTCCTCGAGTCGGTTCTCCACCCGCGGGTAATTCGCGAGCAGAGGCTATTTCGCGAGAAGCTCGCCGCATCGCCCGATGCGCCTCCGATCTGCGTGATCGAGGTGCCCCTTCTGTACGAGGTGCGCGGCGAAGGCCGCTTCGACAGGGTCGTGGTCATCACCGCCTCGGTTGCCCTGCGCCGAGAGCGCGCCGGTTCTCGCCTCGACGAGCGTGAGGAACGACTTATCTCCGACGCCGAGAAGGTGCGTCGCGCCGACTTCGTCTTTCGTAACGACGGCTCGCTCGCGGAGCTCCAAGCGTTCGTCAGCGGTGTCTGGCAAGAGCTTCTCGCCCAGGTGGACGCTTGAGATACCTGTTCGGGCTCGCGCTGGCCGCGGTCGCCCTGTTTTGCGGCTTCGCCTATGTTCACTTTGCTCAGCCGGCCTGGTGGGCGCGCATGTGGCACCCGCTTCGCTACGAGCAAATCGTGCTCGGGCACGCCGCCAACTACGATCTCGATCCCGCGCTGCTCGCCGCCGTTATCTACCAGGAGAGCCGCTTTCGTGCCGACGCCCGCTCGTCCTCGGGCGCGATCGGCCTGATGCAGCTGATGCCGCAGACCGCGCAGGGAATTGCCGATCACACCGGCGGCTCCCGTTTCAAGCTCTCGGATCTCGACGATCCGGAGATCAACATTCGTTACGGCGCCTGGTACCTGGGCCACCTCATGAAGAAGTACGGGTCGGAGAAGCTGGCTCTCGCCGCCTACAACGCCGGTCAGCAGAACGTCGATAACTGGCTGGCCTCCGGCGAGGGCATCGCTTTTCCCGAGACGCGCGCCTACGTCGCCCGGGTCGAGAGCCTGAAGAAGCTCTACCGGCGTATCTACCCGGTTCTGCGCAAGAGCCAGAAGTCTCCCTAGCGACAGCGTGCCGTGCCGGGCTCGCCTTGACGCCGAGACAGTTAGCAAATAAGCTAAATAACGAAATGGCAGTACAGGACGTATATCGCGCCCTCTCCGATCCGGAGCGCAGGAAGATCCTCAAGCTCTTGCAGGACGGACCGCTCCCGGCCGGGGCCATCGCCGCCGAGTTCGAGATCTCCTGGCCTTCGGTTTCGCGGCATCTCGGATTGCTCACGAACGCCGGTCTGGTCTCGCACGAGCGAAACGGCCAGCAGGTCATCTACCAACTGACTACGTCGGTGCTCGTCGACATAGTCACCGAGCTGGCCGAGCTCACGCGCGTCGGGGGCACGACGGCAAAGCAAATCGCCCAAGAAAGGGAAAAATGATCCTCGCCTCTCTCCCGACGATCGGTGTCGTCATTCTCGCCGTGGTCGTGGCGCTCGTGTTCTTCGCTGCGGGCTGGGTGCTCGCCGACGCCCGCTCGCGCGGTCTGCCGCTGCGCAAGGCGCTCACCTGGGCGGCGTTGCAGGGAATCGAGTTTCCGCTCTTCTTCTGGCTCTACCGGCGCGGCCGCCCGCGGCGGATTAAACGCCCGTCCCGCTAGGCCCGGCGCCTTTCTAACGGGGCGGGCTCTAGCCCGCGAAGATCACGCAAGAGCGCCTCGCCTCGAACCCTTCGATATGTCCCGTCGGGACGGGTACGCTTGTTCGTCGTGAGCGAGCTGCGCATGACCGACGTCTACAGGCCGACCGGCGATCAGCCCCGCGCCATCGAGGAGATCTCGGCGGGCGTTCTCGCCGGTGAGCGCTACCAGACCTTGCTCGGCGCCACCGGTACCGGCAAGACGGCGACCATGGCCTGGACCATGGAGAAGCTGCAGCGCCCGGCGCTGGTGATCGCTCACAACAAGACGCTTGCCGCCCAGCTCTGCAACGAGTTCCGCGAGCTGTTTCCTTCCAACGCGGTCGAGTACTTCGTCTCGTACTACGACTACTACCAGCCCGAGGCCTACATGCCCCAGGCCGACCTCTACATCGAGAAGGACTCCTCGCGGAACGAGGACATCGAGCGTTTGCGCCTCTCGGCCACGACTTCGCTACTGAGCCGGCGTGACGTCGTCGTGGTGGCGTCGGTCTCCTGCATTTACGGGATCGGCTCGCCCGATGAGTGGCGCGACCGGGTGCTCGTGCTCGAGCGCGGCAGCCACTACGACCGCGACGAGGCCCTGCGCCGGCTCGTGGCCAGCCAGTACGTGCGTAACGACAGCGTGCTCGCGCGCGGTCGCTTCCGCGTTCGCGGCGACGTGATCGAGGTGCAGCCGGCCAACTCCGAGACGGCTTATCGCATCTCGTTTTTCGACGACGAGGTCGAGCAGATCACCCACTTCGACCCGCTCAGCGGCGAGATCTACGCCCGCCTCGACAACCTGGCGATCTGGCCGGCCACTCAGTACGTCACCTCGACACCGTCGATCGAGAGCGCCGTCGAGGAGGTCAAGCGCGAAATGGACGCGCAGGTGGCGAAGTTCGAGTCCGAGAACCGCCTGCTCGAGGCGCACCGGATCAAGCAGCGCACCGAGTACGACATGGAGATGCTGCGAGAGCTTGGCTTCTGCAACGGAATCGAGAACTACTCACGCGTGCTCGAGGGTCGGCCCGCCGGCACGCATCCCTTCACCCTGCTCGACTACTTCCCCTCCGACTTCATCTGCTTCCTCGACGAGTCGCACCAGACGGTGCCCCAGATCGACGGCATGTACCAGGGTGACCGCTCGCGCAAGCAGACGCTGATCGACTACGGCTTCCGGCTCCCTTCGGCGCTCGACAACCGTCCGCTCCGCTTCGACGAGTTCCTCGAGAAGGCGCCGCAGCTCGTGTTCGTCTCGGCCACGCCCGGAGCCTATGAGCTGCGCCACTCTACGCGCATCGCCGAGCAGCTGATCCGTCCCACTTTCATCATCGACCCCGAGGTCGAGATCCGCGCCACGCACAATCAGATCGACGACCTGATGAACGAGATCCGCCGCCGCGCCGACGTGGGCGAGCGGGTGCTGGTGACGACGCTGACCAAGAAGATGGCCGAGGACCTGGCCGACTACCTGCTCGAGTCGGGCATCCGCGCCCGCTACCTGCACTCCGATATCAAGACGCTGGAGCGGATCCAGATCATCCGCGACTTGCGCCTGGGCGAGTACGACGCGCTGATCGGCGTCAACCTGCTGCGCGAGGGACTCGACCTGCCCGAGGTCTCGCTCGTCGCCGTGCTCGATGCCGACAAGGAGGGCTTCCTGAGGGGGAAGACGGCGCTCGTCCAAACGATCGGGCGCGCCGCGCGCAACATCGGCGGCAAGGTGCTGCTCTATGGCGACAAGATCACCGAAGCGATCAAGTTCGCAGTCGAGGAGACCGATCGCCGCCGTGTTATTCAGATCGCCTACAACGAGGAGCACGGCACCGAGCCGGTGCAGATCGTCAAAGGCGTCTCCGACATCGCCGAGTTCCTCTCGCTCGAGCAGGCGCACGTGCCGACGAAGCGCCGCCGCGGTGCCGCCAAGGTCGAGGGTTTAGGCCGCGAGGAGCTGGAGAAGCTGGCGATCGAGCTGGAGGAGGAGATGTTCGCCGCCGCCGAGGAGCTGCGCTTCGAGTACGCCGCCAAGCTACGCGACGAGATCAAGGGCATCCGGCGCGAGCTGCAGGCGCTGGCAGGTAGCAAGCGCTAGCGGGCGAGGCGACTCCGTAAAACGGGATTCTCGGGGTTCGGGCGCCTTGCCCACCCACCACCCCCACCCTCCCACGGGGGCGGGGAACGGTATCGAGAAATATCGCCTGGAAACGTGTCAGAAATGCGCCAGATCGCGCCAATCCGATACGCCTGGCCAACGCGTTAGACGAGCGTTTCCCGCTGTAGTAACTCGATACCGCAAGACTCGCGGATCACCAGCTCGGTCGGGAAGATGACGGCCGGCGGAGGATCGTCGGCGTTGTCGAGCATGGCCAGCACGCTGTCGGCTGCCGCCATGCCCAGCCCGAGCGCGTCCTGGCGGACGGTCGTCAGCGCCGGCCACATCGCCGCGGCGAAGGGCGAGTCGTCGTAGCCGACGACCGCGATGTCCTCCGGCACGCGCAGCCCGGCTTCCTCGATCGCCACGATGGCGCCCACGGCCATCATGTCGCTCGCCGCCACGATCGCGTCGGGCGGCTCGGTCAGCGCGAGCAGCTGCTTCGTTCTCTCGTAGCCCGTGCCGTGGTAGTAGTCGCCCTCGACCACGTATTCTGGACGCTCTTCGAGCCCGAGCCTGGAGATCTCCGAACGGTAGCCGAACAGGCGGTCGTTGGCGGGGAGTGTCGGCATCAGGCCGGTGATCGTTGCGATCCGGCGCCGCCCGAGCTTGTGCAGGTGGCGAACCGTGCTCGCCGCTCCCTCGACGTTGTCGGACATCACGTAGCCGACCCGCCCACCTATGGCCCGACCGTCGACCAGCACGATCGGACGTCCCGATTCGAGCAACGGAGCAAAATCGGGCTGGGTCGCGTCGACGCCCATCACAATCACCCCCGACGCCCCGTAGGCGAAGCAGCGCTCGATCGCGCGCGGGTCCTCCCCCGTCGGCGACGCCGGGTTGTACGTGGGGACGAGCAGATCGCAGCGCGCCTGGACAAGGCGAGCCTTGATGCCCGCTAGCACCGGTCCGAAGAACGGGTGCATCGCCCGGGGAAGGTCGGGCATCGCGCTGACGATCCCGATCAGTAGCGGCCCTCGTCTTTCGACTTTGCCCTCGTGCTGTCTGGGCTCATCGGCCGTCCGGATCTGCAGCCACGGGTCGCCGCCGCGTTCCTCGTCGAGGCTTGCGAAGACCTGGGCTGCGGTCAATCGGCTTCTGAAGTCGGGGAATCGGTCCTGTTCGCCGGGGTTCATTCTGTACACCGGTTATCGGCAGAATCAGCGCGTCCTCGATGCGAAACGGGGCATTGGACTGCTTCGCCCGAGCCTTCAGCTCGTCCAGCGACCGTAGAGCTCGCGCAACGCCGTGACCTCGCCGGCGCCCGGCCCATGTCCGTCGGGCCCCGGGGTTTCGAGCAGCGCCGGCAACTGCGCGAAGGCGGGGTGGGAGAGGAAGACGCCGAGCTTCTCTCCCATCATGCCCTGACCGATGTTCTCGTGCCGGTCACGGTTGGAGCCGAGCGGTGCCTTGGCGTCGTTCACGTGTAGGGCGCGCAACCGCTCGAGCCCGATCAGGCGCGCGAGCTCGGCGACGAGGTGATCGAGCTCGGCGCGCTCGGTCACGTCCCAGCCCGAGACGTAGAGGTGGCAGGAGTCGAGGCAGATCCCGAGACGCTCATGCCTGTCGAGGCGCTCGTGCAGCGCAGCCAGCTCCTCGAGCGAGCGACCGACCGCGCCGCCGGCGCCGGCGGCGTTCTCCATCAATAGCCACGTTGTGTCGCTCGTGTGCTCGAGTATCTCCTCCATCGCCTGGGCCACCCGCTCGAGCGCGCCCTCGAAACCGCCGCCGTGATGCGAGCCGATGTGGAAAACGACGCCGGCGAGCTCGATCCGGCAGGCCACGTCCATCGTGATGCACATCGTCTCGATCGACTTCCGGTACAGCTCGTCGTTCTCGCTCGCCAGGTTGACGAGGTAGAGCGCGTGCGCGAAGACGGGCGCTCCGAGCCTTGAGCGCTCGGATTTGAAGCGCTCGATCGTCTCGGGCTTGTGATTCGTCGGGCGCCAGGCGCGCGGACTCTGGACGAAGATCTGCGCGGCGTCGGCGCCGATCTCCTGCATCCGCTCGAGCGCCTTGTCGAGACCTCCGGAGGCGGATACGTGAGCGCCGATGAGCACGCAAGTACGATACCCACATGCCTTTCCGCGTACGCCTCGCGCCCAGCTACCACGCTTACCGCGTCTCAACGAACCCCGAGTTGGGAGGGGCCGCTACGTGAGTATCGAGAATTCAACGTCGCCGGAACGAGGCGATTTCATCCGTGAGATCGTGGCCGCCGACCTGCAGAGCGGCAAGCACGAGACGATCGTCACCCGCTTTCCGCCGGAGCCGAACGGCTACCTGCACATCGGTCATCCGAAAGCGATCGCGCTCAACTTCGGCATCGCGCGCGAGTTCGGCGGCCGCTGCCATCTGCGCTTCGACGACACGAACCCGATCAAGGAGGAGCAGGAGTACATCGACTCGATCCAGGCGGACATTCGCTGGCTGGGGTTCGACTGGGGCGAGCACCTCTACTTCGCCTCCGACTACTTCGAGCAGTTGTACGAGTGGGCTGTCCACCTGATCCGGGCCGGCAAGGCTTACGTCGACGACCTCTCGGCCGACGAGATCCGCGAGCACCGCGGCACATTCACCGAGCCCGGCCGGGACAGCCCCTGGCGCGACCGGCCGGCCGAGGAGAGCCTCGACCTGTTCGAGCGGATGCGGAAGGGCGAGTTCGCGGACGGAGCGCGGGTGTTGCGCGCCAGGATCGACATGGCCTCTCCCAACATCAACCTGCGCGACCCGGTGTTGTACCGAGTCCTGCACGCCGAGCATCCGCGTACCGGCGACAAGTGGTGCATCTACCCGATGTACGACTTCGCGCACGGCCAGTCCGACGCGATCGAGGGCATCACGCACTCGATCTGCACGCTCGAGTTCGAGTCTCACCGGCCCCTCTACGACTGGCTGATCGAGAACCTTCCCGTGCCTTCATACCCACGGCAGATTGAGTTCGCGCGGCTCAATATCACCTACACGGTTCTCTCGAAGCGCTTCCTCCGGCGTCTCGTCAACGAAGGGCACGTGCGCGGCTGGGACGATCCGCGCATGCCGACGGTCTCGGGCCTGCGCCGGCGCGGCTTCCCCGCCGAGGGCATCCGCGACTTCGTGGCCATGATCGGGGTGGGGAAAGCCGACAGCGTCGTCGAGGTGCAGATGCTCGAGCATGCGGTGCGCGACGTCCTCAACCGGACGGCTGCGCGCCGCTTCGCCGTCTTACGACCGCTCAAGCTGGTGATCGAGAACTATCCCGAAGGCCAGACCGAGGAGATGGACGCGGTCAACAACCCCGAGGACGCCTCCGCCGGGAGCCGCAAGCTGCCCTTCACGCGCGAGCTGTGGATCGAGCGCGAGGACTTCATGGAAGATCCGCCCAAGAAGTTCTTCCGGCTGGCCCCGGGTCGCGAGGTGCGACTGCGCTATGCCTACTTCGTCACCTGTACCGACGTCGTGAAGGACGCGGACGGAGAGATCGTCGAGCTGCGCTGCACCTACGACCCAGCCACCAGAGGCGGAGACTCGCCCGACGGCCGCCGGCCCAAGGCGACCCTGCATTGGATTTCGGCCGAGCATGCGGTGCCCGCCGAGGTACGGCTGTACGACCACCTTTTCAGCCGCCCGGACCCCGGCGCGGAGGGCGACCTGTTCGAGGATCTGAGCCCCGACTCCGAGGAGGTGCTTGAGGGCTGCCTGGTGGAGCCCGCGCTCGCCGAGGCGCCGGCGGGGGAGACGGTGCAGTTCGAGCGCCTGGGTTACTTCTGTCCTGATTCCGATTCGGCGGCCGGTCACCCCGTGTTCAACCGCACGCTCACCCTCAGGGACACCTGGGCTAGGGTTCAGGCGCAGGGCCGGCGGGATAGCTGAGCAATCTCTTGGGGGTCAGGTCTCGCGTTAACTACTTGACCCCGAGGTCTCGCAGGACTAGACCCCGAAGTCCGCGTCGTTGTAGAGTCGGCTGGGCATGGCCCGAGCACGTCGCTATCGGTGGCTGATTACCGTTGCGGTGGTTGGGGCGGTGGTCATCCTGCTAGGAGGCTGGTCCTCGTCTCCAAACCGCTACAGCGGCCATGGTGTCTCTTTCCGTCTCGCACAGGGATGGAAGCACGCCAGCCCGGCGATGGGCACCCGGATCACCGCGGATAAGCCTCGACATGCGCTCTGGGTCGAGACTTTCGAGAAAGAAGCCGCTTCGCCAGTCATCTTCCTAACGGGATACCGGCTTCAGGCGCCGGCCACGCCGGTAACCAGAGTGGTCGGGATATCCCGCAAGCGACGAGATCTGAAGCTGATCACGGTCGGCGGTCTTCCCGCTGTCACCTTCCGTGACGTCGATTCGGACCCGATCGATCGCTGGACCTGGACCTATACCTGGTCGGGATCGAATGAGTACAGGCTGGCTTGCCAAGTCCCGCCGCATGATTCGAGCATCGCGAGCCCGCGCGAGGCCGAGCGAGCCTGCGACACGATCCTCGACTCCTTCAAAGTCGGCTGACAGAGCGGAGGCGGCGCCTGACAACGGCGCCGCTTCGTACGAACCGAATCCAGTCGGCTATGAAACGCTCCGAGCCTTGCCCGATCAGCGCTAGAGGCCTTCGAAGAACAGAACGACGAGGTAGACGCCTATCGCCGCAAGGCAGACGCGGAACACCCAAAGAAAAACCACTGTGTAGGTCCGATTCCCGGACAACATCCACCCGAAGCCGCGCCCTCGCATCCACGCATCGAAACGATCCCACAACACGGTGAGGAGCAGCATCACCACGATGACGATGACGCCAAGCAATGCCTCTCGCGAATCTGTGCTCATGCGCGCCAACGTAGAGCTTTCCGGACGAGACCTGCCTCGGAGCCGCTTATTGAGAGGCTGAACGCGGTCGCCGAAGAGCGCACGTCTAGGATGTTCGCATGACCGTCAAAGTCCGCTTCGCCCCCTCGCCGACCGGTTTCCTCCACATCGGCGGCGTCCGCACCGCGCTTTTCAACTGGCTTTTCGCCCGTCACCTCGGCGGCGAGTTTCACCTGCGGATCGAGAACACCGACACCGGCCGCGAGGTCGCCGAGGCGACCGAGCAGATCAAGCAGTCGCTCAGCTGGCTCGGCCTGGACTGGGACGGGGAGGTCACCTTCCAGCTCGACCAGAGCGAGCGCTGCCGCGTCGAGGCGCATCGTCTGCTCGAGGAGGGCAAGGCCTACGAGGACGAGGGTGCGCTACGTATCCGCATGCCCGACGAGGGCGTGACCGGCTGGGACGACGCTGTGCGCGGCCGGGTCGAGGTTCCGAGCGAAGAGCTCGAAGATCTGATCATCCTGCGCTCGGACGGGCGCCCGACCTACAACTTCGCCTCCCCGCTCGAGGACTGGCTCGACGGGATCACGCACGTCATCCGCGGCGACGACCACGTCTCCAACACGCCCAAGCAGATCCGCGTGCTGGAGGCGCTCGGCGCCGACGTCCCCGTCTACGCCCACGTCGGAAACGTGCTCGGGCTCGATGGCAAGAAGCTCTCGAAACGGCACGGCGCGGTCGGCGTCGACGAGTTCCGGCGCGAGGGCTATCTGCCTGAGGCGCTCGTAAACTACCTGGCGCTGCTGGGCTGGAGCTACGACGATCACACCACGATCATGTCGCGCGCGGAGCTGGTCGAGCGCTTCACGATCGAGCGTGTCATCGCCAGGCCGGCGACCTTCGATTACGAGAAGCTGGAGTGGATGAACGGCGCTTATCTGCGAGAGCTTGACGAAGACGCCTACGCCGCCGCGCTCACTACCTTCCTCGGCGAGCAGGGGCTCGACTGGGACTCTTCGCTCGTGCGGCGCACGGTGCCGATCGTGCACGAGAAGCTCGTCAGGCTCGACCGGTACCCGGAATATGCAGGCTTTTTCTTCCACGACGTGACGCCTGACGCGAAGCTCCTCGATCGGAAGACGCTCGAAGCGGCCGAAGGAGCGCTCGCGACGCTCGACCTGTTCGAGACGCAAGAGATCGAGCAGGTGCTGCGCTCGCTCGCCGAGTCGCTCGGGCTCAAGCCGCGCCAAGCCTTTCAGTCGATCCGCGTCGCTGTGACCGGCACGAACGTCTCGCCCAGCCTGTTCGAGTCGATCGAGCTGCTCGGCCGCGAGAAGACACTCGCGCGCCTGCGATCAGCCGCCGCGCTCGCCGGGGACTAGCGCGGGCGCCCGGCGGGAAAGCTGAGAGGGGAGAGACCGATGCGCGCCATGATCCTCGAAGCCGCCGGCCAGCCGCTCCGGCCGGCCGAAATCCCGAAGCCCGAGCCAGGCCCCGGCCAGCTACTGGTCGAGGTCAAAGCCTGCGGCGTCTGTCGCACCGACCTGCACATAGTCGACGGCGATCTGCCCAAGCCGAAGTTGCCGCTAGTTCCCGGTCATCAGATCGTCGGCACCGTTGCCGCGCTCGGCCCCGGCGCCGAGGGCTTCGAAGTGGGCGACCGCGTCGGCGTTCCCTGGCTGGGCTGGACAGACGGTGAGTGCCGCTACTGCCGAAGCGGCCGCGAGAACCTCTGCGACGAGGCGCGTTTCACCGGCTACGACATCGACGGCGGCTACGCGGAATACGCCGTGGCCGATCATCGCTACTGCTTCCCGATTCCCGCAGGCTTCAGCGATCTGCAGGCGGCGCCGCTCCTCTGCGCCGGGCTGATCGGCTACCGCTCGCTGCGCCTGGCCGGCGACGCGGAGCGCGTCGGCCTGTACGGCTTCGGCGCCTCGGCGCACATCGTCTGCCAAGTCGCCAAG